>ERZ869936.771-NODE-771-length-27167-cov-40.823141_pt1 | contig 27167 bp, 40 predicted proteins | sample MGYA00520876_ERZ869936 | MGnify/ENA primary metagenome ERZ869936 (study PRJEB32218, sample SAMN09650985) | biofilter metagenome | isolation source: enrty point of leading RO module | place: Saudi Arabia: Thuwal, RO plant located on Red Sea | collected 2016-02-17 ... | reverse complement strand
TTTGATAAAGATTTAGGTGCATTGACAATACAAAATGCAAAAGCAATAGTTATTAAAAATTTAAGTGATATATGTGCAGAAATATTTATAACTGTACACGATTTTAAAAATGGTAGTGATAATTTTGACGTAGTAAATTCTGTTGATGTAGGTGGTGGTGGTGCAACACCTTTTAGAACAATGACTATGTTGCTACCTGCAAATGATTTTTTATATTTACCAAATAACAGAATTATAAGTTACTCACAAAATACACAAGCAACTTTTGAATCAGGTGGTAATTCATCAGTAGGTAGATTATCTGCTGAACCAAAAGATTTAAATAGTGGAAATGAATTTTTACAAACAAAATTATTTAGCAGTACATATGGTGGTGGTGCTGGTGTATTAGTTAATGATGCAAGTAATATAGCAATAGGCGTAACAAGTATTACAGTTGATGATACTGATTGGTTTAAAGCAGGTGATTTATTACGTTTAGAAAATAATGAGGTAGTAGAAGTTGAATCAGTTACATCAAGCACTGTTCTTGCTGTTAAAAGAGGTATGTTAGGTTCAAACCAAGCACAGATAGATGATGACCACACAATTAGTTATTTCTTTGGAAATGAATATTTAGCATTTGATAATGGTAAATGTATGACAGATCAAAATGGTAAATTTAAACAACGTGGTGCATTTTTTGGATATGGTAGAACTGCTGATAAAGTAATAGATGGTTTAGTACCAGGATCTGTTGCAATAGGACCTTTTTACACAGAAGGTGGTTATTTAGATTTTGGTTTACAAAATATCAAAGCATCAGATGAAACTGGTTTAGATGCATCAACTACATATACATTTCATATAGTTATAGATGAATTTAGCAATGCAGGTGTTGATGGATTATCGAGTTCACCTGATGCAGAAACTGCAATAGCATTTACAACAGATGCAAGTGATACAACATTTGCAGGTTCAAGTAACGCAGTATTACCAAAAATACAAGCAAGATTTGATGCGTTGTTTTATGATTCATCAAGTGCGTTACATAACAAACAAGTTAGAATAGCATTAAATAATGGTGATATTAGAGTTACATCATTATCAAATCATAGTGAAACAATAGTTGGAATAGCAAATATATCAGGAACTACACCATTTGGTGTTGGTAGATTTCCTGCATTATCTAGTGGTGTACCAGTATTACAAGGTTCAGAACACGGTGGTGGAACAACAGATACTATTGTATATGGTCCTGCATCAACTAAAGCACAAGAAACAATAGAAGATCCTGTATCAGGTAAAGTAGTTAAAAATACTGCTGCGTTTTTACTTGATGATGGTAATGGTAATTTATTACACAATGGTGGTGTTGTAGGTAGCATTGATTATGTTAAAGGACATTGTGAGTTTACCTGTCCATTTCCAAATGCAGAATTTAAGGTTATGGCTAATACATTATCAGCACACGCAGGTGGTGCAAAATATTTAGCATCAAGTTTTAATACTATACAAGATTTACGAGCAAGAAGTGTAAATGCAAGAAAAGATAGTAAAATTGAATTAATATTATTAGGATAAAAAAGGAGTAAATATGCCCTATCATCACGGTAAAAAGAAAAAAAAGAAAAAAACTAAAATGAAAAAAGGTAAAGTTAGAAGAAGGAAAAGATAATGGCTACCGATTTTAAATATGCTACTATACAAGATTTAACAAAGTATTTTAATAGAGTAAATGATTTTAATTCTAAATTTACTTTATTTAATCCAAGCACAAACAGCAATTTACATACATTTCATAATACAGGGTATGTTGATAAATTTTTTATAAATGGTGATGAACAACAAGCACAAAACGCTAATAATGATACACCTGATGCTAATAATGAATGGTTATATACAGAATCAGAAAATAAATTAGAATATTACAATGATGCCTATACTGCTGTAACTATTAATGAACAAGTATTTGAAGGTGGACAAGATTTTGAAGATACATTAAATCAAGCATTAGTAGATGCAAGTTTAGAGTTACACAATTATGTAGATGCAAGATATGCAACACCATTTGAAAAACAGAAACAAATAGACATAGATGCACCTGCAATTATAAATAGAGTTGAAGAATATGATCCTATTATAATTAAATCTGTATGTTATATAGCAGCAGCAAATCTAATTAGAGCAAAAGAAGGTGCATCAGAAGAAGCAGATTATTATCACGCATTAGTAACAAATCCTAATAGAACTGGTTTGATAGATAAATTAAATGATGGTATTTATAAACTATCACACGAAGTAGATGATAAAGATAAAAATGGTAAAATTTTATTTAGAAGTGTAACATCAGCAAGTTTAGATCTAGTAGAACTTGCAGGTGAATATTCAGGTGAACCATATGATTTATTAAAAATAGAAATAGATACAGCAGGTGCATATGGAACTGCAACATTTGTAGTAAAGCATTTAAGTGATGATAAATTAGAAGGTGATACAACTACACCTGAAATAATATCAGGTGGATTACAACACATTTACGGTGGTTTAATGGGTAGATTTCAAGGTTCATCAGCAGATGCATCAGATTACTGGTATGTTGAAGTGCATAGTAAGCATAGGAAGCAAACTAATAAGAGTAATGCAACAATAGATATGGTTAGATAATGAGTGTAACCTATACAAATACTTGGAAAAACATTTTAATTGCATTAATGAGTAAGATTAGAGAAGAAATGAAATGTCCTGTATATACTGATTGGTATGAAGAAATTAAAAACAATCATTTTATTAGAATTATACCTACTGGATCAACACAAACAGATGTTGCTACACATTTAGAAGTACGTGAATATCAAATGGATTGTCAATATTATTTTTTAAATAGACATAATAAGCAATTTCAAAACTATGTGTTAAATCAAGTAAGTATATTGGAGGCGTTGATACACGATAATATAACATTGACATTAGCAGATAATACACAAGCAGTTAATGTAACATTAGATGAATTAGAATTTAATGTTGAAGTTGATGGATATGATGACTATCTTATCTGTCAATGGAGTTTAACTTGCACGCATTTTGGAAATGTAGCATAGGAGTAAAATGAAAGTAAAACCATTTAAAGAGAAAATAAAAAAATTTAGTGCTGTTGGTATGCCCTGCACATCAAAAGAGTTTGATGATATGAAAAAAGGTAAAGAAATTGCATTACCTATCAAGGCAGCAGAACTAATGCAATCAATGGGTTTGGTTGAATTAATACATAAAAAAAGAAAATCTAATAAGGAGAGTAAGTAATGGCTATTAGCAAAGTAGTACGTCCTATTAGTGATGTTAGAGTTGGAATAAAAGCAGAAACAACATTTGGTGCTGGTTTAGATAATGATGGTACAGATGGAACTGCATATAGACAACTGCCTGTCGTGCAAGTGCAAAAACCAACATTTAATATAACTAGGGAATCAAGATTATTATCAGGTAGAGGTTTAGTAAAACATAAAGATGATACAATTATTAATACAAGAGGTGGTACGGTTACAATGCCTTTTGAATGTATTGCTACACCTAAATTATTAGCACAGCATTTAGCATTAGTGCTACAAGAACATTCAGAATCAGGCTCATATAAACATTTATATGAAGTTGGTGGACAAGGTTCAGAAATTGCACAAATTGGTGGATCTATATCTAACAACATACCACATTCTGTAAATTTAGCATATTATCCACAAGCATCAGGTGGTATTAGAATATCAGGTGCAGTTGTATCAGATTTATCATTATCATTAGATTATGGTAACAATGGTGGATTTATGACAATGAGTGGTAACTATTTTAGTGGTTTTTCAAATCCACTTGCAGGTGCAACATCATTAGAAACTGATTTTACATTAGCAAACTGGACAGCACCTGAAGCAACAGGTTATTATAACATTGGTGATATGAGTACAAAAACTTTAGTATCTGATGGTAGTGCTAAAGATTTAGTATTAAAATCAATGAATTTAAATATAACAAATGGTGTAAATAGAGTTGGATTTAATTCAAATGGTGATGCAGAATTGTATGCAATACCTGAATATGCAATTACAGGTGATTTAACTATTAAGATGGACGATAACTTTGATTACACAGATGGTGCAAATGTAATTCAAGATTTTCTTGATGGTGATACAATGGCTGTTGCAATTAATATAGGTGATGGTACATTATCATCAGTAGGTGAATTAAATATGCAAATGAATATTCAATATACTGGTGATCCTGCTCAAGATATATCAGAAAATGGTATATTTCACACATTGGCTTTTGAGTGTGTAGATATAGGAACATCTGATAATAATGAAGCACTAGAGATTGAATTATTTAATGGAGAATCACAATCAGCGTGGTAAACTGATTAGAAAGGTAGGGAATGAAGAAAGTAAAAGTAGAGGGCAAAGGCATAAAAACCTTTGAGGTTGAATTTAAAGAGTTAAATTTAACTGAAAGAGCAGAAATAAATGATATGATCTATGATGAAAGTGTTAGTAAAAACTTTAGTTTTTGGATTGATATTATTAAACGTGGTACTACTTTAAAAGATGAGGATATTCATCAATATTCAAATGATGAAATATATTCAATAGGTGGTAAAGTTTTATTTGAGATGAATAAAAAAAAATTGATGAAGTAATATTTTTAATAAATATTTGGGTATCAATTAAAGGATTACAAAATAACGGACATAACGGTTTTGAATATCCATATAAAGCATTATCACCTGTTGATAGTAAAAAGAAGGATTTTAACACAATAGATGATGTATATACAGAACTTTTGAATTGTTACAATGAAATAGAAAAAAGAGGTATGGTTAATCAATCTGAAGAATTATATACTATGCACTTTTTCTTTTGTAATACATATGAACTATTAGATCCTAAAATACAACAAAGAATAAAAGAGTACAACTACGCAAAAGCGTTTAACTGCCCACCATATCCTTCAATACAAGAAACACCTGCACAAGTTGTAGATGATTTTTTACAAATAGAAAATATAATGTTAAATATAAAGAAAGATTAAAAAATGGCTGTAAATAAACACGTTATAAAAATAGTAACTGAAGGTGCAGAAAAATCAAAAAAACAAGTAAATGGTATAAATAAATCCTTAAAAAGTATGGCTTTAAGAGCAGCAGCAGTAACTGGTGCATTTTATGGTGCAAGAGGTTTAATAAATGGTATGCAACAATTTGCACAACAAGCAACTGATGTTAGGCGTTTAGAAAAAGGATTTAATAGTTTAGGAAAACAAATAGGATTTAATGCAGGTTCATTTAGTAAACTAGATCGTGCAGTTAATGGTACTGTAACACAAATGGAACTAATGACAAAAGCAAATAATGCTATGTTTTTAGGCGTTGTGAAATCTGATGATGAAATGGCTGAATTATTTGATACTGCACAAAGGCTAGGACAAGCATTAGGTTTAACTACAACACAAGCGATTGATTCTATGGTAACTGGTATGGGTAGGCAATCAAAGTTAATGTTAGATAATCTAGGTATTATCGTAGATACAACTGCTGCTTATAAAACATTTGCTGCTGAACTAGGAGTAAATGTAAATCAATTAACTGAATCACAAAAAAAACAAGCATTTAATAATGCTACATTAGCAGAAGCAAAAAGATTAGTAGATGGTTTAGGTGCAGAAACAGAAGATGCCTCTATGATTTTTGAGCAATTTGAAACTGCATCAAATAATGCATCAATAGCATTAGGTAAAGCATTAGTACCAATTACAACAAAAATAACATCATTAATGACACAAGCAGCAAATAAAGCAACAGAATTTTTTAATAGTTTTGAACAAACACCATTAGAAAAAACCATTAGTGATATGAAAGAATTGGGTTTAGATACAACAGATTTAGAATTAACTTTAAATTCATTAAATCAAAACAAAGCATTAGAGCAGGTTTCAGAAAGATTTGAAAAAGAAGGTATGGCTCAAAAAATATTAAACCACGAACTAGCAAGTAGAAACTTCTTTTTACAAGAACAAGCAAAAATAATGCAAGACATTACAAAACTAACAAATGATGAAATGACTATTAGACAGTTAGGTGATAAATTAGAAGAAGAAGGTGCAGAAAGAAGTGAAATAAATGCTGCAAGAAGATTAGAACGTCAACTAGAATATAATAGAGAAAGATTAAAACAAACTGATGCTGAAATAGCAGAAGCAGAAGAACAATTACAAGTACAAGCAATATTGCAAAAATTAAGAAAAGAAAGAGCAGTACTAGAAGATACTACAAATAAAAAGAAATTAAAAGGAACACAAGCAGAAATAGATAAACAAAAAGAATTAGGTGCATTAGACAAAATATTAAGTAGTGAATCTGCAAAAGTTGCTATTGATGGTGCAGCAAGTGGTGCTAAAGCAAATTTAATAGAAAAGATTATGAAGGCAATACCATTTCCATTTAACCTTGCAGTATCAGCAGGTGCAGGTAAATTTATTGATAACATATTTGCAAAAAATGATATTAAAAAAGCACAATATGGTGCAGATTTTGTTACAGATGGTCCACAAATGATGATGGTTGGTGAAGGTTCAGGACCTGAAAGAGTACAAGTTACACCACTAGTAGATCCTAATATAGATGGCCCAGCAGGACAATCAGTTACAGTAAACGTACAAGGTTCAGTTATAGGAACAGAAGAATTTACAGAAAGTACATTAATACCACAAATTAAAGAAGGTTTACGTTTAGGTGAGAATATAGGAATTTAATGAAAAATTTTAGTAAATATTTTAAGTTAGATACAATAGATACAAATCAAACTTTAAAACCAGTAATTGTTATTACAGATACTGATGATAATATTTTACATACTCTAGCACAAAATCAAGATGAATTATTTGATATTAATGGTGATTTTATTGATATTATTAATTGTATTAGTAAAGTATCAAACATAAAGGTTTCTAATGATTATGATAGCAAAACATTAAAAATAAATAGATTACGTTGCACATTATATAACTACTATGATGTTAATACTAAATTATCTCAATACATTAATACAAATATACTTAATAAAAACATTTATTTATTTTACAAATCCCCAACAACTAATGTCATTAATTTACAAGATTTACAAAACGATTATGAATGTGGTTTAATTTATGTAGGTGAAATTAGTAGAATAACATTTGATGATAATAATATAACATTAACAGCAGAAGATAAAACACAAATTAAAATAGGTGATAAACAAGTACCATATTTATCAGCAGATAAATTACCACTAGAAATAAAAGATAATCTATTAAAAAAATATAAGAATCAAGATATAACAGTACCTATGACTTTTGGAAAAGTTGATAAAGCGTTTACATTACCGTATTTAGAAACTAATAATGAAAATGTAATGAATATTTTACTTGATAATCAACCAACAGCAGGAAATCACAAAACTGCAAAAATACCTAAATTATTAAGTAGCCCTACACCTACTTCTCAAAATTATTGTTTATATGTAAAAAAAGATGATGATTATATAATATTAGATCACGATGCAAATAGTGGATATGAGCAAAATAATCAACAATCTAAAATAAAACTATACACATACAATACTGGTACAGCAAATTACTTAATACCTGAAATACACGAAGAAGTAGAATTAGAAAAACAATTATGGAGTGTAATTGGATATACTGAAAGATTAGTAGATTCAGTATATGCACTTGATGGTGGAGTTACAACTTTAAAATATGCAGAAGTTGAAAACCTCGATGATACAGAATTTATTAATATAGAATCAATTAATGATAATGGTGGTTATGAAAAAACGTGGTACAGATCAGAAGATAGTATTAAAAGCACAACTGATAATTTTGAAACAGGTGTAAATACCTACGATACTACTTATACTAATAATCCAACAGAAATAGGTACAGGAAGATGGATTATTTTAAAATTGTCAAAATCAATAGATAATAGTTTATATAATGTGCAAAATGCAACAGGCACATATGGTAATACTTGGTTATGTAGTAATTGGGAGTTATATCAATCTAATATAGAGGGTGCTACACCTAATAATATAATACTACCTGCTGGTGCTGATAGAACAGGTTTTTTTGTAGCACCTATTGCGTTTGATGTATGGAGAGATTTGATAAATACAGGAGAAAATAATTTAACATATGAAGAATATCAAGCACAATTAAATTTAATTTTATTGCAAACAGATGAACAAATAGAAGAAGCAAGAGAATCTATTGAATCAGATAATTTAAGTAACTTGCAAAATTCACCAGCACCAACTATTAATGTTTATAGAGATGCACCAATATATTTGAAAAAAAATCAACATAGTTATGGTGGATCTAATTATTGGGGTGAAAAAAATCAAAGTGGTTTAGATTACACACAAGGTTGGTGGAGGATTCAAGGATTACATTATGGTGATAGTAGTATTGCACAAGGCAAACGAAAAGATGTAGGTGCAAATGTACACGATTTAATTGCAGTATTTGAATATTTCCCACCATTTTGGGCAGGTGTAAATACATATCAACAAGGTTTGAAAATGAACAACATTGGTTTTTTACATTCTGTAATTGTAGATAATTTACAAGAAGAAGAAATATTTGCATCAATTACAGGTAGAACAAACAAACTTTATACACAAGAAATAGAATATACTGAACCAGTTGAATTTGATGAAAATGTTACATTTGCTGAAATTATATCAGGCCCTAATTTAAGCGTACCTGCACCTTCACAATTACTTGATGCCTTTGTAGAAATAGCAACACAAACTTTTAATGGTGTTAAAGAATCAGATATTCAACTAGAAGATATGAATCCTGTCTTTCAACCACAATTAGATACATTCTTTTATGGTGGTACATATACAAAAAAAAGTGATGGTGGTTTTAGATTTTATAATTTAGAAACTTATACAGGCCCACAATATTTATCTTCAGATGATTATTTAGTAAATGCTGAATCGATATTTCAAGAAGCATTTAATAACAACGATATTGATGATTCTGTAATGTGGTTATTTTATGATTTATGGAAAAATTATATATGGCGTGTATTAGCATCACCGTTGGCTATGTATGATTTAATTGGTGTGTATAGTGGTGGTTCTTCTCAAAACATTTATCTTGATGATGATTACTTTGAACCTTCAATAATTGCTGAATATGATCTTTATGGGCGTAATTATACTAGATTATGGAACACTAGTTTTTTAAGAGCATATGGGGTTAAAATATTAGAATACTTATATCAGCGTGATATAGAAGATGATGCAGGTTTTTTATTTGAATTCAAATCAGGATTTTACTTTAGAAATGAAGATATTACAAATTCAGTTGAAGAAAAAATGATTGGAAATAGATGGAATGATTACAACATACAAAGTTTTGATGATTGGATAAATAATTTTTATGCGTACTTTGATAATTTAGTATATGCAGTACAAAAATCTATTGTAGAAAATTTACCACCGTTGCTTAATCAATCAGCAGATCAAAATATAGTAAATAATTATGATAATGCAATTACAGAACACCCTATACTAGGAGGTATTTCATATTTAGAAAACAATACATTATCATTAGAAAATTTAAAAACGCAAATGAATGAATTTATAAGTAATCAAGTTGGAGGATTTGATGTACAAGCATTTTTAAATGATGGTGTTATTGAAAAACCATCTGATATTGTTATGAATATTTTAGTAAATGAAATGGAGTATGGTAAATTATTAAATAATGAATTTGCAGGTAGAGATATTATTGTACCTGATTATAGTAAATTTGATATAGAATCTATAAATGAATCAAGAGATATACATAATTGGAAGATGGGTTTTAGTTTATCTAAAAAAACAAATGGTAAAAAATTAATAGAAGAAATTTTAAAAGAATCAAAATCATACCCACGTTTCACATCTGATGGTAGATTTGGTTTAACAAATATAAAAGAATCATATACATATGATGATATTGATGTAATTATAGATACTAATGATATTATTAAATATAGTTTTTCACAAACAAAAAGAGAAGATATAATAACATCTGTTAAAATGTTTTATAGATACGATTATGGTATAAAAAAATATAATTTATCATTAGAAAAATCTATAAACACATTATTGCCTGAATATCAATTTGATAATTATAATTTATTAGAAATTGATGGGCATAAAGAAATGCAATTAAAATATCATACAGATGAAACAACGGTTGATAATTTTGCTAATTATGTTTTATTAAATAACTGCAACGTGCATAATGAATGCAATCTAAAATTAAATTTAAATTATTGTGAATTAGAAGTAGGTGATATTATACATTTACCATTAATTAATAATGAAAAAATATTTAATGTAGATTACAGCGTTGTAGATTATGTCAATGGGCAACCTGTATATCCTTTATGGATTATAATGAGTACAGATTTAGGCGTTGATAGTATAACTATAAAAGCAATACAATTACATTATTTAGGCACAGATGGTAATCACGGATTTATGATGCCTGAACAAGATACATATGATGTAATAGGAAATACTAAAAACCTTAATAGTGTATATGTTGATTATCTTGGTAATCCAGTACCAAATTCTAATTACAACCCACTTGCAACAATAGATAATAATTTAGAAATACCATATTATGATCTTGATGGAAATGGTACAATAGATGTAAATGATATTAATATATTGATGCAACATATAAATGGAAATACAGAATTAACACAAGCACAAAAAAACAGAATACCTGATGAATCAATAGATATAGTTGCTTTAGTCAAAATGGTAGAAATAGTATTAAATGAATAAATCAGAAAAATATATAGGCAATTTAAATATTGGTAAAAAATCAGTATCACTAGATACAGATATAAATTATCAGGCTATTGAGATAGAATATATGGGAAGTATGTCAATTACTTCATTATTACCAAATAACTATATTGTAAGTAAAGGTTTAAAGAAAATTCTGATTGTTAAATTGAGTAAAGATAATAATGTTATAAATGATTTATTTACATATAAAGGTTTAGCAGTAATTACTAAATGTAAACTAATAAAATCTGATTTGAGTAAATATAATATTTATATAAATAAATTAGGTTTAGAATTTTGGGATAGATTCAATGGTGAGTGGGATTTTAATACTTCAAATTATGAAGATTTAAATTTTGATGGTAATAATAACAAAAAGAAATTTCAATATAAAAAAACAGTATATGATGAAGATACAAATCAATATGTAACAATTAAAGAAATAAGGGAAAAATAATGGCCAATAGCAGTTATCAAGCAATAACAAAACCAAAATTATATATATCATATCCACTTTATCAATATGCAACAGGTGCATTAGATGATGTATTATCAAATTTTAATTTACCACAAGAAGATATATTGAGAATGATACAATTAGATCCATCAAAAATTACAAGATTAACACCAAGTGAAGTAAATGCTTTTAATGTTATAAGATATAGAATAGTACCACAATCAGATGATTTTACACCAGTTATAGATAATGGATTATGGAACTTTGATTATTGTGCAGTATTAGGGCATAATCTTGCATCAGCAGGAATTGTATTAGAGCCACAAGCAGGAAGTGATTTAGGTGAAGGTAACCATCAACCATTAGAAGTTAGCAATATTGCTAATTTCAACCCACAAGGTGTACCTGAATATGATGGTTGGAGTTTATTTAATTTAGATAGTAAACCTACAAATGAACATAGAAGGTTTAGGTTTGGTTTTAAAGCACAAGATGGTTTAGGTACACAAACAGAATCACCTGTATTAATAGGTAGCATTATGTTTGGTAAATCATACACATTTCCACAAAATACTGATCTTACACAAACTATTACTACTGATTATGGTGTAAAGCAAAAACAAACAATATCAGGCAAAACTATATCAACTGCTAACTGGACTAAAGTAAATAATTGGATTACTGAACCATTTGGATATACTGAACCATTTGGTGAACGAGGTGATAACTTTCAAAGAAGAAGTGGTAGAAGAACTTGGAAAATTAGTTTTGATAGTTTAGCACCTGAAAAAGTTATGAATCAATTAATGATGATGAATAGTAATAATTGGAACGCACAAGATAATCATAGTATTGCAGCAGATGGTACTAGCAGTTTATATAATATTAATAACGCAGTAGATTTTTACACAAATGTAGTACACAGAACATTAGGTGGGCATTTACCTATGTTATTACAAACAAACGCAGATGATCCATCACCTCAAAATTTTGCTATTGTACGTATGAAACCTAATTATACAATAACACAAAAAACGCCAAATCTATATAATATAAGTTTAACTTTAATAGAACAAATTTAGATCTTCCCCCTACCTCTCATACTGAACGCCACAGGTATCTGTAACAGGATACCTGCATATAAATACTATAATTATTTTTAAAAACTTAAAAAAACATTTGGTTTTAATATATATTATTTTATATATTTATATATAGCAAATGGCTATGACAAAGGGAAAAACAACAAAGGAGTAACAATGAAGATAATTACAAAAGAAATGTTTAATAAAAAACCATATTATATACACCCTGATTTAAAAGGGCTTAGAGTATATGCTAAAGATATTAGTAAAATACCTGCAAAAAAAGGTATAGATAAAACTAAATATATTTTGGTAAATAAATAACTAGGGAAAAAAAGGAGTAACAATGAGTAAAAAGAACGAAATAGATTATAATGCTTTTGCACATATTTTTTCGATTCCTGTAAAACGTAAAAATACAAGATTTGCAAAACTTATATCATTAGCATTAGAAAATAATTTATTGTTAGATAAAGAATGTGGTAAATATATTTTAGATGATAATAATGGTAGTGAGTGGGTTTGTAGTACCTTGAATGAAGTAGAACAAATTATAGAAATGGAGGCAAGGTAATGGAATTAAAGATATTAAAATACCTAGATAATCTAGGTTTAGATACAAATTTATATGATGGATATTTTGTAACTGATACAAGGATAGTTGCAAAGGTAGATAGAACGATTGTGCATATTGCTTTAAATTTTAAAGGATATAGAGCATATGCGTTAAGAAGTGAGGTAGCATAATGAATATTATAGATATGATACTAAACGATAAGAATATTAATAGCAAGTTTAAAGATATTCTTAAAGAACAAAAATCAGATGAATATTTAAGTGTGTGCTGTTATGCAACACCATTGTATGATTTGCACATTGATGAAGGTATTGAACCATCAGGTATTTGTTCACATTGTAGAGATAATACAACATTTGAAACAGAGGGGGAAGAATAATGGAATATCCAAAAGAAAAATGGACAGATAAAAATATGAAATCAATTCCTATTCACGGAAAAGAATATTATGAAGTTAAGGAACGTGTTATGGAATTTCATAGAAGATATAGTAACGGATCTATTGAAACTGAAATTATTGAAATGACAGATGATAGATTTATTACTAGAACAATAGTAAAACCACACAAAGATAGAAATACAACGTATACTGGACTAGCGTGTGAAACAATAGGTAAAGGTGGTTTTAAAGGTTCAGAACTTGAGTGTTGTGAAACAAGTAGTGTTGGTAGAGCATTAGGGTTTTTAAATATTGGTATAACTAATAGTATTGCATCTGCTGATGAAATTAAATATGCTAAAAGGAATCAAAATGAAGATTCTGAAACATCTTATGAATCAAAACCTGCTACTGAAAGTCAAATAAAATACATAATGAGTTTATGTGCAAATAAAAGTATTGATAATTCATTAGTAGATTTTGACAAAGTAGATATGGAACTAGCAAGTGAATTAATTTCTTTATTAAAAGAATCTAATGTAGATAAACAAAAAATTGATGAATTGTTTAAAACAACATTATCAAAAGATGTGCAAGATAAAATAAATCAGGCAGAAGATAAATTACCTGATGATGTGATTAGATTAGAAAAAAAAGATGAAATACTATTTTAAAAAGAAGGAGAACGTATGAAAATAGGTAGAATGAAAACTGGTGATAATTGGGGAAAAACTAAAGCATTTTTTGATTTAAATCTTGATGGTTTAACAATAAAAGGTTTTAGGTTAGTAGAAGGTGTTAATGGGTTATTTGTATCAATGCCTTCAACTAAAGATAAAGAAGGTAAGTATAATGATACTGTTTGGGCAGATCAAGATACTAGAAAAAAACTAAATGAAGTTGCTTTAGATGCCTATAAACAAGGTGGTACTAAGCAAACAGGTAGTTTTGGTGATAACGATGAAATACCATTTTAGTGTGTAGATAACAATAAAGGGAGTGGTAGCCCTGTCATAATAACCTTCGTAAGTTACTCTATGGCTATCACTTCCTTCCCTAAATAAAGGAACAAAGTATGAAAGATTTAGAATTATATTTAATAGATAATGAACGTAATATGAGTTGGTTAGCAAGGCATTGTAATGTATCACCAGCAGCAGTTAAAAGTTGGTTAGATCAGAAACATTTTCCATCAAAAAAGCATAGAGATGCTATATATAGAGTTACAGGAATACAACTATGAAAGGTTGGATTAGTTTACATAGAAAGATATTAGATAATCCTATATTAACAAGAGGTAGATCCTATTCAAGGTTTGAGGCATTTGTTTATATGCTGCTTAAGGCAAACCACAAAGATAATAAAGTAGTTATTGGTAATCAAATAATAAAGATAAAAAGTGGTAGTTTTTTAACATCACAAAAGAAGTTGATGAAGGAGTTTAATTGGGGTATTTCTAGGTTACGTGCTTATCTAAAACTTTTGCAAGATGATGATATGATTGTAGTAAAATCAAATGCAATTTCAACTATGATAACTATCAATAATTATAAAGAGTTACAACAATTACAAACTGCAAACAAATCGCAACCAAATCGCAATCAAACTGCAAGTAAATCGCAAGTAAAAACAAACAATAATGATAATAATGTTAATAATGTAAATAAAGAACAATCATTTATTGATTTAGTAAAAAAAATTATTACTGATAAAAACAAAGATGTCCCTGATAATCTAGTAGATGAATTTTGCACATACTGGACAGAAAAAAACATAGCAGGTAAAAAGATGCGATGGGAAATGCAAAAAACATTTGATATAAGTAGAAGATTAGATAGATGGATTAAAAATAATAATGATTGGAATATTAAAACAAAAAAACCATCAGTTAATTATAAATTAAGTACATCAGGGCATTATATAGGATATTGTGATAAATGTAATGAAAGTAGTTTTTATAAAGAATTTGATTTAAGAGGTGATAGTGTATGTTGTAATGCAGCAATATTACCTGAAAGAAAAAATGAAAATTGATGGGCATTTAGATTTGTTTAGTGGAATAGGTGGTTTTTCACTTGGATTAAAACAAGCAGGGATAGAACCAAAATGGTTAGGATTTAGTGATATTAATAAATATGCAAATAAATTATTTAAAAGGAGATTTCCAAATGCAAAAGAACTTGGATCAGTTACAGATGTTTCATACAAATCACTTAGAGGACAAAGAATTGATTTGCTTACAGGAGGATTTCCGTGTCAGGCTTTTAGTATTGCTGGAAAAAGAAAAGGGTTTGATGACACAAGAGGTACATTATTTTTTGAAATCCAAAGGATTCTTGAAGATTACATTAGAAATGGAAAACCCATATCTTGTATATTACTCGAAAATGTTAAAGGTTTACTTAACCACGACAATCACAGAACATTTGTTACAATCTATGGAATTTTGTGCAACCTCAATTATACCGTTGAATGTCAATTTATTAATACTAAATGGTGGTTACCCCAAAACAGGGAACGGATCTATATCTTTGGTAGATATAATGGAAACCCAAGTGGAAGAAAAATATTTCCTATCGGAAAAAATGACATCAAATTTAGTTCTAAAAAAATAAATATTGTTGGGCATTCTGGTACAGGTGGTCAGAGAGGAGATATACATTCTATAGATGGAATAATGTCTTGTTTGAGTGCAACTGATTACAAACAACCAAAGCAAGTTTTAACCCATTCGTTATACCCAAGAAGCAGTAAAACAGGTAAAGGTGGTACAGGGCATCTCACAAAAGAAGATGGTACTGCATATTGTTTAGATACAGGTAATGCACAAGCAGTAGAGTATAATTCAAGTATTAGAAAATTGACACCAACAGAATGCGAAAGGTTGCAAGGATTTCCTGATGGTTGGACAGATGGGCAATCAGATACACAAAGATATAAACAATTAGGTAATGCAGTTAGTGTACCAGTAACAAGAGCAATATTTAGGAAAATATATTATGAAGAAAACACATTGTGCTAAATGCAAAGTTAAATTAGATAAAAACAATACTAAAACTTATAATGGTACTACTTATGGACAATGCAAAAAGTGCATTATTAAAAAAGTAAGAGAACATAACAAAAAAAGACAAAAAGCAATTAAAGATAGTAAGTGGTTTTAATGAAAGAAAAAGAACGTAAAATATTAAATAAATTAAATACTTTTTTTCTAACAGATGAATTAATTGAAGATCAGTATGAATATAATAGATATGATGCAGAAAATACACATTACATTGTAGAGATAAAACATAGAGAAAGTTTTTATGAAGAAACTATAATAGAGTTTGATAAATTTACATACAATCTAATATATGCACAATATGCTAAAAAACAATTTATTTATGCAGTACAAATGCGTAATAAAATCTATGTATTTAATATTACAAAACTTATTGCATCAGGTTATAAAATAACGTGGGTATGGAAGAAAATGCCGAAACAAACAGAATTTGCAGATAATAAACAAATAAAAAAACTAATAGGATATATAAACATAAATGAAAGTATCAAACAAATCTATTCAAAGTGATATACTAACAATACCACAAAAGGTAGAATCTAGGAATGTACTGGACCGTAAACATTGGGCAGTAAAACGTAGAAACAAACAGATATGGGCAGTATTTGTAAGAAACCAAATGAAATTAAAAAAAATAAGAGAATGTGAAATAGGTGAAAAGTTTAAACTAACTATAATTAGTTATAGAAAGAAGTTACTAGATTATGACAATTTAGTTGGTGGTGTAAAACAATTATTAGATGCGTGTAGTGAAGAAAAACTTATATGGGACGATGCACCTAAATATCTTAATCTTAAAGTAGAACAGCATATTGGTAAGAAATATGAAACAATAATTATACGTGAAAAAGCATAAAATATTTTTAAAATTCATATATTATATTATATTACAATACTGATATATGTCAAAAAATATACAAAATATACAAAAATTATCTAAAAAAGAAACCTTTTTAATTGCGTTACGTAATAATCTAGGACACATATCAAAAGCCTGTACAGCAGCAAACATACACAGGCAAACATATTATAGTTGGCTAGATAAAGATCCTGAATTTAAACAAGAATGTGAAGATATAGAAGAATCATTACTTGATCTATCTGAAAGTAAATTATTAGAAAATATAAAAAATGGTGATAATACCTGCATCATATTTCATTTAAAAACAAAAGGTAAGAAACGTGGTTATGTAGAGAAACAAGAATTTGAAGTAACTAAACCAATATCTGAAATAAACTTTGATGAACTCTAAACCATTAACATTACACCCTAAAAACTATTTCCCAGCACAATGGGATTTTCTTACAAATAGAAAAAAGGCACGTATCAAGGCATATGTTGGTGGTTTCGGATCAGGTAAAACACATACGTTTCTGCATACTACTTTCATTAACCTGGTTACTAAAGTTAATAAAGATGGTAAAAGTAATGGTTTAATATTATATCCTACATACAATCTTGCAGATTCTGTATTTGTAGAACCATTCAAAGAAATATTAGAACGTAATGGTGTAGCGTATACATACAATATAGCATCACATAAATTTAGAACTATTTATGGTGATATACAGATTTATCAAACACGTTACCCACAAAGGATTGTTGGTGCATCATATACATATGTAGGTATTGATGAATTAGATATTGAGAACTTTAAAACAGCAGAAGTAAGTGTGCAAAAAGCATTAGGTAGATTGCGTGGTTGTGATGATGCTGAATTATATATAACGACTACACCTGAAGGATTTGGTTACACATATCATTTGATGGTAGAAGAATATAATGATAACAAACTATTAGTACACGGTAGAACAACTGATAATAAGTATTTACCTGAATCATATATACAATCATTAAGAGATAACTATGATGAAAAACTATTAAGAGCATATATTGATGGTGAATTTGTAAACCTAACACAAGGACAAACATATTATGGATTTAAAAGAGATATACACGTTAAAGAATGTAAGTACAACCCCAATCTACCAATCAGAATTGGAATGGACTTCAACAACGATCCTTTATCCAGTACAATCAGCCAAATCCAACCTAGTGGTAAAGTACACGTTATCAACGAAGTAAGATTATCACACGGTGGTGATGGCGATCTACCAACACAAAGAATGTGTGATACCATTAGAACGATGTATCCTAACAATTTATACTATGCGTATCCTGATGCAACAGGTGCTGCTAAAAATTCATCTGCACGATATAGTGATATAAGTATTATAAGACAAAACAAGTTTATTGTAAAAGTAGCACACATAAATCCAAGAGTTATTAATAGAGTAAATTCAGTTAATAATCAATTATCAAAGAACAATATAATAGTAGATCCTAAATGCAAAGGACTAATAAAAGATTTAGAACAAGTATCTAACAAAGAAGGAACAAGAGAAATAGATAAAAGCAATCAGCATCTAACACATTTATCTGATGCGTTTGGCTATTTCATTAATTGGGAATATCCAGTAACTAAACCATCAATAGGAGTACAAGATAGATGATACCAAATATGGCTGAACTTGCTGTACTAATGTCAAAGTTTGACTACAAACAGCAGGTTAAAAATCAATGGAAATCAAGCAGGTATGAAGCACTAGATTATTATAATGGTGATACATATGATTATACTGCTGATTACTTTAGTGATAGTACGTTAAGTAAGGTAGTAGCAGGTAATGTAAATATAACTAAACGTGTTATAGATAGAATTAGTTTAGTATATATGCACCCACCTGTACGAAAATATACAAAAGAAGAAGTAACTGAATTGTTTATGGATAAAGAACAGAAGTTACAAAGGCTAGAACGTATGACTAATTTATTAGATGCAGTATTATTAAAGCCTGTATTTAGAACAAAAGATGATGGTACAAGTTGTATTGAGTATGATATAATTATGGATTATGAACCTATGTTTGGTGAAGATCCGTTAAAGCCTGAAGCAATTATATATCCAATCACATCACGTTCATCTGTGCTTGATACTACACCAAATCTGTACGCATACTGGGATAGTGAGAACACATTTACATTTGATGATACAGGTAAAAAATATACTACTGATGATAATCCTGATATGGTTAATCCATATGGTAGATTACCATTTATAGAATGTTTTAGAGATGGTAAACCTGAATTTAGTTATTTAGATACCAATGCAAGTAATGATTTAATATCTACGAACCTTGCAATCAATGTAGCAGAAACTAATAAAAACGCAAATGTTATGTTTCAATCGTTTGGTTATTTATTTGTAAATGGTACTGGTATTGATAAAGATACAATGCAGATAGGACAGGATAAGATAAATTATCTAGGTGTTGATGGTAACATTAGTATTGTATCACCACCAAATGCTATACCTGCATTAGATGAATCTATTAAATCATCATATAAAATGTTAGCACAAAACTATCATTTACCTACATCATTTGTAGAAGGTACAACTGCTGAATCAGGTGTTGCATTAAGATTAAGAAACCAAGAATTACAAGATGATAGAAAATCAGATGTTGCAAGATGGCGTGATTTTGAATTTAAATTGTTTGATTTAGAACGATTAATAATTGCAGTAGAGTTAGGTCAAGATGCAGGTGATTTAGAAGATGTAGATTATAGTGAATCAGTTGAAATTTTATCAGATAAAGAACAACGTGAAAAGTGGGATTGGGAACTATCTAAAGGATTAATTGATTTAGCAGATATAATGATGCAACGTAATCCTGATCTGACTAGAGAAGAAGCAGAAGATTATTTGTTTGATAGACGTGAAGTAGAAATGGAAGATGCAGATGAAGCACCATCAGCAGAATCTACATTACTATCAGCATTACAAAGGCCAACAGAATAATGGCTAGGCGTAGAAAAAGAAGAACAAAAAGTAGAGTTAATGAAGCAGGTAACTATACTAAACCTACTATGCGTAGAAGATTGTTCTATAAAATAAAAGCAGGTAGTAAAGGTGGTAGGGCAGGACAATGGAGTGCAAGAAAAGCACAGATGTTAGCACGTCAATACAAAGCAAAAGGTGGAGGTTATAAGTAATGGCCTTAAAAAAAACACAGCGTTCATTAAGGAAATGGACAAAAGAAGAATGGGATTTTATTAGTAAAAAAGATAAGAAGAAACCTAGAGCAAAACGTGGTAGGTATCTTCCTAAATCAGTTAGAGCAAAATTAACACCTTCACAAAAAGCATATGAAAATAGAAAGAAACGTGCTGCAACAAAGAAAGGTAAACAACGTGCTAAATACAGCAGATCAACTGCTAGGAAAGTGAGAAGAAGATAATGCCTAAAACAGATTATGTAAAAGGTGTAAGTATGAAGGGCCTAAATAAAAGACAAAAGAGTGCTATGCGTAGGCACAAGAAACATCATACTGCAAAGCATTTACGTGCTATGGTAAGATCTATGAAACGTGGTAAAACATTTACACAATCACATAAACTTGCTATGAAAAAGGTTGGAGTATAATGGCTGAATATCAAGGTAAGAAAGTAACATTAGATAAACCTAGCAGAATTACTAAAGGTGAAGCAGGTTATGGTAGAAAGAAATTTAAGGTGTACGTAAAGTCAGGTGATAAAGTAAAGAAGGTTATGTTTGGTGATCCTAACCTTTCTATTAAAAGACAAAGCGATGCAAAACGTAAATCATTTAGAGCAAGACATAAATGCGATACAGCAAGAGATAAAACTAAAGCAAGATACTGGAGTTGTAAGATGTGGGAAAAATCTAAAAAAGTATCTGATATAGTATAGTGGCTAACCAACAAAATATTGATAAAGCAGCAGTATTAATTTCAGGTATTGTTGATAGAGCAAAAGAAGAACTTATAAATGATTTGTATAATTTAGGTTTAAATATAGATAACATACCTGTATTTGTAAACACATTACTTGATTTAGATGTAGAAGGTACATTAAGAGCAAAACTAACTAATGCTACATCAGCGTATGCAAATGCACATAGAAATGTATTAGAAACAACAACTAATTTTGCAGATATAAATCCTGCAAATCTTACAAGTTTTTTAAGATTAAATGAACAAGTATTTAACAGCACAATCACAAACAATATTGCATCACATATTAGGAACGAAGTAGTCAAAGGTGTGCAAGCAGGACTATCAGTAGATGATATTATAACATCAGTTACTAATTCATCTATATCTAATTCACAAATGCAAACTCTAGTTAATACAACATTAAATAGTTATTCAAGATCCATAACAACTGCTATGATGGACGAAGCACCTGATGATACATTATATCATTATATAGGTCCAGTAGATGGTAAAACAAGAGATAAATGTTTAAGAATGGCTAGTGAAGGTAGAGTAACAAGAAGCCAAATAGAAAAAACATATGGTAGAGAAGTGTTAATAGATGGTGGTGGATTTAATTGTAGACATAAATGGGAACGTGCAGGTAGAGAAACTTCAGAATTTAACTTACCTGAAGAAGCAAAGGAAAAATTAAAAGATGCTAGATAGAAAAGATTTTATAAAAATTGGTGATAATGTTAGAGATAATTACAGAACACATATATTTACTAAAGGTTTAGATGTTAATAATAAGAAGTTTAAAGGATATAAAGAACCATATAGAACATTAAAAAGAACAGGACAATTAAAAAGACAGGCTACGCAATTTGCAGATACAACAGCACCTATACTTACAACTGATTTATTAAGAGATTTTGGAACTATTGATGTTAGAGATAAAAATGGATTTACTATGGGTTGGAGTATATCAGGTGGTAAAATTGCAGGATTAGCAAAAAAAGGTAGGTTTTTAACAACAAAAGAAAAACCATTACCTGATGCTGTTTTAACATTTATGATTGTTGAAGTTGATATGGCTATTAGAAAAAATTTAGGGCCTGACAAAACAACGGTTCACAAGATAACTAGAAAAAAATAGTTTTATAGTATTTAAAATAATTTATATTACAAAGAAGTATTTTCAATAAATATCCACTAAAGGAGTTAAAATGTCAGAAGAAAATAAAGTAGAAAGTCAAACTACCGTTGAAACAAACAACGTAACAAATAACAGGACAGAACCTGTTGAAAATAAAAATGTACCATATGATAGGTTTCAAGAAGTCGTAGCATCTAAAAATGAAATGGCTACACAACTTGGAAAACTACAAGCACAGATAGATAAGATGAACGCAGATAATAAGACAAAACAAGAAGCAAAGATGGTAGAAGATGGTAAATTAAAAGAAGCGTTAGATATAATTACAAAAGAACGTGATACTTTTAAAAGCCAAGCAGATCAATGGAATCAATACCAAACAGATAAACGTGAATCTTTAATGTCTAAAATTACTGATGATACAGATAAATCTATTGCAGAAGGTTTGACTGATTTGAATAAACTAGAAACATATGTTAATAAAATTGTAAATGTTGGCTCACCATCAACATCACAGGCTAGAGCAACTACTGCAAAAGCAGGTGATATGGGTGGTTATTCTTCTTGGGAAGAATTTGCTATGAAAGATCCGAAAGGTGCTTCAGAAGCAATAGAAGCAAGTACAAAGAATTTTATTAAGTAATACTCAAAATGAAGGCTAACAAGCAGTTGAAAGAGTATTTAAAAATTAGGAGTTAGAAATGGCTAACACAGACGTTGGCGTTGCTGCTGGTGGATTAGGAAAAACTATTGCCGCTGCAATCGTACAATTTAACAAAGCATCTGTAACACCTCAAACTATATCAATGGCCCCAGCAGTACAAGGTTCAAATACTGTTCAATTTCCATTGTATAGTAAACTAGGTGTATCTGATGTAACAAATGAAGCAACAGGTGATGAAGATACAGAAGTATCAGCAACCAGTATTACTACTGCTGCAACAACTGTTGAGGTATTAAGAAATCACATCAATGCAAGAATTACAGACCTTGCTGCATATGGTAATGATGATGCGTTAATGGTAAATGCAGGACAGGTTTTAGGTAATGCAGTTGCTGCTGAATTTGATGCAAACATTTGTGCTTTATATGATGGATTTGCAACATCTAAAGGAACTGATGATGGTTTAAGATTCTTAGATATTATGGATGCAGTTGCATCTTTAGAAACAAACGATGCACCAAGACCATATAGTGCAGTATTACACCCACAACAAGTGTATGGATCATTTGGTTTATCAAATGAATTAGCAACTACTGCTACAAATTCTAGTGTAGGTGCATTTGCACACGGTGGTGCTGCATCAGTAGGTGAGCAATTCTATGGTGCTGGATTTGTTACAAGCATAGCAGGTATTAATTTTTACACATCACCACAAGTTATAGACGGTGATACTGGTAGAAAAAAAGGTGCTGTATATGCTAAAACAGCATTAGGTGCAGGTTACATTGACTTTGGTGCAGGTAATTTCATTGAAATGAAAACTGAAAGAAATGAACTAGCAGCATCTACAAATATGGTAGCAAATGGTTATTGGGCAGTTACCGAACTAGTTGATCTACACGGTGTAGAGATACATACTGAAATTTCATAATTTTAGTTATTAATAATCGTATAGTCAGGGCAGTAGTCGGATTGCTGCCCTGATTTAAATCAAATATGTCAAGTAAAAAAAACATAATAAAAAAATCAAAACCTAAAAAAGATATAGGTAATCTAAACAATAAAGAATTTGGTTGTAATTTAGATCCTGATAATAATTTGTGCCTAGTTGAAGATAAAGATAAAGGCCAAAAAGCATATTACAAAGGATCAGAAATGAAGTATATGGACTATATGCAAGAAGTTGCAAATAGGGTTGACAGAAATAAAAAAGGCAAAGGTGTAGAAAACTTTGGTTTTTTTGGTGGTGTTAGTTTTGATGAGAATGGAAATATTATAAAATCTTAATAGGAGTAAAAATGGGTAAAGAAAAAGTAGAAAAAAAAGAAGTTAAAAAAGTAGTAAAGTATAAAATTGTCAAAAAAAATGGTAATGTTATATTACGAGATACTTTAGGTAAATCAGAAATTAAAAGATATGAATCTAAAGGTTGGAAAGTAGAGGGAGTATAATGGGATTAGGTAAAAGTGATTTTAAAATTATAAGAGTATCACCAACATTAGATACAAACGCATATGCACAAAATGATGTATTATTTACTGCTACTGAAATACCTAGTTGCGTTATAGGTTTAGGTGGCTGTTCTAAATTAGTTGCTATGTATGTTATAGATAAATCAAATACTGATTCTGATATTGATTTTTATTTTTCTGAAGGCAATACAGCATTGGGAACTATAAATGCAACAGCAGACATTTCAGATGCTAATTTATTGAATAACAATATTTGTGGTGTTGCAAGATTAGATGCAAATCAAGCAAGTGTTGGTGCAGGATTAGACAATGCAAGAATTTTTCAGGTAATGCCTTTAACAGGTACATCAGAAGATTCAAACGCAACAATGTTATTACAATCAGCAGATGATAAATCTTCAGTATTTGTGCAAGGTATCTTAACAAGTGCAACTACACCTACATATGCTGATGGTGATATACAATTAGTATTTCATATACAAAAAAGATAATGTCGTTAATAGATGATATTAAAAAACACGAAGGTTTTTCACCTACCGTATATAAATGCACAGCAGGATATGATACTATTGGATATGGCCAACGTGTAAAATATTTAAAAGTTACAGAAGAACAAGCAACAGAGTGGTTGCAAGAAGAACTACAAAATCTCAAATACATACTTGCAGATAAGTATGAATGGTTTTTGCCCTCACCACAAGAAGTACAAGAAATAGTAATAAATATGAATTACCAGTTAGGTGTAACTGCATTTAGTAAATTCAAAAAAACTATTTTTTTACTTGCTAATGGTGATTATAAAGGTGCTTCCACCGAGATGTTGCAAAGTAAATGGGCCAGAACAGACACACCTAGACGTGCGAAGGAATTAAGTGATAGATTAAGAAAAGTGGGGTAATATGCCTAGTAATATAGTTTGTCCTAAATGCTACAATGTAGGAATGGTTAAAAGTGGCTTTTATTTAGACAGACAAAGATACAAGTGTAAAGTATGTGGGCATAGAGCAACTAATGTTATAGAAGATATTGATTTACTTAAAGAAAATGTCAGGTTAGCAAAACAGAAACAATCTGCACAGGATCTTAACAGAATTGAAAGAAAATCGTTTAGAGAACACGCAAGAGTAGAAAATGCAATATCTGAATATGTAAAAAAACTTTCAAAGATTTTTGACAATTATGAATTATCTAAATATACTAAAAAACACAAAGAAAATACAAAAGCAGTAGGTGTAGCACAATTATCTGATCTGCATTTTAATGAACTTGTAAATTTAGAACATAACAAGTATGATTTTAGTATAGCATCAGCAAGATGCAAGTTATTTGTAGATAAAGCAACTACCTATTTTAAATCAATGGGAATAACTAATGTATTACTTGCTATGAGTGGTGATTTACTTAATAGTGATAGAAGATTAGATGAATTACTATCAATGGCTACAAATAGAGCAAAAGCAACATTTCTAGCAGTAGATATACTACAACAAGTAATACTTGATTTAAACAGCAATTTTAACGTATCTGTGTGTATGGTAACAGGTAATGAAAGTAGAGTTAAACAAGAATGGGGTTGGAGTAAATCTTTAGCATCAGATAACTACGATTATACCATATTTAAAACATTAGAATACATATTTAGAGATACAGATATAAACTTTATAGATGGTGATCCTACTGAAATGGTAGTTGAGGTAGCAGGGCAAAATTTATTAATACTACACGGAAATGGTAGTATAAAAAAAGGATTAGATACTAGTATAACACAAATAATGGGCAGATATAGTGCAAGAGGTACAAAGATAGATTATGTTATATTTGGCCACGTTCATAGTGCAAGAGTTGGTGATAACTTTTCTAGGTCCTCATCAATGGTTGGTAGTAATGATTATAGTGAAAAAGGATTAGGTTTAACTGGTAGAGCATCACAGAACTGCTACATATTTTACAACAATGGTAATAGAGATGGTGTAAAGATTGATTTGCAAAACTATGGTGAAGGATATAATATAGATAAATCATTAGTTGCATACAATGCAAAAAGCAGTAGCAAGATTAAAAAAGGAACAACAATATTTAAGGTAGTAGTGTAATGGATTGGTTAGAAATGTTAGAAAGATATGGAGTACCTCTTGTTGTAGCAGTGGCTATGTTTCTAATGGTAAAGCAACAAAACAAATATATACAAGATGAATTATCAAAAGAATTAAGAGAGTCATTCACAAGATTAGAATCAATACTAATAAAGTTAATAGACAATTCTAAACGAACAGAAATAAAACAAGAAGGTTTAGTTAGAAGTTATAAAACATTAGTAGAAATTATAGCAAAATTAAGTGGTAACGGATTGAAGCACAAGTTTTTAAATATGTTAAATAAAGATGAAAATGACAGAGTTTGAAAAAGATATAACATTACAACTTACTAAAATATCAAGTGATGTAGAACACATCAAAGAAAAAGTTAATGCTAATTTTAAGCATTTAGAAAAAGTTAATGGAAGGCTAAATAAAGCAGAAAATAATATAACTGGTGTTAAATCAATAGGCATTACATTATATGCGATAATAGGCATCGTTTTGGCGTGGTTAGGCATAAAAGAATGACATTAAAAGAAGAAATAAAAGAATTAAAAGTTAGAATCAAAAAATTAGAAAAAGATTCACACCCAC
>ERZ869936.770-NODE-770-length-27221-cov-5.803578_pt1 | contig 27221 bp, 32 predicted proteins | sample MGYA00520876_ERZ869936 | MGnify/ENA primary metagenome ERZ869936 (study PRJEB32218, sample SAMN09650985) | biofilter metagenome | isolation source: enrty point of leading RO module | place: Saudi Arabia: Thuwal, RO plant located on Red Sea | collected 2016-02-17 ... | reverse complement strand
ACCGACTGAACAGTCCCAATCCGGTACAAGTGATCACGTCTTTGCCTAAACCTGTAATACCAAAACGTATCATTACCAAGCCCGAACCTTCCGGTAATAGCATCGGTGCGGGTGATTTGCAGCACGTCCATTTTCAGACCTTCCGGTTGCCGGGGGAACTGGGTGCGTTTTTAGGAGAGCTGGATCACAATAAAACCTGCTTTGCACTGACCGGGGATTCGGGAGCAGGAAAATCCTGGTTCTCCTTCGAGATCGCCAGGCTGTTCATTACTGGAATGGGATTCAGCGTTAAATACTTTTCACTGGAAGAAGGGGTTGGCAAGCTGACACAGGAAAAGGTCGCTGCTTATGGATTGGGCAATGAGCTGAACCTGGCAGGAACAGGTTCATTAGAAGATGTACGGAAGGCTGCAAAGGAGTATCCGATGGTTGTGGTGGATAGCTTTACCTCATTGGACACAAAAGTAACAGAATTTGAACGGCTGCGAACGGATTTTCCAAATACCCTTTTTTTGTTGATCTTTCAAAAGACCACTGCCGGAAACATGCGGGGAGGTTCGTCCATTAAGTACAACAGTTCGGCAACTATTAATGTCATCAAACGGGATGGGCAGCGCATTGCCATTATGGAAAAAGGCCGTTATGGAACTATCGGATGGGAGTATTCTATTACCAATAAGCAGGTCATCAAAACCGATGATCCTAATTAATACGGATCACTACCCTATAAAAAACACCTTGATTTTGCCGTAAATCGTTTCGTAAAGGAAATGTAAATCAAGCGTTAGCAGGCGTAAATTAGCGTAAAAAGACCACTTCCACAACCCTTATGTATCAAGGTTTTTACGGTTCTTTACGCTAATAGCAACGTTCAAAAGTTTTCGAGGATTAGCTGAACGAGGCACACTCTCTTTTACACCTACACCTATTTTATATTTCTGACCATCAAAGCGATATCCTCACCGAAATTGAAAGAATTTAATAATAATTTTCGCTCTTTGTCAAGATAGGGTATTGCTCTGAAATAAGTCAGGCGTCAACCCTTATCTTATCCAACAACTCATTCAGTTTATCAATCTCGTTGTCACTAAGTGATTCCGTTAGCATTTGAAACCGATTGATATCATCTTCCATTTGCTTTGCAAGCTCACGTCCGATTATATTTAGTCTTACATTTGTCTTCCTTTTATTCCTTTGATCACTCCTTTTCACCAATAGGTTCTTGGTTTTTAATCGGTCAATTATCCTTGTTATATCTGAACTCCTGTCAAGCATACGCTCCCTAATTTCTCCAATGCTCATAGATTTTGGATAACGTTCGTCCAGGATTCTGACAATGTTATATTGTTGAGCAGTAAGCTCAAATTTTTTAAGCGTGCTTTGGTACTTATGAAATAGCCAATTATTTGTGAAGTATATGTTAACAAGAACCTTTTGGCGATTATTTTTGAAATCGTTAAATTTAATTTCTTCTTCTAATGACATATTCGTTATAGCATAGTAAGGTAAGATACTTTCTCGAAGATACGTTTTACCCTAATCGTTCAAGAAGATTAGTGATTTTTTTTTGCTGATCTGGAGTGAACATATCATAATATCTAAGCAACGAATTTTTCAGCATGTTTCTCGTATTAAGGTTCATATACTCTAAGTTCATACTCTCTTCATAGGTGACAGCATGGCTGGAAGAACATACTTCAAGCAGTGCGAGCAGAGCATAACTACATTCCTTCTTATATTCAGAATAACTGGAAAGCTCAATAATGAGGGCGGTCAATTTATTCACTAATGCCTCAGAATCACTGATCATATAATCACATATTTCATTCATATTGCTCCAAATACATCCGTGTTGCAAATGAACAATGGTTAACAAAATGTCCATATATCTTAGCCGAAGCTTGATACTCTTGGTTTTAAGATGATTAATAATGGTCTTAGCATGCATTTCAATAAGTTCTGGGACTTTACTTCCTATCTGATATAAAACATCTGCATTTGAAACACAAGCCTGCTCATCATTTCTACCAAGTTCATCCAGGAGCACTTTTATAGCACCTAAATCGTTAGTTGCAATTATCTTTTCAGCCTTTTTTACCGTTGAATTAAATTGATTTCTCATAGTTTTTTATCGTTTGTTTAAACATACTATGTTTAAACAACATAAGAAGTATAGTAATTTTCTGAATTCCTAAATATTCTTTAATAATCTGTAAACCAATTAATAAAATTAAATATTAATTAATTTTAGTTATAAAATGATACGAAAATAGAACTAAAAAAGCAATAAGAAACTTTTGTTAATGAAAAAGTTTCCGTAGTTTTGTGCCGGAAAATCAATTTGTCATGAACTACGATGACCGCATTTTAAATACTGCCAGGGACCTTTTCTTTAAGTACGGCCTTAGAAATGTAACAATGGATGACATTTCCCACGAGTTAGGTATGTCAAAAAAGACTTTGTATCAGGCTTATGAAAACAAGAAAGATATAGTCCAGACAATTACGAAAAAGTTTTTGGCTAACCATGAACAACAGTATGAGTTGCTTATTACCGAGGCAAAAGATGCGGTCGATGAAATGTTAAAGTTGATGGAAGAATTGAATTATATTTTTAAACGGCTTAACCCCCGAATGATATTTGACATGCAACGCTATTTTCCAGAGGCTTGGGAGATATTCAGAGAACATAAAAACAACTTCATGCTCGCTAAAATTATTGAAAATTTAAACAGAGGCATGAATGAGGGGCTATTCAGAAAGGATATTAATATGGAAATTATAGCCCGTATGCGTTTGGAACAAATTCAAATGGCATTGGATCCAATGATTTTCCCTCCGGATAAATTTACTATCAAGGAAATTCACCGGCAGTTATTACTGCAATACTTACATGGAATAACCACATTGAAAGGCCATAAGTTGATTAATAAATACCTGGACATAATCGAAGATTAATATGATAAAGAAATTAGTAATTGTATTAGGGGTCATTGTCCCGACTTTAGTAATTGCTCAAGATACAAGCACCTATCGTTTTTCATTAGTACAATCTATTGACTTTTCCTTTAAAAATCATAATAGTGTTGTCAATGCACAGATTGATGAAGTAGTTGCTAAGGCACAGAAGAATGAAATTCGGGGAATTGGCCTTCCGCAAATAAACGGTAGTGTTGATTTCAAAGATTTTATTGAACTGGCAACGCAGTTAGTACCTGCTGAATTTTTTGGTGGACAGCCGGGAGAGTTTGCACCGGTTCAGTTTGGAACACAATACAATACAACAGCATCAATTGAAGCAAGTCAATTATTGTTTAGCGGTGATTACTTAGTTGCCCTGCAATCCTCCAGTACTTTTTTAGAACTGTCTAAAAAGAATACTCATCGAACTAAAATTGAAACAGCCCTTGCTGTATCAAAGGCATACTACAATGTATTGGTACAGCAAGAAAGGATGAAATTGATCAATGCAAATACAGACAGACTTAAAATATTATACGATGAAACATCTATTATGCACGACAAAGGAGTGGTTGAAAAAATTGACCTTGATCGTGTAAAAGTTGCGCATAACAATATTTTAACAGAAAGGGGGAAATTTGAGAAGCTGCTGGTGCTTGGCTATACCATGCTCAAATTTCAAATGGGTATGGATCCTGCCGCAAAGCTGATTCTTACAGATTCACTTACTGAGCATGGTCTTGAAGTTCCCAAATCCGAAATTTCGGATTTTAATTTTTCAAACCGTATTGAATATTCCATCCTTGAGACCCGGCAGCAGCTATCTAACCTGGAATTACGAAAAAACCGTTTAGGGTATGCACCCACCCTGGTAGCTTATGGGAGTTATAGTTGGCAGGCGCAGCGAAACGAATTTAACTTTTTTGATGCCAATGAGAAATGGTATCCAATTGGTGTGTTCGGGGTCAAGTTAACGGTTCCCATCTTTGATGGCTTTCAGCGTAATTATCGCATACAGCAATCAAAGCTTTCCCTCCAAAAAGTGAACAATGACATGAAGCTATTAAAGGACGGTATTACAGTAGAATTACAATCTGCACATATCAAATTAGAAAATAGCATGGCCTCTGTGGCCAATCAAAAGGAAAATATGGTATTGGCAGAAGGAGTTTATGAAGCTGCTAAAAGAAAATATGAATTAGGAACTGGATCCAATATTGAAGTAATGGATGCAGAAACAGCCCTTAAAGAAGCACAGACCAATTATTACTCAGCATTGTATGATGCTCTGGTAGCAAAAACCGAGTTAGAAAAAGCACAAGGTATATTGATCAAATAAATGTAAAATCTATGAAAAAAATATTGATACCAGTATTAAGCATTGCAATTTTTGGAGCGTGTAGTTCCGATAAGAAGGCAGAACTGGAAAAGCTTGAGCAACAACGGGAAGAAATTGATGAACAAATTGCACGGCTTAGAATTGAAATTGGAGGCGATACACTTGCCTCCAAAGAGGCTAAGGCAATGTACGTGGAAGCCTCTGATATTTACTATCAGCCATTTAGCCATTTTGTTGAAGTACAAGGCTTGCTGGATTCTGAGGAAAATATAGGTATTATGCCCCAGACTTCAGGCCAGGTGAGAAAAATATACGTTCAGGAAGGCAGTCAGGTAACTCAGGGACAGCTTCTTTTGGAGTTGGATGCACAGGTATTACTGAATACAATCAAGGAGATTGAAACATCGCTGGACTTTGCTACTGAAATGTACAATAAGCAAAAAGCATTATGGGATGAAAAAATAGGTTCTGAAGTTCAATATCTCACTGCAAAAAATAAAAAGGAAGCTTTAGAAAAAAAACTGGCAACCTTAAAAGAGCAATTGGACATGACAAAAATAACTTCACCCATTAACGGGGTGGTTGATAAAATAATGACTAAAGAAGGTGAATTAGCAGTTCCTGCCATGCCAGTATTAAGAGTTGTAAACCTTTCCAAGTTAAAAGTCAATGCTGCGGTTGCCGAAAATTACGCTTCAAATGTTAAACAGGGAACCGATGTTAAATTGTGGTTTCCAGATGTTAAGCTTGAAGTGTCAGCAAAGATAAGTTATGCCGGCAAGGTAATAGATCCTGTCAACCGTACTTTTGATATAGTAATAAGGTTAGATAAAGTTGCTGGCGATTTAAAACCGAATATGCTTGCAGTAGCTAAAATTGTAGATTTTCAAAAAGATTCAGCAATTGTAGTTCCAATAAATACGATTAGAAAATCTGGTGAAGACAAGTTTGTTTATGTAGCGGAAAAAGATAACGAAAGGTACATAGCCAGAAGGCAACAAATAAAGACTGATATTGACTATAACGGTATGGTACTGATATCAAATGGTCTAAAGCCTGGTGACAAACTCATTACATTTGGTTTTCAGGAATTAACAGATGGTCAACCGGTAATTTTTTAAAGAAATTTTGAATTATCTTCCTATATGAAAGACGAAAAATACAAGTATTTCAAACCCACCAATTGGGCAGTAGAGAATAAAACGAGTATATACATTATTAGTTTAATAATATGCTTGTTTGGGATCATCACTTATCTCAGGCTTCCTAAAGAGAATTTCCCGGAAATCGTTATCCCTACAATTTATGTTAGCACTCCTTATCCGGGAACATCTCCTGTTGATATGGAAAACCTTGTAACGAGGCCCATTGAAAAAGAAATTAAATCCATAAGCGGTGTCAAAAAAATCACCAGTAATTCGGTACAGGATTTTGCCAATGTAGTTATTGAGTTTAATACAGATATAGTTCCTTCGGAGGCTAAACAACTTGTGAAGGATGCAGTAGATAAAGCTCGACCGGATTTGCCTACCGATTTACCTCAGGAACCAACTGTGATGGAGATTGATTTCTCTGAGATTCCGATTATGAATATTAATATTTCGGGCGATTATGATTTAGATCAATTAAAAATTTGGGCAGAAGATTTACAAGATCGGATTGAGGGATTAAAAGAAGTTACCCGTGCCGATTTGGTTGGAGCTTTAGAAAGAGAAATACAGGTTAATGTCAATATGTATAAAGCCCAGGTTGCACAAATTTCTTTAGGCGATATTGAGCGTGCAATAAACAGCGAGAATATAACCATGTCGGCAGGACAAATAGAGATGGGTAAAATGCAACGCTCTTTACGGGTTGCTGGGGAGTTTGAATCAGTAGAGCAGCTAAAAAAAATAGTCATCCGTTCGATGTCTGGCGCACAGGTGAGATTAGGTGAAATCGCAGAAGTAAAGGACACCTATGAAGATAGAGAAAGTTATGCTCGTTTTGATGGTAAAAATGTAATCACCTTAAATGTTATCAAAAGGAGCGGTGAAAATCTCATTGAAGCTTCTGATAAAGTAAAGGAGATCATAGCTGATATGAAGGAAGTCAAATTCCCCAAAGACTTGACAGTGGCTATTAGTGGAGATCAATCCCGAAGAACCAGAACAATGGTAGCCGACTTAATCAATTCGATTATCATTGGCTTTATCCTGGTTACTATCGTGCTTATGTTTTTTATGGGGCCAAATAATGCCATGTTTGTCGGACTGTCAGTTCCCATATCAATTTTTATTGCCTTTATGGTAATGCCTGCATTAGGGTTTACCCTGAACATGGTTGTTCTTTTTGCTTTTCTGTTTTCTTTGGGAATTGTTGTTGATGATGCGATTGTGGTGATAGAGAACACCCACCGAATATTTAATGAGCATAAAGGAAAAATGAGCATCATTAAAGCTGCAAAAGTTGCAGCAGGGGAGGTTTTTATACCTGTATTAACCGGCACATTAACCACAATTGCACCTTTTATGCCATTAGCATTTTGGCCTGGGATTGCTGGTAAATTTATGATGTATTTACCTCTAACCATTATGCTAACACTGATTGCTTCACTTCTGGTTTCATATATTATCAACCCTGTATTTGCGGTTTCCTTTATGAAGCATGAGGATGAAGAATCTATTAAAGAGCATCGTAAAAACCCGCTTAAAGGGTTTAAACTGATTGGAATTACACTGGGAAGCATTGCATTGTTCTCTTATCTTACCGGATCTTACGGCATTGCCAATTTCTCATTTTTCGTTTTATTATTAATGTTACTTAACAGGCTCGTATTGCGAAAGGTAGTTTACAATTTTAATCATAAACTACTCCCCAACATGATGAATGGTTATGAAAAGGTATTGCGTTGGTCTCTGCACAAAAGGCGACCTGTATGGATAATAGCAGGGTTAATAGGCTTGTTCTTTTTATCCATAACGATTACCGCACTCAGAAGCCCTAAAGTTGACTTTTTCCCACAAGGAGAGCCTAACTATGTATATGCGTACATGCGACTTCCGGTAGGAACAGACATAGAAGTTACAGATTCCTTAACCAAAGTTATAGAACAGAGGATTAGAAATGTTGTTGGTGAAAATAATCCCATCGTAGAATCCATTGTAGCCAACGTAGGTATAGGTGCCGGAGATCCTATGGAGAGAGATCAAAGTATAACACCACATAAAGGAAAAGTTGCTGTGGCTTTTGTGGAATACGCTGACAGAAACGGTCAATCTACAACGGAGTACCTGGATAAAATCAGAGAAGCAGTTAAGGGAATCCCTGGTGCTGAAATTTCAGTAGAAAAAGAACGAATGGGGCCACCAACCGGCAAACCGGTTAATATTGAAATCAGCAGTGAGGACATTGACCAGCTCGTATTAGTTACCGGACAACTGAAAAAATATCTGGAAATACAACAAGTCCCAGGCATTGAGGAATTAAAATCAGACTTTGATGCCACCAAACCGGAAATTGTTATTAACCTGGACAGGGAAAAAGCCCTTAGAGAAGGTATTTCTACAGCCCAGGTTGCGATGGATATTAGAAATGCGGTTTTTGGGAAAGAAGTATCTCAATACCGGGAAGAAGAAGATGAATTTCCCATTATGGTAAGATATTCAGAAGAAACAAGAAAAAATATCAATGCCTTATTAAGCTCGAAAATAACGTACAGGGATATGAATGCCGGAGGTAAGATCAGGAGTATTCCTGTATCGGCCATTGCTGATATAGATTATTCCACAACTTATGGGGGTATTAAGCGCAAAGGATTGAAAAGGGTAATTACGGTTTCTTCTAATGTTCTTTCCGGCTTTACCCCGGATGAAGTAACAAAAAATGTACTTAAAGCTATTGATAAATATGATTTGCCATTAGGTGTAAATGTTCAACTTACCGGGGAGCGTGAAGACCAAAAAGAATCTCAGGATTTTCTGGGATTAGCTTTTGGAATAGCGTTTTTAATTATCTTCCTGATACTTGTCACCCAGTTTAATTCTTTATCAAAGCCACTTATTATCCTTTCAGGAGTAATATTCAGTGTAATTGGAGTTTTACTGGGTTTCGCCATTTTTAATATGAATATATCTGTTGTTATGACCGGATTTGGCGTTGTTGGCCTGGGAGGTATTGTTGTGAAAAATGGTATTCTGCTCGTAGAGTTTATGGATGAGATGCTAAAGGAAGGCTACAACCTGAAAGATGCAATTGTCAGGGGGTGTAAGTTAAGGTTGCAACCGGTATTATTAACTGCTGTATCCACTGTTTTGGGATTATTAGCTATGGCAGTTGGGTTTAATATCAACTTTGTTACACTGTTCACAAACTTAAATCCACATATCTTTTTCGGAGGGGATAATGTTTCCTTCTTTGGCCCATTATCCTGGACAATCATCTTTGGGCTTTTATTTGCTACGGTATTGACATTGGTGATATTACCTGTAATGTACTATCTGGTATTCCGATCCAAAGAGAAAGTAAAGAGAATAAAGGAAAAGTATTCAAGCAATGGACGGTCAGACCAAATAGAACAACATCAGGCGACAATGATTAATTAAAGTAAATATGACAGATGAACATATTGAAAACACAATCAGACAGGTGCTTGCTGATAAATTTGATGTAAGCATGGATGATATTAAACCTGAAACTCATATTTCACATGAACTTGGAGCGGACTCTTTGGATATGATTGAAGTGATTATTGAGGTTGAAAACCAGCTAAATATTATATTTCCTGATGATGATGAGCTTAATACAGTTGTTACTCCAGGACAATTGGTAAATTATGTATTAAAGGTGAAAAACAGATAATTGTTTTGCATGGTCGATAATATTTTCATTGAAATTTACAAAACTGCTAAAGCTTATGGCAGTTTTGTAAATAAGCAGTTGCAGGTAGCTCAAAGCTGCATTTCCTACGAACAATTCATCATTCTTAACTCCTTGCTTCAGCAGAACGGACAATCTCAAATTCAAATATCCATTCATGTGGAACGAGATAAATCGTCAGTTACCCGGATATTGGATACGCTTGAGAATAGAAACCTAATAGAAAGAAAAGTAAATAAAGAAGACAGACGCAACATACGGAGCTTTAATAAACATTTCAGAGAACAAGGGGCGAAGAAGACTAAAAAAATTGTAAAAGAGACAGATGGAAAAACTTTGCTAAACATAGATGAAGTAACATTCAAAAGATTTAAAAATAGTCTCATTAAAATCACTTGTAATCTCGGCCACAACTTGTGACAGATAATAATGTTAGCATGAACAAAGTGAGAATCTCCCTCGTAAAATATCTTAATGCTGTTCCATTTCATTTCGGACTAAAAAGTTTCTTCACAACGGACAGTGTTAAAGTATCCCTTGACACACCTGCTGTATGCTCAGGTAAATTACAGTCAGGCAAGGCAGATATTGGCCTAATACCCGTAGCTTCAATCCCTGAAATAAGTGGTGCGGAAATATTTTCCCCTTTTTGCATAGGTTCATATGGTTCAGTAAAATCGGTGATGCTTTATAGCAATGTGCCAATCCAGGAGGTAAAAAATATTTTACTTGATTATCAATCTAAAACATCTGTTCAGCTCATTAAGATACTCGCTCATAAGTTGTGGCAAATAAAAGTCAACTTTATCCATACCAAGCCTGGATATGAACATGATATTCAAGGGAACACAGCCGGTTTGGTTATTGGTGACAGAGCATTGTCGTTCCTTCACAAGTTTAGTTACCAATACGATCTGTCTGAGTGTTGGAAATCTATGACAGGAATGCCTTTCGTTTTTGCTTGCTGGGCAACAAACAAAAAACTCTCCAAATCCTTTCAAGATGACTTTAATCAGGCACTTCTTTACGGCTTAAACAATAAATCTTCTGCTGTGAAAGCATTAGTGAATAGAAATGATTTCGCTATTGATCCAACGCAATATTTGCGAGATAATATCAGCTATGACTATGATCATGAAAAGAAAAATGCCATGAAGCATTTTTTAGCCCTCTCAAAAGAACTTGAAGCAGCAGAAAATTCGGATTATCAAACCTATGAAACTTAAAGGCTTAATATTAAGAACTCCTTTTTTCAATCAGGGTTGCGGTTCAATAATAAAGCTACGATCACTAAAGGCAGGCAACAATGCTTCGTAGGTATGCCGGATTACGTCATTTTTATTCAAAAGAGCCATAGCATATATAAGGGGCACATAATGATCTGGTGTTGGGGCAGCTTGCTTGCCATATTTATATTTTTTATAATCAATTAAGGCCTTTATATCTCTATTATCTATTTTTTCTTTTATCCAATCATCAAACTCTTTATCCCAGCCATAGATATCTGTGTACCCACTAAACATTTTAGAGCCGGCAAGCTTGAGGTTATGAACCACAGCACCGCTGCCAATGATTAAAACCCCTTTACCCCTGTACTTCTTTAACTGTAAAGCAAGGTCGTAGTGATATTGCGCTGAACGGTAATAATCTATACTAAGCTGGAATACAGGAATATTTGCCTTTGGAAATAAATGGCGCAGCATAGGCCAGTTACCATGATCAAATCCCCATTCCGTTGTTATCTCTATCTCATCCACTGATGCAGCAATATCTTTAGCTGTTTCTGGTGCACCTGGGGCAGAGTATTTTAACGTATAATAGTTGTCAGGAAACCCATAATAATCGTATATGGTTTCAGGCCAAGGGGAAGCGTTGACAAAGCTGCCTCTTGTACACCAATGTGCTGAAACCACCATAATAGCTTTTACATCGTATTTCTCTCTAATCTTCTTACCTAAATCACCCAAATAACTCAGAAACGGGTTTCCATAATACGGCAGAGGAATATCCATTGGATTGCCATGAGATGTAAATAAAGCAGGGAGAGTTGAAGTGTTTTTTAGTTCACTTGTTAATTTATTTAATGCGTTTAATCGCATTGTACCTATGCCAAGTGTTCCCATACCAGCCAATTTTAAAAATTGTGAGCGCTTCATGGTTTTTCCACTAACTCTTTAAGATTAGTTAACGTTTCAAAAGGCCCATCAACTATAAACATATTTATCAGCCACATAGGCATATTTATTTCAGGGTCTGCGTAAAATTGATACGTTACATTTACTCCCTGGCTATTTTGTTTGGTAAGCTTCCAAAAACCATTGGCGGTATTCATTCTTATTAAATCTTCCTGAACTGGATAAGCACTGGGTTTACTAACCATGCTAACAGTTACATCGCTATTACTATCTTTTTTTACTTCCTTCAACATTACTGCATCTCTATTGGCAAATGGCCAGGGAAGGTCGATCCAACTATATTCATACCATTTCGTTGAGCTTATCCGCTTAATCACTTTCGCTTCTTCAAGGTTTGTTTGCCATTTATGAAGCTCCTCGGTTTTGTTAATTATGGCTAAGACTTTATCAGAATTTTGTTGAATACTTGTAGTGGCTTTAAATTCTATTGATTTCCCATCACTGGATTCACGAGTGTATACTTTGATCCCATCTTTGTCTTTTCTTAATTTCCACTCAGACTGCACGGGCAGCACAAAGCCCATCAACCCCGAAGAAATGATAAGCAGATATATAAATATGTTTACACGTCTAACCATTTAATCTAACTTTATCAAGCAGCTTATTAAGCATTTTAACTTCTCCCTCAGATAGATGAGATATTAACTCATCCATACGTTGCTCACATACATCCATTTCTTCAAGCATGTTCAAACCATATAGAGTGATCTTAGCTTCTACCAATCTTCTGTCTTTTCTACTGCCCCTTCTTTCCACCAATTTTTTAGATACCAGCCTGTCTATCATCCGGGTAATATCTGAACTTCGGTCGAGCATACGCTCTTTTATTTCTCCCATAGTTGCAGATTGGGGATATTGTCCTCTAAGGATTCTCAATATATTATACTGTTGAGAGGTGATTTTGTATTCTTTAAGAATATCCTGGAATTTGGAAGTAATGAAACAATTGGTGAAGTAGATGTTTATTATTGCCTTTTGATATTCGTTCTTAAATTTTTTCTGCTTTATTTCATCTTCAAGTCTCATTGTCCAAAATTGATTAATTGTATTTGCTTTGTGTTCTGTACTCTGTAATTGCCTTATCTAAGGCATCTAATTGCATCCATCCATAGGAAACAAATTCTTGCTGTATTTTTTTTCTGAACAGCCGGTTTTTAAGCCCGTTCATTTTTATTTCTGTCATCATGGATATACTCACCATGTCATGCTTTTTTTGTTCCAGTTCAAATCTGTAATAAACTTTTATTCCTTCTTGCTCAGAATAGAAGGCAATTCTTCTGCCAGGCAAGCAATCTACTACCGTGCATAGTGATTGGTTTTCTTTATCTCCAACTATTGTTTCAACCCACAATATTGAGCCATTGCTCAAAGTATCTTTACCTAAATGCTCTACACGGACAATGAAAGGCATCCATTTTGAAAGATAACTACAATTTGACAATAGCTCCCATACCAAATCAACTTGTGCAATAACAATTCTTTGCTCTGTATAATGGTTAAGAAAGCTCATTATTTATTAGAAATTGCGGGATATTTGCAGAAGTAATGCTCATTGTCTAATATATCCAACATAAATTTCGCAACATCCTTTCTGGAAATTGTCATTTTGAGTGGGTCTTCTTTCTTCGTCCGTACAAGTATTTCTTTATGTTGGTTATTATTACTCAGTCCAACCGGCCTTACCGAAGTCCAGTCAAGTTCGCTTTGACGTAGTACACGTTCCTGGTCTTCATGGTCGGCATATGCAATGCCTACATTGGTTTTGTTGATTAAAAACCTAAATAGCCAATTCACTTCCTGGTAGCTTTCCCCTACACCCCATGCAGAAACGGTAATAACCCTTCGTAATTTTTTTTCTTTCATAGCCTTGACTATATTTTTCATGGATTTATCAAGCAAATTGCGAGGAGATATAACTTTCGACCATGGCCGGTCTGATTTTCTGCAAATATTTAAAGCAACCAATACATAATCACATCCATCAATAGTGGTCAGAACATTTTCATATTCCAATGGCGATCCAATTACCACAACTGGTTTTTCACCAGATATTTTCGCCCTTGACTTTTCCCTGACAAGACAGACGGGTATCATATCCTGGTCAATTACTTGTTGCACCAAGTGTTTCCCTGTTCTGCCGGTTGCACCGAATATAGCTACCCGTTTACTCATTTTTTGGTTAAGCTGCTCAAGATGTCAGGGTTGCGTATCCATCCGGTTACCCAAATAAGAACAAGAATCAATGATTGAAATATAAATGGCTCTGCATTGCTCATATGTGTAACAATAGCTCCTCCCATATGGGCACTTAACAGCAATACTCCTAAAGATGATGTTCTTGGGATAATAAATAATAATGCTGCAACAAGTTCTCCCATTCCGATTAACATCAATCTTCCATCCAAGCCCCACTTTTTAAAGTTTTCTACCAGTTCCTCGCTACCTGAAAGCTTACCCATAGCACTCATGGTAAACAGTGCGGTTATTAATCCAGCTAAAACCCAAGCGGTAATTCGTCTTCCTTTACTCATTGTTTTTGTTTCCATTGTAATTATGATTTGGTTATTAATCTTTGTCGTAATTATATGAGGGTAAATTTGTATTTGCTTCAAGTTCACTGGCAATAAACTCTTGAATCACCTCAATGGTTTGTGCACCAACTACTGCCTTACCGTTTATAATGAAAGTGGGAACTCCCGTGATGCCCCTTTCCTGTGCTTCTTTAGAGCTTCTATCTACTTTTTGCAAGTTGCTTTCATCTTCCAGGTACTGCTTCAATTCCTGTGGGTCTAAGCCAACTTCCCTGGCTATATCCAGCAAGGTTGGTAAATCACCTATGTTCTTTCCCTCCTCAAAATTTGCCCTAAAAACAGCTTCATGAAAGGCTTCAAAGTGTCCCTTTCCCCTGGCAAAATTATTAGCTGCCAGGCTTAGTCTGGAATTAGCCAGTATTTTCCCATTGAGCTTCATGCCTACATCTTTTCCAAAATCTTCAATGTATTGTTTCATCCTGTTCATATCCCGGCCTTTGAAATATTCTGCCGTTAATCTTCCTTCTTTTGGTGTTTCCGGATGTATTTCAAAAGCCCGCCAATCTACATCAAAATCCAGCTCCTTTTGTACTTGCCGAAGACGCTTTGCTCCAATGGTGCAAAAAGGACAAATATTATCCGAGTAGATGACAACAGTTGGTTTACTCATAGTGGCATGAAATAAAAGATAAGTGCTACGGCTATTCCAGCACCAAAAGCATAGCTAAGCACCTGCCAGGCTCTTGCCCTGTCTTTTGCCCTGAACTCAGCCTGATCAATGGAGTCAGTTTTCCCCACTTCACCTAAATTGAATATATGGCCAAAGCCAAAATACACGCAGAACTTATTGTAAGCTTGAATAAAGCCTGTTGCACTCATCACAGCAGGGATAAATATGAGCAACCTCCACCATTTTTCAACTCCCAACCAAATCAACAGTGCAGCGGTAAGTATTGTGAGGGCTAAACCAACCCATCCTGCTTTTTTTCTTCTTTGGATTTCCTCCCTACCCATGTTACAAGCACCTGGAATATAGCGGTTTTCATTCGGGTTAGTTTCGTTTGTTTCCAAAGGGTTCAACGAGGCAAGATAAACCCCCGTGTTTATCTGAATAGCATTCATTTTATTTGATTTTTAATTGTTTGAATAATAGAATCGTTCGTTAATTATCTGTTCATCTTTCCACCTTTGAACAGCAACCTGATTAAGTTTAACCCGATTGCCACCCTGGTATGTCATATCAAAACTCCATTCTACCATTGAGGTATTATCACCTATTGCTACTCCTTTTACTTCAGCTCCATGAAACTCCTCTACTGCACTCATGGATTCCAATTCACGTTTGCGGTTGGCTTCTTTTCCCACAGTGGGTTCCTGGTTATTCTCCTGCATTACCACATCCTCATGGTAGTATATTTCAAAAGCTTCCATACCTTTGCCGGATAGAATCATCTCATTTAATTTTTTTACGTTTTCTTTTATATCACTCATGGTTTTAATTTTTTTTGTCTTGCAGCGCAAGATAGATTTATATTGATTTATTGCTTCCTTGCTTTAACTGTAAATGCCACCGTTGCCTCATCACCCATACCCATGCCGCCATAATCAATATGGAAATCCTTTCGGTTTACTACCGTCATTCCAGTAAAGGTGGCAACTTCATTTTCCACTCCATTAAAATCAAAGGGGACGTCCATTTCTTTGGTTACATCTTTAATCGTTAACTTTCCTTTCAGTTTATAGTTATACTCTCCACTGTTTTTTACAATCCCGGTAGCCTTATAGCTAATCAACGGGTATTTTTCTGCATCAAAAAAATCATCGGTTCTCAGATGTTCATCACGCTTTTTACTGTCTGTATCAATGGTTTCAACATCAAGTGTCAGGAGTACGGAAGATCTGGTTAAATCATCCTTTATATCCGCACTCCCTTTCAGTCCTCCCATCTTACCATCAACAGACATCATCCACATATTCTTTATCTTAAATCCAACTACTGATTGATCGGCTATAAATTCCCAATTCCCGATAGCATTTTTCATATCTTCATCTGTTTTACCGGAATAATGACTGACCGTAAAAGCGGACAATGTAACTATTAGCAGTAATCCTATGAATAAGTATTGTGTTTTCATGGCTTATAAATTTTTCAGTATTTCACTAATGCTTGCTCTTTTCTTGTAGTCAGACTTAAAATGCACGTACTTGATTTTACCGTTTATATCAATAATATAGGTTGCTGGAACAGGCAGGGTATTAGAATCATCTCCGTTGGTTTTTTCGATATTCATTCCAAAAACCTTATACATGAATGCTTTGCCCTTACCAACTGTATAATCCACTTTGTAATCTTTCATAATCTGATAGGTAGTATCGCTGATAATGCTGAAACTTGCTCCAGTCTTACTAATAGTTTTTTCCGCAAACTCAGGTAACTCTGGAGAAATGGCAATAACTGAAGCTCCTTTATCCAGAATAAGTTGTAATGAATCCTGCAACTGGCTTAAATGTTTGTTGCAATATGGACACCAATAGCCTCTGTAAAAAATTAATACCACAGGGCCATTTTCGATGACCTTCGATAGATTTAATTGATTTCCGGCTTGATCAATGCCAAAGAATTCAGGAGCATCATCCCCTACTTTAAGGCCTTGTACTGTTACTTCATCATCTTTGGAAATTAGAGTAAATGCCCCAATGATCAGTGTTGCAATGACAAGGCCACCTATAAGAATTATTTTTTTGATCATTTTAACAAGCATTTGAATCCTCGTGCAAATATAAATATATTCGTTTAAACAAAGAACGTTTAAACGAATATATTTATTATCAAATTGTTAGTGTTTCATTTGGGCTTGAAGATTTTCAAAGGATTTTGAAACGATGATTGAAAACAACATGAAAACCATCCGGGGTAAAAGGGCAATGTTGCATAGCGATCTGGCAAAGCTCTACCAGGTATCTCCCGAATACCTGCACAAACAGGTATCAAAAAACAGCGATTGCTTCCCGGAAACCTTTTTATTAAAACTCACTCCACAAGAGCTGAATGCGTTTAAAGGGGAGGCATTCCCCTATGCCTTTACGGAACAGGGTATCTGAATGGCCGGAGGAAAGCTAAAAAGCAAACAGGCCATAAAAATCCATGTGCAATTCGTCCGCTATTTCGTACAGCTATTTAACCAGGCTTTGAATGATGCCAACCTAAGCGAAGAACTCAGGGAGTTGTTCCAGGGAGAAAGCATCTTTGAGGTTTTGCAGGCAATGGGGAAAGGGAAATCCTGAGTTTTACGGTTGTGTCATAGAGCGTAGGGAGAGAACAGGATATGACACAATTAAAGGTAAAAACCGTATCAATCCTCTATCAATTTCGTATCTTTGTAATGATAAAATATTGAATAGGTAGCGTCAAGTTACGTGTTCTTGTCTCAGAAAACTGACAATTTCAATAGACAAACAAGAACGCAAACATGGCGTCCACGATACATGCGTGGGCGGAGTTTGCTTTTGTTTTGTCGGGTATGTCAGTACCTCTGAGACGGAGCTTACTTGCAGCCCACGCACCTTTTTATAGAAACCTGTATGCAGGGCTGGTAGTACACAAAACGAACAGTTATGTATCAACCAGTCCGCTTACAATCGGGAGACCTGGTATGTATTTCAAACGGTCTCCCTTCCCCTGAGAAAACCTACGGCATACTTTTCTTCTTGAAAGAGCAGCCTTGTTTGTTAATGCCCAATGGCACGATCAAAGAAGGTGTTTCTATTGAATCTTTAGAATGGGTCTGCCACACTGCCCTTGTCCATAGCCCCTGCTTTCATTCACTGCAACAGGTAAGGCAGGGTTTTGCTACTGGAACCTATGACCATGTGATCGGTTCCATCCCAGGAGCAGCAACCCGAATAAGGGTTACGGAAAACAGAATTACTCACCCTCAAAATTCAAGGCCATGAGAAAGGTAATCAACTCAATAACGCAGTCTGCATTGTACTATTTCTTTTTGATGCTCATGCCCGTTGCAGCTATCCTGGACATGATCTGCAAAATGGATTTTACAGACTTTCAAGGCAAAATCAGCCACTCGATAGCAGTGCTACAATTTGCCCATTGTTTTGTCATGGCAGGAAGAAAGGAGGCACAATGGTAAGGATAGAAAAAGACCGGCTCATCATCGAGATCAAAGACGATAGTTCTGAACAGCTTTTACATGACTTTAGAAAGGCATTAACGCTGACAACGCAGACTATTCTGGCCAGTAAGGACAACTTTCTATCTGAAGAAAGCTGCGAGTATTATCCATTCCTGTTAGGATTACTAAAAGAGTTGGACTTTGATGAATTGCAGTACCGGGAGATCAGGAAAAATATGGCTGCTTCAAAGTCATAACAGGTCGCAAAATAGTTATGGTATGCTGATACTTTATCACTCTTTACTTAGGTTGTCTTTTCTTGCCTTTCCAAATTATACAGGTGGGTATAGTTTTGAACCATTGTTAAATCAAACTCTTAAAACAATGGAAAAAAACATTGAACAACTCACAGACGGTTGGTTCAGCCCGGAAGGGATCGAACGGTTTTATGCTCTGAAAGAGATACAGACTTTTAGCGAAACATTGAACCGGAAAATTGGAACCGTCAACAAAGGAGCAGGCAAAGAATACCGCCTGGTCAATCACTGGGACAGCGAAGGACTAATACCATCCGGCAGGGATTCCAGCAAGCAATGGCGCAAATTTAGTATCATGGACACGATCTGGCTGGACATCATTGAGGATTTACGAGCCTTTGGGTTCAGCATTGAAAACATACGCAAAGTAAAGGAGCAGCTTCATGTGCCTTATAAAAATACAGAGGCAACTTACCCTTTATTGGAGTTCTTTGTTTTTACCATCATTAGCAATTACAACCCTGTATTTCTCAGAATTGATCCCGATGGTAATGTGAAGATTCTATTACAAAGAGGGCTGATTGAGAATATGAAAAGGGAGAAAAACGGTAAGTGTATCTTGCTTACCCTGAATGATTATGTAAGGGAGAAACTTTCCCCTTTGTACGTTACTCCTTGCTACATCAGCCTGTGCGATATGGACGATGATGAAACTTCGTTGATTGAAACCATACGTACCAAGACCTTTCAGTCCATCAAAGTAAAAATGCGGGATGGAAAAATAGACATGATCGAGGGAACCGAAAAGGTAGCTACTAAAAACCAAAGAATAGTGGATTTACTGAAAGATGAAGATTACCAAAGCATCGAATTAAAGCAGGAAAACGGGAAAGTGGTATGTATCCACCGAACCGTAAAAAGAAAAGTATAAAAGCCATGACACAACATCAGGCCAATTACAGATCAATACGCTCACTGCAACAAACAGAGGCGTATAGATATGTGGAACCATGTTATCTATTGAAGAATGCAGAAAAATATTGGAAAAACACGGAGAAAAACACACGGATGAAGAAATAAAAGAAATCCGGGATACGCTTTACCTATTTGCGAAACATCAAATCAGAGATATAGAAAATAAGGAGTATGAAGAATATGAAAAATGCAATCATTTACACGAGGGTCTCAACGGACGAGCAGGCGGACAAGGGGTTCAGCCTGCCTTACCAGAAAGAAACATTGAATCGTTTCTGTGAGATCAAAAAGTACAATGTTATTAAACACTTTCAGGAAGATTATTCGGCCAAGACCTTTGATCGGCCGGAATGGAAAAAGCTGGTAGCCTATTGCAGAGCCAACCGGAAAGAAGTGGATATGGTACTGTTCACCAAATGGGACAGGTTTTCCAGAAACGCAGCGGAAGCCTATCAGGTAATTGATATGCTCAGGCGCATGGGAATCAACGTCAACTCCATTGAACAGCCATTAGACTTTGACCAGCCGGACAATAAAATCATGCTGGCCATCTATTTGGCTGTACCCGAAGTAGAGAACGATAAAATATCCATCAGGGTAACGGAAGGCTCCCGTAGAGCCAATAAAGAAGGTTGCTGGACTTCCACCGCACCGATTGGTTATAAAAACCAGCGAACCCCGGATGGAAAAGCAAGTTTGATCCTATCGGATAAAGCAAAATTAATTGAAGAATCATTCAGGCTCATTGCAGAAACAGGAAAGGCAGTTGACGAAGTGAGAAGGGTGATGCTAAAGAAAGGGCTTAAAATATCCCGTTCCCGTTTTCATCAGGTGATCAGAAACCCGGTCTATATAGGAAAAATACCTGTTGCTGCTTACAAACATGAGGATGCTGAAATTGTAGAAGGATTGCACGAAGGAATTGTACCGGAACAGCTCTTTAACCGGGTACAGGATGTTTTAAACGGAAGGAAACGGAAAACAAAGAAGTGGTCGTTAAAGGACGATAAGCTGCCACTAAGAGGACATATTCAATGTTCCCGTTGTGGCAAGCCGCTTACCGGAAGTGCTTCAACAGGCAGATTAGGAGGCCGGTATTATTACTACCACTGTCGTCAGGGATGTAAGGAACGATTTAAAGTGGCAGAGGCTCACGAATTATTTGATGCGTATATATCACAGCTTACTGTTTCTCCGGGCAAGGCAGAGTTATATTTAAACATACTGAAAGAACAATACGGCAACAGCAGTGAAAGTCGGAAACGGAAAATAACGAAGATGGAAGATGAGATCACAATGTTAAAAGATACTATTGAACAGGCAGGGGACAATTTATTTGAAGGAAAAATTGACCTGAATACGTTTGAAAAAGGCAAAGCAAAATACAGTCAAAGAATAACTGATCTGGAATTTGAAATAACAGAACTCAAGAGTACAGGCTCTAAGTTTATGAATAAGATTAAAGAAGCATTGGAAGTATTCAAAAACCTAAAGAAATTCTATGATACAGGGAGTTGGGAGACCAAACAAATGATCTTGGGTTCGACATTTTCAGGAAAATTGATTTTTCAGAAAAATAAATGTCGAACCCTGAAACTGAACTCGGTGCTTGGTCATATTTTTCAGATTACCAACGAGTTATGCAAGACAAAAAAAGGACAAGTTCTTGAAATTTTGAACTTGTCCTGTCCAGTGATCGCGAAAGGATTCGAACCTTTGACCCACAGCTTAGAAGGCTGTTGCTCTATCCAGCTGAGCTACGCGACCAACGCTCTATAATGTTAACCTCCTACGGAGATTAGTCGGGGTGGCAGGATTCGAACCTGCGACCTCCTGGTCCCAAACCAGGCGCGATGACCGGACTACGCTACACCCCGCTTCAATAGTTAAAAGAGCTTTTTTAAGCGGCTGCAAAGTTAATAGAATGTTTTTATTATACAACAGATTTTTTAATGGATATGATAAGGATAATTTATATTTGCCTTTATGTTAGCCACAATAACTTTTATAGAACTAAAGTCTCCATTGAAGTTTTTTGCTTTAAGTAAAAATGCGTTTTACATTATTAAGCAACTAAAAACTACCAATTGTGTGAAGTACAAAAGTACAGGAGTTTGGACAAAGCATTATACTATGACTTTATGGGAGAGGGAAGAAGATATGAAAAATTTTGCCCGAAGTGGCGCACATCTTCAAGCCATGAAAATTTCAGCAACTGTTGCTAAAGAAATTAAAACACATACCTACTCTACAGATAAGTTACCTAGCTGGAGTGAGGCTAAACAAATTCTTAACAATGTTAAAGGCATACAATATTAAACTTAGCTTTCTACTGGTATTTGCCAGTGGTTTGTTGCTAAACAGCTGTTCTTGGGTGGAACAGTTTATTATTAAAAATAATACTACCGAAACCATTGAAATTACCTATGAATTAAATCCCCAGGAAAGAGGCTTTGCGTTGTTTCATACTATGCCGGAAGTGTACGAAATGAATTCTCGTAAGGGAATTGATTGGGATAAGAAAAGGGAAATGCAAGATACCGATACCTCTTATCATAAGGTTAATGTAAAATTACCACCCAATCATGTTTTAATAATAGGAAGCCTGCACAACCAAACTTATGAACGTTACGACCAGGATTTTTATAACGACCGCCATTTTAACCTAAAACATCTTACCGTAAAAACAGCGGATGAATTAATAGATGTTACTCCACAAAACTTTGATAAGCAGTTTTACAAAGCAAAAGGTGAGATAGTTCTTTTGGTGGAATAGAATTACAACAATTCGTGCTATTTTACGTATTGTAAAAACTATAATTAAATAAAACTCTTAAATTTGTAATTATGAAAATCACACTTGATATACCGGAAAGTAAATATGCTTTCTTTATGGAACTAATTAAAAACCTTGGTTTTGTTAGTACAGATAATATCATTGTTCCTGAATGGCAAAAAGAAGAAGTAAGGAAAAGGATAAAAAATTCTGATAAAAACCCGGAACTATTATTAAACTGGGATGAAATCAAAAATGATTTTATTCTTGAGTAATGCATTTTAAAATTAAAATTGAACCTGAGGCTAAACAGGATATCCAAAAAGCCATTAAGTGGTATAATAAACAAGAAAAAGGACTAGGAAAAAAGTTTCATAAAAAAGTAGTTGAGTATATTGATAGTCTTTCTAAAACTCCCTATTTTGAAAATAAATATAATGACGTTCATTGCTTACCAATAAAAAAATACCCTTTCATGATTCACTATACTATAAACAAAAAAAGTAAAGTGGTTACAGTTAGGGCGGTATTTCATACATCATTAAACCCAAAAAACTGGGAAAAAAGATAGTTAAACCCCCAACCCAACCTCAATACTTCTCCTTAAACCTTCCACACCAATTCTTAATTCTGCATTTTTAATTCTTAATTTACTATTGCCTATTGGCTAATGCCTAGTTCACTAAAAGTTGTGTAGTTCTGATTTCATTTGTTATTACAACTGATAAAACGAAACACTACTCATTATCGCTGGTAGCATTTTTTATCAAAAAAAGAATAATATTCTCAAAATATTTAGTATAATAATAAATTAATGCAAAAACTATAAGAAAAATTGAAAGTGAGAGATTAAGCCAAGCAGAGAATAAAGATACTCCAGCAACTACCTCAATCAATAAAATTGTTAATATAAAAGCTGTTAGTGGGTATAAAACAAAAAACCTTAATTTTTTCATTATCCTACTAATTAATATATTTTGAATATTCTCAACTTGAGAAACAATATCTAATTCATTCCCTCCATTCTTAGTATATTTATGTATTAAGCTAAGAGCAGCTATGAATTTCCTTTTTCCTAGATTCGCAAGTAATACACTCTTATAAATTAACCCAACCTCTATTGATTGATATTGAATATTATCCATATCATGTAGACTTTTATATATTTCCAAAATATCATCATTTTTATTTTCACGGGAAAATGAAAAAACAATTTTTGATAATGAAGCTATACTAAAATCATAATTTTTATTTTTTCTATAAAAATTAACTATCTCAGAATAATTTTTCTGTGAAAACAAAACATCAACTTTTTCATCCTTTTCTAGAAACATATTATCTCTATTTTTCTTCTTTATTTTTAGTATTCACATCCCTTCGCTAGCGCAAGTTTAACGTAGTGTACTTGTGCTAAAAATACGAATAAATCAATTTGTTATCACAAAAAAAGTCTCGTAGCAATACGAGACTTTTATAATTAGCGCATTTGCTTTATTAAGGTTTAAATTTTAATAAATTTTAGGCGGTATAAATTTTTAGAATCAGACAAGGCTATGTAGTAAGCTCCTGGCTTTAAGTCATTTGTTGATATATATTCACTTAATATTATTCCGGTTTGTACCAGCTTACCCATTGAATTATAAATAAAATAATTGGTTGGTTCAAAGTTTGAAGTCTGTTCAAAAAATAATTTTGTTGTAACAGGGTTGGGGTAAATGTTTAGCGTATGTAGAGGTGTCTTTTTATTAATTCCTGTAGTAGAGTTACAAACATTTGAGCATGAGCATTGTGTCATATTTTGCCCAAGTGCTCCAGCGTTGGAAAGCCCGGTACTATTTCCTTGCTCACAAATATCAATAAAGCTATTATCCATTCCAATTTTACCGGTAGATGAATTACTGGCAAATCCATTTACATAAAAGCCGCCACATGAATTATGAGGACCATTTACTGTACCATTATTAGTAAAATTTCCTGAAACCTGAGCCACACAATTTGTTTGAATGTATGCGTCTGCAGCGCTAAAATTACAGTTACCCCCAATGGTTAAAAATCCATCATTTAAAAAATAACCAAGTACACCAACTATAAAATTCCCGGACAAGGTTACGGAATCATGATTAGAAAAATCAGATCGTTCGGTGGTAAAATTACCGGAGATTATGGTTCCGTAATTATTAAAGATTGGGCGAGTACCGTTACTCATCGAATCTAAATCGATATAACCAGTTTTAAGCATACCATGATTATTCACAGTAATACCGCTTCCCACTGCAGAGAAACTAAGGTTGTCTATTTCTCCGTAATTTACAAATACGCCTTTGTCATGATTAATGTATTGAGAACTTCCCGAGATATTACCGTAATTATTAAATGTTCCGCCACTTATCGTAATATATCCCGAAATGATTCCTTCATTACAAACAACTCCACCGTTTTGAATAATGTTTCCGCTCAAATTTCCGGTACTGCTAATACATAGCACATCACCATTATTTACGGTAATATTTTGTGAAGAAGCACCATTAATTGTGTTAGTGCAAGAAGTACAATTTTGATTGTATCCTTTCAATGAGAATAAAACAAAAAGAATTAAAAAGCTTTTAATAGGGTTCATTTATAGTTGTTTTAGCACTTCAAAGTAAATATAAAAACAAGGCTTATATTTTTTAGAATACCCTTTATTATTGGATTGCTATAAAAAAAGCGGCTTGAAAGTTATATTTCCTCAAGCCGCCACTATAAACTAATTATTCGTTATTCTTTATTTTCTAGGCTCTGTTTTGTTGAACATATAACGGGCAATTTTCCAATCACCGTTTACTTTTTCAAAGACAAATAATTCTCTGTTTGCCTCAGGAATGGTATCTCCGGTGGCATGAATAAGCGTGCTTCCTTTAGAACTGGTAACGGCAAATGCCATATTGCCTTCCACTTGAATTTCTTCAATAAAAAACTCTATGCTCAGTTGAATTTGTGAAAACACGTATTCATACGATTTTAAAATGGCTTCCGAACCAATTCCCGATGGAGCTTCGGTGGGCATAAATATTCCGTCATTGGTATATAGCGATTGCGCTAATTTGGCGTCTGATGTGTTTAACGATTTTTGGTATTCGCCTAATAATTGTTCTATTTTTTCTTTTTCTTGTTTTTCCATGGTTTCTGTTGTTTGAGTTAATGATTGATTAGTTTCCTGATTTTTATTTTCACTGCATGAGGCCATCAGGATTAGCGCAAAAGCAGTATAGAATAATTGTTTCATCGTTTTAAGTTTTAATTAAAACAAAGGTGAGGAAACATAACCATGTTTACCTATAAGGTAGTTTAAGAAATACGCTTAATGTAGATTAAGATTGAGCTATCTTTTTGCGAATAGTACTAAGGAATTCAGGCGTTACGCCCAGGTAAGAAGCAATTTGAACATTAGATATACGATTGAAGAAATGAGGATATCGTTTTAAAAAATCCAGATAACGCTCTTCTGCCGTAGAACTTATGTTTTGAAGTATTCTGCGTTGTGTACTTACTAGCGCATTTTCAGTAAACACCCTAAAAATTCTATTAAATTTAGGGTAATCAACAAAGAGTTTGAGTTGGTCTTGTTTTTCAATTTGAAGAATAACGGAATTTTCTAAAGCTTCAATGTATAGTTTGCTGGGCTCTTCAGAATGGAAGCTGCCAATGTCTCCAATCCACCAATTTTCAATGGCAAACTGCAAATTATGTTCTTTACCCTTTTCATCAACAAAATACATGCGGAAACAGCCTTCCACCACAAAGGTGTTGTATTTACTTATTTCGCCTTCTTGTAGAATAAACTGTCTTCGCTTAATTTTTCGTTGTTTAAAAGCCTCTTCTACAAACAGCTTTTCTTCTTTGCTAAGCGGAAGAAAATTTTCGAAATAGTGAATTAATGCTTGTGAGGACATTTTATAAAATTAGCTAAAGATAAATAAAAGAAATTTTAAATGTTGAATGCCAAGTTTTTAATAAATCTTCTCCCTTGAGGGAGATTAAGAGGGTGAAAGCAATGCAGAATTCTTAATTAACTTTTGCCTAGTGGCTAATATCTAGTTTACTAAAAATATGTCTAGTTCTTCTTCTTATTATTTGGCGATTAGTTTTCCTTTTGCAATTATTTTATTTTCTGATTGAAGTACAAAATAATAAAGTCCACTTGATAAATCTTCTCGGTAAATAATGGCTTTCCCACCAGTTATATTATTTATTCTTTTTACAATTTGCCCGCTTGTGTTATATAAATTAAGTGTTGCTGTTTCTTTTACACTTGGGAAATCTAAAAGTGTTTTGTCAGAAAAGGGATTTGGATAAAGATTGTAATAAATTTCATTATTTAACTCTTTGATGTTTGATATCGTTTGAATGTTTTTTTGAATTAAAATGTTTTGATATAATGTGTCTTTACAGTTTGATGCCCCAATTGTTTTAAGCCCTACTAACCAAAAACTGTTTGATGTAAAGGGGTAGTACTTGCTAATTGTATCATTGTTTGTAATAATAGAATTGCCAAAACCTATTATTTCCCATTCATAATAGCTCGCTGTCTTGTTCATTGCAGTAAATAAGATTCTTTGTCCGGCACTATCCTGAGATACTACTGTAAATTCAAAGTTAGCGGAACAGTCGCCATAGTTTTTTGAGCTGGTATAAAGAAAAGGACTTGTCTTATAGGCTTCTCTGTGTACTACATATCCATTTATTGTGTCATAAGTATAATATTGTACCCTACTTAAAAACCTTGCATGATGCCATCCACCACCTAGCCAAAACCAACTGTTTGATGGAATGTTTTGTGCAGGTCCTCCGTCATAATTTTTGTTATATCCATTGCAATTGGTTGAATTGTCAATTATTTTTAAATAGTAGTTATTATTATTAACGAAAATACTATCCATAATGCTTGTTTGGCAACTGTCATTTGAGTATTTTGTGATATTAACCCAATACTCATAATAAGCTGAACAGCTACTTATGGTGTCCTTTGCAAAAAGTGTTACCAAATAATTACCTGTCTCAGGAAATTTATGAATAGGATTTTGATAGTTTGAACCTGTTCCGTCACCAAAATTCCAGAAATAATGAGCATTTTGAATGTTTGATTGATTAATAAAAGTTACGCTGTCATAATATGCTGCATAAGAAAATAGACTTGAACATTGTCCGAAAATAGTCGTAG
>ERZ869936.769-NODE-769-length-27228-cov-6.323924_pt1 | contig 27228 bp, 46 predicted proteins | sample MGYA00520876_ERZ869936 | MGnify/ENA primary metagenome ERZ869936 (study PRJEB32218, sample SAMN09650985) | biofilter metagenome | isolation source: enrty point of leading RO module | place: Saudi Arabia: Thuwal, RO plant located on Red Sea | collected 2016-02-17 ... | reverse complement strand
TCCCTGTTACGAAGGCCAAATATACACCGCATACACTAATAAAAAAATTGAACCAGCAAAAAAAATAAAAACAGATACGGTTAAACAAAAGCAATTAAGAGAGCCAGAGCCACTTGAAGATTTAATGGATTATATGAATACAAACCCATTTAGGGTTTTGCTCAGTGGAATTTTTAGAAAATAAAAAAGGAGAATAAAAAAATGCAAAACTTCACATTAATAGGAATTATTTCAAAAGATACGGAATATCGTATGACTGAAAAAGGCGATGCCATGGTACGCTTAACCGTTCGAGTATCAAGTAATAGAAAAGACGAGCAAGGCCGACGTATCAGTGACTTTTTCGATATGACGGCATGGGGCAAGACAGCTATGTTTATCCAAGAATATTTCAAAAAAGATATGCCCATAGCCATCCAAGCGACACTTCAGAATCACAAATATGACAAACAAGGCGTAACTGTATACACAAATAACTTTTTAATTAATAAGGTCGATTTTGTTCCGCAAGTCAAAAATGAAAACAGTTAATCTACCAACAACCGTATTAATTGATCAGGATATTAGCTATGAGGCAAAGGGCGTATATTGCTATCTATATTCAAGAAATAAATTAAATGGGTCTATTATGCCCAAATCTATTTCTGAACAACTTAAATATGATAAGGGAATTAAAGAATTAGTAAAAAATGATTATATACAAATTAAAGCTAATAATGTTTTTTTCAAAAAATAATGTTATAATAAAACAGTAATCTCATAGTCACATATGACTGAAACACACTTTGAGGCGCATTCATGGGGATCTATGTGCCTCAACCCCTTATATGCTATAATATAATTGATCGAATCAGATTATAGGCTATACACCACACACTCCGTATGGCCTATAACTTGCTTTTAAGTATTTAAATCATGTATAATTATATTGATAGTTATATAGGCTGCATAAACCTTTATGTAGCCTTTTTTTTAATTGCCTTTATGTGTTTGTATTGGGTATAATTATATTGAATAAGTTATATAGGCTGCATAAACCTTTATGTGGCCTTTTTTTTGTTGATATGAGTAAAAAAAAGATTTATAATACAGACATAACTTATTCACTACTAAGATAGTGAAATTCTAATACAAAGGAGTTTTGCATGGAACAAAAGCCAACCTATTACGGCATATTAACCGCTGACGTTCGATATCACGATAAATTGTCACCATTTGAAAAATTATTGTATAGCGACATAACAGCATTAACTAATAAAAACGGATACTGTAATGCGTCAAATAAGTATTTCTCAAAAGTATTCAACAAGTCAATTAGCACTATTAGTAGAGCAATATCTAATTTAAGTGATAATAACATAATTGAAAGCATCCTTATACGTGATAATAACAATGAAATAGTCCAAAGAAAAATATACCTTAAACAAACAGTGCGTATACCTATGGGAGAAAATGAATATACCCCTATGTTTAAAAATGATGATAGGGGTATACGCAAAAATGACCAGTATAATAATACAAGTAATATTAATAATATAAATAAGAATATAAAAAGTAATAGTATAAATACTATTACCAAAAAAAAGTCTGATCATTACCAATTAATTTTAGAATCTTGGAATACCTTTGCCAGTAGTAATGGGTTATCTGAAATTAGACAATTAACAACCAAACGCATTAATGGAATTAAAGCACGTCAACGTGAAGATGGATTTGATCTGCAAGAAATATTTAATTGCATACAAGATTCACCGTTCCTCTTGGGCACTAATGGCAATGATTGGAAGGCTGACTTCGACTGGGTGTTTTGTAGCCCTAATAATTGGCTAAAAATTGTGGAAGGAAAATATAAAGGCGAAAAAAAACAAGAGCCAGAAGATAAGCTACAAAGCATTTTCGAGGAATTAACAGGAGGAGACAAATGAAATTAATATTCAAGATTTACAAAAAGGTTAGGGAGTTAAAAAGGGAGGAAAAAGAACTAAAAGAAAATATTAATGCGCTAAAAGAGAAATTAAACAACGGGTGGATAGATTTACATATTCTCTCAGAGTCTAGGTATTTAGACCGCATTAAAAAAGAATATGAATACAAAGACGAGCAAATTGAAAGCCAGGAAAAAAAATTAAATCAAAGAAACAGAGAATTACACCAACGCGAGCAAGAACTTAACGAATTACAACAAAAACTAAACGATCAGATACTCAAGCTAGGGATTGTTCAGGGAGTCAATAAATGAATAAAGAAAAAGAAGAATTACGTAAATACAAACAATTAATGTTCGATGCAGATGAAATTAAAATATTAATAAAAAGAGTTCAAGATATAACTAATTTTATGCATGAAAACAGAATGCATATTGCCTCACGACCCGAAATTAAAATGAATTTAGGATACGATAAAAATTATACTGACCCAAAAGAAAATCTTTTAGTTAATAATATGTTACGTGAACTTAATCATGATGTAACCTATAATAACTTCTATACATCCTATGTTGATCTATACTGGAATTTAGAAAAAGCATATAGAAAAATTGTTAAATATGAGATGAGAATTGATGCTATAAATTCTCAGCAAGTAGCAATTAACGATCAAATATTAAAAATTAACGATCAGATACTCAAGCTAGGGATTGTTCAGGGGGTAAATAAATGACACCTAGTGATGTATTTTATGGAATAGCAATAAGCGTTTTATATCACTTATTAACTTATGTTGGGTTATGGGAGTGGGCACCTTATGCCTTTATGTTTTGGTATATATTTTTAATTGATTGGAGATCAATAAATGAATAAAAAAATTATGATATTGGGAATGGTAACTATAATCATATATACAATTGCCTTATTAACTGATTTAGCAATTCTTGCATATGCGTTACCAGTTATATATATACTAGGGGTGTCCGCATGAATAAAGAATTATTAAACGAAAATTTAAATCAAATATTGGAGGGATTGAAAACGGTTATTCATACCGCAAATGCTGAACTACCAGCTATTTTTGAGGAGGTTGTTAGATGGGGGATCATAAAATATAGCGCATTTTCACTTATCAGTTTTGTGTGTCTATTATTATTTGTTAGGGCGACAATATTTTTTATAAAAAACGATGAAGAACATGATCTTATTGCTTTCACTGTATTACTATCATTAATACCGCTAATCCCTTTCATTTATAATCTTAGTAAGTTACTTTTTGTTACCATATCCCCAAAACTATACATCATCCACTATCTAAAGGATTTAATCTAATGAATAACTACGAAAAAACAGTGACCGCAATGATATTGAAAGCATATTCCCTCGTCGGCCAGGAAGATAAACAAATACAAATTAAAGCACTGGCAGAAGCAATTATTGAAAGACAGATTGATCTAAAAGTACTAAGTGAAGCATTAAATAAACATGCTGAGACATCAGAATTTGCGCCAAGATTAAAAAATATTGTTGATTATGTAAACAACATACCAGATCAACAAGTAAATGAGTTTCTAGATCGTTTTAGAAAGCAATCAAAAAACCACTATGACTGGAATCCTATTGATGATGATGTTTACACCATAAAACAGATCATTGGCAAACAACGTTGCGAGGATTGTCTATCTGAGCATTGGGTTTTTATCGAGAAAGAGGCTAAAGAGCTATACAAGGATTTAAGAAATAAAAAGATTGAGCTTATAGAAAGCCCTAATAAGCATAATATTAAACAAATCGCAGGTTCTAACACTGTTTATATTGAGGCTAAAAATAATGTAGCTAATGGCATTAATCCATTGAAAAACTTATTAAAGGAAATTAAAAATGAAGATACTTAATAACGCTTATTTACACTTGAAAAATGCATGTTTAAAACAAAATTTAGGTGAAAAAAAATATAAAGAATATCGTGAAAACTTAAAACAATATGTTGATATATGTATTGTGAGTAGTAAACACGATTTATTGCTGACCGATATCGAGCAAGGATTAACAGGCCTGCAAAAAAAAAGGTTAGATATTGAAAAAAAAATTACTACTCTAACAAACTTTACGGTTCTTGAAGACATTAAGCGTCAATACAATAAATTAAAATACAAATATCTTTTAGATCACGCTTCTATGGAAAAAGTTAAGAATGATACATTTCATTTTTCAATTAGTAATACAATCGCATCACGCCAACTCTTTGCTATGCGATACATGGCAAATGAGATTTTTTAATAATGCATAAGATTGAAAAAAAGATTAAATTACTGAGTGTTAATGAGGTATGGCAGGGTAGAAGATTTAAAACGAAAAATTATGACTCATACGAAAAAACGTTGTTGTATACCCTGCCAAATGAAAAAATAAATCTTATCAAATCTTATTATATAATTTTTATTTTTAATTTTTCAAATAAATTATCAGATTGGGATAATCCAATAAAACCATTGCAGGATATTTTACAGAAAAAATATGATTTCAATGATCGTGATGTAAAGATAGCTTTAGTATTTAAAAAGATCGTACCTAAAAAGGATGAAGGATTTATTGTTTACATTGGCGATTCAACTAACTTTTATGATGATTTTGAAACTATAAAAAAACAACAAAAAATAGAATAGCTAAATTTAAAAAGATTAATAACAAAATACCGGTCTTGAATATATCAATAACCTTGTCGATATTATCCCAACGCTTTTTGGTGATATCCTGTATATTTGTAATTTTTTCGTTTAGCTGATCGCATTGCTTTTTTAAATTTGTGACGTTTGTTTTTTTTATTGTTGTAGTATCTTCTAATGACATAGCTTTTTCCGAAATTAATTAATGTCATAATGATTATTAGTTCAATTATGACTTTACTCTTAACCCCATAAAAGAAATATGCCAAAGGAGCAGCAACAAATGCGTTTATTGCAGTATCAGATACAACTTGCATTGTAGTTTCTATAATACTTTGTTTTTTACTTTGCATTTTTTGTCAACGCAAGGCAAAACATACGAACATCTTTTGGGCTTAAATTGGTTTTTAGATCATTTTTTGTGATTCCGTAAGCGTGTTTTAAAATTGGTAAAAACAATTCGGAACAAAAATATTTATCTGATTCATTGGTCTTATGACCAAAAAAACCAAATAGTACACCAAAGAAGTCATATTTTTTACCAAGCATCGACTCGTATTCATCAACAATTTTTTTAATAATCTTTTTATCTAAATATAATTTTAATGTGTAGGCAATGTCATTTCTTGGGTTAGCATATCGCGCTACACCACTAAAAAATTCTGATTCATAATATTTTTTATCTATTTCAAAACTAACATGATAATAAATATCATTTGAGAATATTTTGATTATGCTTGTTGTGTATTTTAGTGGATTCCACCATTTGTAGTCTTTTTTGTGAAAATGTACTTTTATCATGCCTCGACTTCCAGTTTACCAGCCATTTTATATAATAATTTTTTCATGTCATTTAACTCGTCTCGAACTTCCTTAAATTGTTCGTCTGTGTGTTCCCTATATTCTGACATTGTTTTTTTAAAATTGTTTAATTGCGTGGTCATTTTATACACATAGAAACCCATACCCCCATATAGTATAACAAAAACATACGCTTGACCGTTAGGGCTTTTCATAATCTCTAATAATGCCGGTATGAGTTCTATTAGTTCCATTTTATAGTTTTATACAGTACATGACGTTGATGTTTTTTGGCCTTGTTTCAGTGCTTCCACCTGCGGAGCTTGTGCTAAAAGCTTGTGAAGTGCCGCCATTTGCGATATTCCATTGTGCCTCAATTCTCGAGCTTGACCCGCTGGTGTTTGAAAAAACCAAAGTTGTTGAATGTGTGTGTGATTCAAAGTCATCATCTTGCTTCGTACCGACCGCATCGCCTGTAGTGCCATCGCCTCGGTCTGTTCTTGATGCAGCATCTGGGTCTGTTCCTGCTGTGTTATCAAACCCTCTTAAAAATCGGCCTCTGTAATCAGGTAAATTAAACGTGGTACTTCCATCGCCATTACCATATATAACGCCTAACTCACCGAATAAACGGGCGTGTGTAGTTCTGCTAACTGCTGAACCATCACATTCAAGATAACCTTTAGGGGCTGATGTTAATGCTGTACTAATAATCGTTCCAGTAGGTTTATCATCTTCACGAAAATTAAGGTTTATTCTTGTTGCACTAACTGCTCGGCCAACTTCTACTGGGTATAAACTTGGCTTCGTTGCTGTTATCGCTCCGCTTGTTCCAATATAGTATATAGTCCCGGCTGTTAATGAACTAAACGAATTATAAAACCCATAATCAATCTTAACTGTTCCACCACTGGACACCGTTGTATTGCAAACACCGACAACCGCTGTAACACCGGCACTTGTTGAATTGTCTGCCTTATACGCCTGTCCGCCACTGATTCTTAAAATATCACCTGCTGTAAGATTTTCACCTGCTGTTATGGTTGAAAACTGATCGGATGGTATGCCAACGTAACTTGTAGCTGTTACTTGTGCTACATTAAGGTCATAATTGCCATTAGCTAATATTTCGACTGTTTTGTCGACGTTTTGGTCCCAGTCAGTATTGGTAAACTTGGTTCCACTCCATTTATTAAAATCACTTGCACTTGGTACTGCCATTATCTAATATTCCTTTCTTGTTTAATTTGTTGTAATGATCTTGGAGCAATGGCTCCGCTTTCTTGTCTTTCTATTGGGGTAACTGCCATTGCTGCAGCTTTTGGGATTGCCCTTCCTGCTACCTGTAAGCCTCTTCCTACTGTTGGTAATGTTCCGATAGCTGCTTTTTGGACTAATGGACTTGAAGCAGCAAAAGTCAAACCGCCTGTTACCGCTCCTGTTTTTGCCCCTATTGCTCCTGATAATGCAACACGCAATAAATTGGCTACGCCCTCTGGTCCACCTGATCCACCGCCTTGGCCAGGAAAAATTTTACTAAACTGTTCTTTTATTTTTATATTTTCTGCTTTATTCAAAAATTTATCTTTTTCTGGTAACAAGTCATCTAATTTTTGCAACGCTTCCTTCGTGGGCTCGTTTTGCTCTCGCTTTAAAAGTAATGATGCGTCACTTGTTTTCTTTAATTTATTACCAAGAATTTCCTTAATTTCTAGCACTTCTTTTGTTTGCTCCCTTAGCACAGAAACGTCCTCAACCTCAGTTTTTAATTTTTGTCTAATTCTTCGACTAATCTCTTTTAATTTTTGATCTCCTTTAGATGTTCTTTTAGTCTTTGTCAGTAGGTCTTTATATAATTGGCTAGTGCTATCTATTTGATCCATAATTTGACGTAATCCTTCTGGTCTACGTTCAAGTTTTATATTGTCTAAAATTTCGTTAATATCAACTTTTTCTTGTGGCGTATAAACGCTTTGTTGTCCTGCCTTCTTTTCAAGCAGTTGTTTTTGACGATTAACAAATGTTGATAGATCAAGTTGCTTTTCAGATTGTTTTAAGATTCTTGTTTCTCGTTTTTTTCGTGTGCTATTTTGTTTCAATAACTTTTGCAACCCCTCTTTTGCTTTTTTTCCTAGCTCATTATAAGTATCTTTTGTCTTTAATATTCTTGGATTACTTAACGCTTTTTCTATTGATTCTCTAGGTACTGAGCTAAATATATTACCAATAAAAGCTGCTGTTTCTTTTGCCGGTTTTTCTAATGCTTTAGCTACTGGCTTCGCCAGTTTTAAACCTTTGCCGATACCAGCCTCAACTGTCCCGCTTATAGCTCCTGCCTTTAACGCTTCTGGGGCTTCTTCGCCTTCCAATAACCCTCTACCTGCACGACTAACCGCAGTTATTCCTGCCTGTGCCGGTAAACCTAATCCTGGTACAAAGGCTGCTGCAATAGGTGCTAATCTTGCTATATCCGAAGCCACTTGTTTTGGTGTTTCTTTTATAACATCACTTGTACCTTTTATAACATCTTTTAAAGTTATGCCACGTATCTTTTCCATTAATGTTGGGGATTGTGTTACTTCTTGTGTTACTTCTTGTGCAGTATCTATTGGAGGCAAACTTTTATACAATTCTTCGACGATAGCTTGTGATGGTGGCGTATCTCCTTTAACTTCCATAATTCTACCGTCTGGTGTTTTAATTTCATAAATTGGCATATTATTGTTTCCTTACATTAAGAATTTCGTAACCATCAGTTAGTGTGTTAGTATTTTTTTGTAATGCCTCTATTTTTGCAAATTGCATTTCTCTATTTCTTTGCTTTTGTTTAACAACTTCTGCGGTATCTCCGGGTTGTGGAAAATATTGTAGTTGTGCATTTTCAAACTCAGATGGTGCAATTGCTGCTCCTGACTCTCTTCTCAAGGTTGCATTTATAAAATCACGCTGTGCCTGTTCTATCTGCTTATATTCATCCGATTTAAACACATAAGGCACGTTTTGATCTTTTAAAAACTTTTGTGTGTTTAAATAATAAGGATTTTTTCCAGATTCAAATTTACTTAAAATAATATGTGAAGCCTCAGTTCTTGCATTAAAGCGAGCCTCTTTAGGATCTTGCTCTTTTTTCATTCGATCTAAGTATAATGTATCTATTATGTTTTGCTGTCTTTTGCGTTGTTCATCTATTAATTTTTGATCACGCTCTCTTTGTGCTTTCAATGCTGCAGCGTCTTGCTTTAGTGCTAATTTTTCTAATTCAAATTCACGTTCACTTTCTTTTTCTTGTTTAGCCAATCCAAGTTTAAACTGCTCTTGTCCTTGCTGTACAATATTGGCCCCTATCGCTGGATCCGCACCTAACGCAACCGTTACACCTGCAAGCATGTTATTAAGTAATAAACGCCCTTCTGGCGTATCTTTTTGTGCATTAACAAAATCTCCAAATCCTTGTAATAAACCTTTAGCACCTTGTCCTAAGCCCTCAATAATATTATCAACTGGGCTGGGTTGTTGTGGTTGCATTGGCTGTATTGGCTGACCGCTTGCAAGTAGCTCTGCTGTCATTTGTTCTTGTGTTGGCCTAGTTGGTAATGGAGCCATATTTAATTTATTTTTAGAGACCATATTTACCCTTTCTTTTTAAATAATCTAAATGCATTTTGTCGTCAGACGTTAAATAATAATCGTTACTAAAATCTTTACCTCCAAGAGTACCTTGATCTGTATAAAAACTTTGCAATGCTTTCTTTTCGGCATCCGTTGCTATATTACCTTTTAGCGTATCTATTCGCTTTTGTATTTTTGTTTCGTCAACTTTTTGAACAGGTCTTAGCGTTGCTGCTTGTGCAGCTAATGCTTGCGCCCCAGCAAACTGTTCTCTTGACCTTTGTCTTCTCATAGCTTCCTCTAATGCTAGTTTTTCAACATCAAAACCAAGTTCACGCCCTAGACGACCTGCAAGCATTGCTGTTTGCTGTGTTGCTTCTGGGCCTCTAACTCCTGCTTTTTGTAAAGCTAATTGCCCTCGTTTGATTGCTTGTTGCTGTTCTGGCAATCTTTGTTGTCTAATGATTTCTTGGAGACGTGTGATTTGCTCTGGACGACCTTCTGTAGCTGCCATGAACTGCTGCTGTGCTTGTTCGCCTATTTTTGCTGCTCTCGCTAAAGCTTCTTCTTGCCCTGCTTGTGTTCCACTTAATATTCCCAATTCTTTTGCAAACTGTTCCATAGCCAATTCCTTTTGTTGTGCCAACTGTTCTTGACTTAGCTGCAACTGTGCTTCTGTTTGTTTTTGTGATGCTTTTTGTTGTTGCGCACCTGCATACGCTGTTGCTACTCCCCCTACCGCTGCTGCTCCTATTGCTGCCCAACTCATTGTAAAGCCTCCTTTTTACTCATAAATGTATTGTTTTGCCTGTTTATTTTGTTAAATTTATTAAATAAATCTTTATCTAACATTTTATTATCACGCTCCTCAATTATTTCTTTTTCAATCTCATCAACATCGGTTTTATCCGTTATATGAAATGTAGTCCAAATTGTATCTTCTTCTATATATAATAAACGCCTCGTATTTGGTTCTGTTATTCCTGTGTGTGGTGCGGTTATAGTTTCTATTTTATTACCATCGTAAACTATACACTTACCCTTACTTACTACGAATGGGTGGTTAGTCTTGTGTATTTTGCTCGTTAAAACTGTACCTGCTGGCATAAATATTTCACGAATGTACATACCATCAGTAAAACGATGCGTTAATGGCATCTCTACCGGTTCACCAGTTGCAATAATACATTCCGCTTGGTCCATAAGCTCATTAAGAGATAAGTCTTTTTGTTTAACTTCCAACAATTCTGCCCTCTAACTTCCAGCCCTTAATAATGGCTTGTGTTTGTGTGCTTATCTTAAACCGCATCCAATTTGCGTATTTATTTATGTATACTACTTTATAATCTTCTTCGTCTTCCGTTGTCTCAAAATAATCTTCATCGTAATAATCAAAGTCATAATATGCTCCATCATAAGTAATAGTAGCAGTTACTGTTTTTGTGCTGTCTATTGTTGCTGTTGCTGTTAAGGTATTACTTCCTGACTTGTCATAATACACATATAAATTTTTGTAAAATTTTTGTTCTGTTCCCACCGCTATTTCTGGGGTCTCGAAAAATGCTGTTAATTCTTCGCCTCGATAGGTTAAGGCATTATACATTTGCTCAACGATACCTGCATTTTTTTGTGATATATATAAAGTTTGTTCGATCTGAAAAAATCGCCAATAAGTAGGGGTGTAACTTGTCGTTTTGATAAAATACTTCGTCCATCCTGAAATACGTATATCATAAACATACATAAACGTTTCCGCGATTAAATGATATTTATAATCAAAAAATGCTGCTTCTAGTGGGTTATCTTTTAATTGATTTTTTAAACTATCTTTATTTAGTGCAGAACTAAAGTTATTAGTTGTTAAATTATCAAAACTTGTAGCTAGATTAGTAGCGATGTTACCGCTAAATATACGCACGTCGTACAGATTAGAAACAAACATAATTCCACCTTGTAATATGTCATTCTCTGGTATTCTAGCTATGCTAAAACCGTCAATGCATCCAACGTTAGAAGTTGTTTGTTTTACACTTGTTGTAAGCCCTGATGTATCGGCTAAATATATATGGTTTTCTGAAAAAACTACGATCTGGTTATAGTCTTCTATTAATCCTGTTAGTGGTGAATTATCGTTACCTACGCCTGACACATCATACACGCCTGACGTGTTAAAAAACACCTCCACTTCAAACTCTGTGACATACAAGTAATTTGGTCTATTGGCATTGACTGCGCCTATAATTTTTTCGTCTTTAACTGTGATAAACTGTGGTGTTGGACATGAACTATTAGTACTTGGTATATTTACACCTAATGACCCATCCGCTGTATTGTCTTGATAACTTGTAGTGGTGTTATCATTAATAGTTGTTAGTAGCTTAAGTGTGCTTCCCCCTGCTTCTGTACGGTATATTTTACGTGCTGTGCATGTAGCGATCCCAACGGGTAAATCAAGGTCAATGCTTTTACTTGATACGGTAATTGTATTTGACTTAGTTCCAAGTATAATTTCCACACCATCAATAACATATGTCATGGCGTAATAATAAGCTCCTGTTAAGCCACCTGATACAAGCAAATCTTTAGCTGTAGGTGCGCCCATTTCTTTAACATATGTACCGTCATAAACTAGCGGATAATCAAACCCATTAGAAATAAATAGCTTATCGTTTAATATTCCGAATGTGCATTTTTTACCGGCTGTTAATCCGGTATAAATGGTAGTTGGAGAAGTTAAAAAGTCTTTAACGATTGAGCCACCTTGAACAATTATTTTTTCACTTTGAAATTGTCCTACTGAATCAATGTACCTAAAATCATAACCACCATCAATTTGATTGCTTCCTACGTTATATTCAACACTAGGGGCTTTTATTCTTTGACACCCTATGATGTTGTCATAGTTCATATTTTCAATGTTATAAAAATAATCAGGTGAGACGAACTTTCGCCCTTTATCATCCCGCAATCCCTTTGATTGATACGATTCTACAACAAAGCTCAAATTGTACTCCCTATATTATTAACTTCCCAATCATACGGTTGTCCAATCATGCCGGCTTTCATCACATCCCCATAACCGGCTTCAATATCATTTTTAGCTTGTCTATAAAAGGCTGAGGCATCAATTTTATATCGATCTGCTCGATTGTAGTCATCAATTAATATTAAAAGCCTGTAAGCCACTAAATCAATTATAGGCTCTATATGCTCGTCTGGTATTTCCATCTCTTTAGCTAAATCAGTGGCTGATATCGTATCGTTAGCATCGACACTAATCTCAAAATGCTTTTTTCTGTAATGTAAAACAAAGTTATTATGAGTTACTGTATCGGCATTGCTATGCCCTGCTGCTGTTGTTCCCTCAATGCCTCTGGTACATCCTGTAAATGTTGTTGCTGTTTTGGCTGTATAGCGTATTTTTTCGTTATTTATTGTTATTCGTCCATTTAAATCAGGAAAGCTATTTGTTGAGGCCACTGTAATTGTTGTAGCACTGTCACTAATTGCACCGTTAAGCGTGGTAGTCTGTGCTGAATTGTTATTGTCTGGGTAAATAGTTATCTCGTTATTCCAAACATTAAAAAAACGTGGGATTCCTGCATAGGTGTTATATGGGAACTCTGTTGTTACGTAATTTAAATCCTTAAAGCTCATTGCATTTTTACGTCCATCACGCCATATATAAGCTAATCTGTAAGCCTCTGATCTTATGGCATCTGTTGGCCCTGTAACTACTCGACTAGACGTATTAACAGGTGTACTAAATATATCCTCTATTCCTTTTGTGGTACTTGCGTATACATCCAAGGCATTTTTAAGTTGGCTAACTTTTCTTTTATTGCTGAATAAGCTACTAGTTGCTTTTGTGCTATCTTCGTCGCTTATTGCTGTATTAATTCTATCTATAACGTCACTAACTAACATATTTCCTCCTATCCAAAATACTGAGTAGCATTATCCAATGCATACTGCACCCTCGCATCTACATAATCCTTGATTGCTTTAGCACTTGCAAGTGTATCGTGACTTGCACTAACACTGTTTAAATCAGTATCAAGTACCCCAGCTTTTAGATTTGTAACCGTTAAATTACTTATTGTCGTATTATCGGCATCTATACTTGGTAATCGTGCTTCTGCTAATGTACCGCTAGATATATTACTAGCATTTGTCGTATCTACATTTGCTACATTCCCAAGACCAACATCGCCCTTAACTAGACTTAATGCTGTTTTTAGTGTGGTTGATATTGCTAAGTCTTCGACATCGCCTGTGCCTGCTGTTGTTCTTCCCTTAACGGTTCCAGTGGCAACGTGTGCAATTTTTGCATTTGTTACGGCCTCGTCAGCAATCGTTAAAGCTGTGGCACCTGTAACATCCCCTGTATGTGTTGCATTGGTTACTTTTGCGTTATTAGTCGTTATATCGGATTCCATCGTGTCTAGGTCCACTGCTTGTGTCACTGATATATGCCCTAGCTTAGTTTGCTCTGCACTTGTTATCGTTGTGGGTTTATTAAGTATCTGAGCATCACCACTAACAGCGTTCCAATCGGCATTAACATTGACCTCTGCCCCAGATTCTATGCCATCTAATTTAGTATTGTCACTTGCTGTAAAATGCTTATTAGTCGCTGTCTCTGATATGTCATCAAGTGTAAGTGCTCTGGCCTCCCATGTATTGCTAGAGTTACCTATAAACACATTGCCATCGTTAAGATTTGGCACGTCATTGGTACGCCCAGCACCACCAACTTTTATGCTTCCTGCACTGGCATGGACTCGTTGGACTTTCCCAATGTTTTGAACTTGTGATGACTCGCCATAAGGTTTAGTTGCTGTTAATGTTCCCGTATCAGATACATATAAGATATCACCCAAAGAAAATGAACTTGTATCTATTCCTGATAATGTGCCAAAGGTCACTACGTTAACTGAGGCATTTAAAGAAACTGTGCTTTCAGCTAAACCAAACGCCGGCATTTTGTTTGTGTCATTTGCATCTGCAATGCCAACAACAGGGGTATTTCCAGTTACGTCAAAACTAGATATATATACTGGATCCCCTTTAGTTAATGCTTCGCCTGCCTTTGCCTTAAATTGTACTTCACCACGTAAACCACCAATAAAGTTATCAGCTTCGACGTTGCCATTAACAGTGAGTGCTTCTGCTAGTGTCGTTGTGCCAATTCCTACTTGATTATTTGTCGAATCTACATACAGCGTATTTGTGTCTATTGTTAAGTCGCCTGATAGAGTACCAGAGCCTGTTATATTTATATTGCCTGTACCTGTTATATCACTACTATTTAAGTCTAAATCACCACCAAGCGTGGGCGTTGGGTCTTCTAATACTTCTTCTAAATATCGTCCGTCTAGGTCAACTGTTCTTGTTGCGCTATCGTTCATAGTAGCTGTTAGAACGCCTGTTCCGGTGTTAAATCCTAAAGACGATAAAAACTTATCTGTTCCGCTACCGCCACCCTCTGTTGGATTGTATATATAGGTCATCCCTCGGCACCTACTAGCGTTTTACTTCCGTTAGCTGATATTGCATTTACAACCCCTTTAAAAATTGGGTTATCTAATGCCAAAGCTCCACCACTTGCGTTTAGTCGTATGCCGTTATTAAGTGTCGCTGTTGCACCTAAAGATACATAAATAGGCTCATCGCTATCATTAACTAATATTAGTAATTTTCTGTTACTATTAGCAGCTAAAACTTGTGTGCTGCTTGTGCCTATAGAAACATTAAAATTAGTAATACTAGATACCTCATCGGCACTTATAGCCGTTGACGTTGAGGGAATATAAGGGTCCGCATCTGTACCTGTTCCCGTTGATTTAAAGTACTTTATCCCTTCATTTGCAATTATATCTTGGTAATTTGCCATTTTGTTAGTGTTGGGGGTGGCACTTGGCCACCACCCTGAAAACTATTAAGAAGCTGCGACAGCTACTACGTTTCCTGACAATACGAATGATGCTGAACCACTGCTTGTAGCAGTAGTTGCAATTCCAACGGAACCTGCACCTTCGGCAGTTGAACCAGAAACACCACCGTCTAATTTAAGCCCAGTTCCTGCGTTCAATACTTCGGCATAGTCACCGGCCGCAAATGTATCAGTCGTTAATACAGTTACGATACCTTTGTAGGGTACCCATGCATAATAACCTGAAGTAACAGCAACTTGAGGAGCAACAACAGTTGCACCACTTGCAGTAGTTGCAGGGGCTTTTGTTGATACTTCCGAACCAGCAGTATTAACCACTGATAACTGGTATGGCTGATACTGAGTCAATGCACCATGTGCTTTAACATACACATACTCTTTTTTAATTGCGTTAGTGTCTGAATTATCAACATATCGTGCGCCTAGCTCATATTTACGTGTGCTAGAGGGATTTGTTAAGTCATCAGTGTCAATTGAATTTACGTAAGACATTTAGTTTTCTCCTTTCAAAAAATATTAAGATTGTAAAGTTTTGAATACGCCGTTGTAACGTCGCGCTCTACATACTAAGTTGTAAGCCATAAAATGCTGTGAAGTGATAATTGCTTGGTTAGGAATACGTCCATTAAAATCAACTGGAGCTTTCTTTCCCTCAAAACCATATTTATATTTCAAAGCGAATGTTGGGCTAGACAATACATATAAGAAATTGTCTGCTGTTGAACCATCGGCAGAACCGGGGCTGTAGTCATCTACATACCAGTCAATGTTTCTAAACTTGCATCCAGCAAATCCAGCTTTCAAATCGTCTTCACGTGCGAAACGTTGCTGAGACTGTTGAGAAGCTAAGAACTTGTCTTGTACGAATGAATTAGAAATCATTACGTCTGGCGCGTATGAACCAACCGCATCACCTGCACCTTGTCCACGTGCAATCAAAGTTCCAACAAGAGTATTCAAGTTAGCAAAATTAATTGTGTCAGTGGTTGAATCAATTTCTGTTAACCAAGTGGTTGAATCGGCTAAATCAGTGTTAGTAATACCACCGTAAGCCGTTCCAGAGGCAGCTGTTACGTCACCAAGTCCGTTAATTGCTTTACCGTTAGAATCTGAACCGTTCCCATGTAATGCTTGCGCATAGGTACGCTTTGCAGTTCCAGCAGCTAAATTAACCTTTTCAACTAAAAGTGATTTGATTGCGTTAGCTGTGTCACCAGTTCTAGTGATGTCATCAAGAGTGATAGACACGTTGTAGTTTTGATATTTGAAATCAAATTCAGCAAAACTTAATTGCTGGGAAGCTGATAAATCCAATACATCGAACTTTCCGTCGATGAAACCATCAGCTGCGTTTTCTGCAATTTGTACAGGTTGTTGGATTTTAGATCCACCTGAAACATATTCCAAATTTGGTTTTTTAGACATCATGCTACCAAAAGCTGAAGATGTCAAAAATTGATCGGGCATAATCTTATCAAAAGCGTTATGTGCGACCGCTTGTACTTCGTCTAGCTGTGCTGCTGTTAAAGCCATTTTTTATTCTCCTTTTTTAATCCGGTAAAACAGAATCAAGTTGAGCCTTAAAATCATCAATGCTCTTTGGAGGATTTGCCCCCACTGGAACTTTATTGCTACCAGTAACCACACTCGGCGTTGCTTGTGCTTTGCTTAGTGCTTGTTCTGCTGCTTGTGTTCCATGCTTTGCCATTACTTGCTCAAACGCTTGGGCTTTAAATGCATCAAACCATAAATGCTTAGGGATTTGTGCCTCATTCATAAAGTTAACAAACTGTTGTTTGTCATAATTAATGACATATTGATCTGCTAACTTATCAATTTTGTTAAAAGCCTCGTTTTGCTGTTGAGTTTCGTAATGTGACAATGCTTGTTTTTCGATGCTGTCTTTCCAAGATAATAAATCATTTAATCTGTCATCCTGAATATTAGTTTGTGGCTGTACTTGTTCTTGTTCACCGTTACTATATTTATTAATAACGCCTAAAAGCTCATTTCCGATTTGTTCATGATTGAACAATTCTTCAATTTGCGAATAGTCGTCTTTGTATCTTTGGAGTTCCTCAACTTGAGATTTATAATCATTGATCTGTTTGTCAAAGTCACCTTGTCTTTTTTCATGATACCGTAATGATTCATACATTTTGTTTGGGTCTTTTCCCCAGTGTGATTCAAAACGCTTATCCCCTTCCCATGAATTGTTTGACTCGCTTTCAACTTGTCCATTTTCGTTGCCTGAAGTGTCAACACTATCCCCTTGCCCAAAAGTAACTTGGGTGGCTTCTGGTTGGACTTGCTCCGGTGCAACATCAGCTTGGATGTCTTCTGCCATCGGTTTTTCCTCCTAAAATATTTTTAAGATAGTATTTTATCGAGTTCAAAAAACGGGTCTGTCTTCATAGCACTGTCTGGGTCGTTTTCTGGTAATTGCTTACCCGTTATCCGAACAATACAAGAATCAAGAGCCATAATTGCCTCTTTAGTACTACCTTTTGCAATAGCGTCCTTGGCTTCCTCTAATTTTGAAACCAATTCCATGGGCGTATATCCGCCAAAATCTTCAAGAGTATATTGTAATTTAGACTCTTTTTCAGTCTTTTCGTTTTTATCTTCTTTATACTCTTTTTTATTTTCTTTATAATCGTCTTTTTCAGGCTTTGACCCACCAAAAACAATCATAATGCCTTCTTTTTTATCTTTACGCATCTGTTGGTCCTTCAAGAATCTCAATTAATTGATCTTTCTTTAATCCGTTATAATCACGATCAGGAAATGCAGTCTTAACCAATGCAATCAGTTCATCTTTTTTTAATTTAGTTAAATCAAGAATAGACTCATCAACAACCTCTTCTGTAACTGTTTCAGCTACTTCCTCTTTAACTGTTTCAGTCTTTTCAATCTCAATTTTATATTCTTCAAAAAGTTCACAAACCAAACTTTGTGGCATTATAATTGTAGCTTGATCGAATTTAATTTTGTAATGGGTTTCTTGATATCCCATTTGTCCAGCAGGTAATATGCCATCACAATAAAAACTTAAATCAACATCTTTTTTAAGCTGTATGGCTTGTCCATATCTTAATTCCATACTGAAATCATATATTCCGAATTTACAAAATGCATTTACTTTTTTTTAACAAAATGTGTAATAAAATTAACGAAATGTTTAAAAAAAGATAATGAACATATAAAATTCTGATTGTATTATATGTTCATGGATAACCCTTTTATTAAATACCTGAATAATTTATTGTCTCAGGCAAAATCAGGGCATAACACCAAACAACTTAAAAAATATAAGCGTTATTATGAAGGGTCTTTTGAGCCTATTACTGGCGTTGATCGTGATGGAAATACCACGCTTGGTAGTGCTGGGCAAGGTAACGCATACTATAACGTTATAAAGCCAATCGTTGAGACTAAGGCAACTACCGCTTTGGATGCAATGATAACCACTAACGTTAAACCTGCTAATCTGTCACATCAAACTTTTGATAACTTAAAACAGTTAGAATCAATCGCTGATATTTTAAATGATTGTTGGGAAAACATTAAAAGAAATACGGAATTACCGAACATCTCACAGAAAGTCATTCGTGATGGGTCAATCTATGGCGTAGGTATTGCCAAGGTTATTTGGAATCAGTCAATTAATAATGGTTTAGGGGATATTAGAATAGAGCGTGTAAGCCCTTTAGACTTCTACCCTGAACCAACGGCAACAAACATTGAAAACTGTAACTATATATTTGTTAAACGTGTTATTAGTCGATTTGACTTGATAAACCAATACAAAAATAAACCTGACATTCTTAAAAAGATTGATAAATTAAGCTCACCATCAGCAACCATCGACATGGGAGAGCCTACAAACAAGGTTGTTGCTGGGAAGGTAACTGCTGAAGGTGTAACTACCGGTAGTGAAATGTATCTAAATCAAGGTAGTTTAAAACCTTCTGGAACTGAACATAATATTGAACTTTGGGAATGCTACTTAAAAGATGATACCGTTTTAGTTCCTTTGGATGATGAATCAGAACAAGATAAAGAAATGAAAACGGAAGAAAGGTTTAAATATCCTAATGGCCGTTTAATCATTTTTAGTGGTGAGGAAATATTAGAAGATCGGCCAATCGATTATCCTTTTGGTTTCCCATTTGCCACTTACTCACCAACACAATCAGATACACTTATGGGTCAAGGCGATGTTGAGGATTTAATGCAAATACAAGCACGTTTAACCAATGCTTACGCAAAACTTCAAGAATTAATCATAAAATATAAATCAATGTTAATTGTTCCCGAAAACTACCGCAGACATTTTCAAGGTAATTTCGATATTATTGGAAGCCAACCGGGTGACCCAATGACACAACCAATGCTAGTCACCAATAAACTAACGCAGGATATCCAAATTATTAGACAGCATATACAAGATTTGAAACAAGATGCTTATAAGATCGCTCGTATCAATGAGATTATGCTTTCAGGTGAACGTCCAACCGGTGTAAATAGTGGGCAAATGGTACGTGATTTAATTGAGTCGCCAATGTCATCCATTCGTGAGATGCAACGTAATTTCAAAAACTTCTTAACTGATATAAGCAATAAAGCTGTTGTATTAATTCAGTTATATTACAATCAACCACGAATTATCCGAATGGCGAGTGGTACACAATTTGCATCAATGGAACCAAATGAGATGGGTGAAATGCAGATCAATATATATGATCGTGACATGCAAACAGACGAACTAATGGCCATTGATACCATTAAATCAGATTTAACGCTTGGTGAGTATGAAGTGGAAATAACCGCTGGTAGCTCATTACCTCAATCACAATCGGCAATCGCTGCAACCACCATGCAATTAGCTCAACAAGGCATATTTGGTGATATTAATAATCCTGACGTTAAAGAGTTAATTTTACGAACATTGGATTACCCCAACTACCGAGCAATTATAAACAAAATTAAAGAAGAGCAAGACCAACAGGCGCAAGTGCCATTACCTGAGCCAGACTTTAACGCATACATCAAAAACGTAAATATGAGCTTAAAAGATATCATTGAATTAATTGGTGTATTACCTATTGAGCAACAAGTATCGGCAATCAGTACAATAACGGATAGTTTAGGTCTAACAATGCCACAACCGCCAATGCCTGAAATGCCACAAGTACCTAATTTTATAAATAGTATCGGGTAATGTTAAGTGCGGAAAAAAAGTATAAACGCTATGACAAGCGTACAAATAAGAAAATGGCTGAGTATAACCGTTCCGGTGGTAGTGTTGCTAAGCCTGTTAGGGATGTTAGTAAAGCTAGTCCGTCACGTAAATTAACACGTGGTAAATTTCTACTACGTAAAGCAACGCAAATTTTAAAACAAAGCCAACCATTAAAAGACAAACAAGGACGACCAACCCCAGCAGCAATGCAATTTAAGCGATGGGATGCCCCTATCCCTAGTAATTACGATTCTGTTAGACGATTAAAACAAATCGGCAAAAACATCGTAAAACGCTATAAGAAAGATTAGTTAGGAATTGGCCTACGAATTTAAAAGATATACAAAAAAACAAAGGGTGTAGGCCAAAATATGATTACTCGTATATATATTACTACGAATTAACATATAGTATCAATTCTTTTTTACTATTTAATAATTCCTTTATTGACCAATATACCTCCGCATCATCTTCTTTTTTAGATATGCCAATACAACCCATAGTTCCTTCTTTATTACCATCTGGGTGTATCAATAAGCCTGTGCGATCTGTTTTAAATTGTGGATTGAGTATGGCTACCCATGGAAATTCTCTACCTGTATACGCCTCTGTTTCACCTTTAATTGGCTCCAATTTGTAGCAATCATCAATTTTGTACATACCCTTTGGCAAGGATCCCTTTCCATATTTGCCACTTATGCATTCCCATTGCTGGGCACCGATGCATAAGTTCCCAAGTTTAGTTTTGTTAAACGTATCAACAACATCAAAAATAAGATCGTATTCTAAAGTGGTCGAATTCGACTGGTTTAGATTATTGTTATTTACCGTTTTTTTTTTAGTTTATCGATTGAACCGCCCAAAAAAATACGTAACACATCTTTAAGTCCAAGTGTTGAGACAAGTATGCCCACAATTCCAAATTCAAACCACCATGCTGTATCGTTTAGAGCTTTCCAACCTTCGGCCATTGTTGCTTGTGTAGCTGGGATAAACGTTAAAATCATAATCACAAAAAAACCTAAGATGATAAACTCATCGATGAACGATTCGCGCCTATTTTTAAGTACTTGCATGTCATAAGTCATATCATTAGCCGCTTGTGTTTCTTGTTGTTTAATTTGTGCTTTTAGTTTAGCCACATCCAGATCAACCTTTGCTTGTTGAATATCAAGTTTACCTTTTTCTTTAATTTTTTTTATTTGTTGGTCTCGCTTAACTGCATCCCCAACCGTTCCAACAACCGAGCCGACAAGATTACCAATTATGTTGAACATTTTTTACATTCCGTAGGCATTAATTCAATAACTTTATATAAAATGCCATTACTTAATTCATCAACTATTTTTATGACTTCCGCAATTTGTGCGATACTTAATTGTTCTTCGCCACTTTCTCGTTCACATACCATTTTATTAAATTCAGTTATTTTCATGTCGTTTTCCTTTTTCTCAGTTAATGTTAATCCAGAAAGTATCAAATTCATCATGCGATTCTAACCAATCGTCTATATTATCGATTAATTCGCAAATATGCTCATTGTTGTAAATGTAGACATTATAATTTTCAATCGTATAAAAACAAAAGTCAAATTTGACAATTTCTAAATTTTTAATCATTTTTTCTTTTTTCTTTTTTTAATGCTGTATGCTATGGCTAACGCTTGTTTAATTGGCTTACCAGATTTTATTTCAGTTTTAACATTTTTTTTAAATGCTTTATTACTTTTATTATATTCTAATGGCATGATCACCTCCTAACTATTATATTTTTTGTGCAGTGTATTTACGCTTTTATCAATAATGCCTTCCAGTTTTTCTTTGGTTTTGTTTTCGTTGTAGCGACGGTTTTTATCTGCTTCTTTTTTTAGTTCGTCATGCCCACCATATACAAGTTTTTGCTTCTTCTCAATCTCTTTAATTTCTTTCATTGTGAGTTTACCACCTGTACCGCGTGGGTCATCATATTCTGTAAAGCCATGAATTGATACGTTATGATCACCAAAATACTGCCTCATATTAGTACTTCGACAAGATTCACAATTAACTATTTTCTTATCATTTAATGAAAAATTATGGTCTTGTATGTGTTCGCATGATTGACATTTAAAGCTATACAGTGGCATTTAATAATTCCTTTTGTTTTTGCAACTTCTTTTCTAAATATAATTTAAATTCATTTCTCATTTTCAAATCTTTACGTTTGCAATTTAAAACGTTGTAGGCCTCTGTAACACTCATTTTAAAATGACGTGCCAATTCATCACCGCTCGTATTAGTTTGATCATACAATGCTTTTAACTGTTCTTTGGTAATTTCAGCTTCAATGTATTTATTGTTGATTAATTTTTCAACATTATTTGATACTGTTTGCAATTCGCCACGTGTGGATTGAAAGGCGTTGTTTAACTGTTGCATTTGCTCATATAGCCCATATCCATTGGTGTTTAATTTTAGGTCTTGAAGTGCTTGGTACACATCTTGATATAATCGAGTAAGTTGCTCAACAGTCAACGCCTTATCAACTGATATATTTTGAATTGCTTTAAGGTGATTGTTAACTTGAAACTCAATGCTATTAGCTATTTGAGTTTTAACTGACGTTGCAATTCGTGCATCAATAGAATCATTTATTCCCTTTAGAGACTTCGCCATTCTTGCCTCTAGTGTTCCTATTGCCATCTCTATATTATCCATTTGTTATACTCCTTTTTTTAATATCTTTTTGGTTTTTTTTTGTTTTTATTCATTTTTAAACTTTTCCTTTCTACGTTGAGTTTGTTTGATTACATCTTTATCATCTAAAAATTCCTGAGGTGCTTTATCTAATAATGGCCACACATCTAACTCTAAAAATTGTATTAATGTTTTTTTACAATTTGTAATTTTATTTATTGTATCTGCACTAGGCTCAGTATATTCTAATAATTGATAACCTCTAGTTGTATGATATTTAACTGATTTAATTAATTTTGCTACTTGTAACAAAAAATCAACATCATTTTTTAATTTTTCAGACGCATAAAAAAGTGAATTAGGATTCCAATTATCCTCTAGTTCTTTTTCTACTACTTTCAACATAAACTCTTTACAGTTTTTATGTTCGGAAGCATCTAAGCATCTTAAATAATCACCATTATCATCTGTATAATTAGCCTTTGCTATTTCGTCTAAAATTTCATCTTGTGTATAACTCACTGTTAAACTCTGCCTTTCACGTAATCATCCAAGGTTGGTTTGTTATCCATTAAACCCCATGCAGCACTTGGATTCTTAACTTCAACATTCTTTAAATGCCTTATTGCATATTGAACCGCATCACATGAATGGTCATTCTTTTTAACAACTTTAAACTGGTCATCATTGGCGTGTAGCTTGTCTACATACATGTAATTTTTGTGTTGGTCTATTACGTATGGAATATTATCAAAAAAGAATAACTTGTTTTGAAACAATAATTGATTAACCAATAAGATATTCCCTGACTTCTCTTTAACCGCTTCAATAAGATTTAGGCCATGTGATTGCAAGTCTCGCCACCATGAGCCATAGTCTCTATCTTGCACCTTCATACTATAATCCGCAATAATTGGCTGTGGTCCGTATCGGTTACACGCTTGGACAATTTCATTTATTGTTGGCTGTGGCTTGTGCCATTCATCATAAGTATAAATACGCCCTGACTCATCCTTTGCCATAAACACAATGCTAGTATCAACACGTGTTCCATGATCTAGCCCTATACACTTATACCAATGATTGTGTACCTGTTGTCTGGGTATAATGTGATGACTCATTAATTGGTCATAGACCGCATTTTGTGTTGAATCCCAATTACCCTCTAAAAACTGTTGAATGTAACTTGGTGGGAAGTTCTCTTCCATATTTTTTATGTAGTCTTTAGGTAGGTTTTTTCTGTTGCTGTATGTTGTCGCTCGAATATATAAACAATCCTCTGGTGGGTCATTGTCATGATAACGTTTCTTACACCATCCATAGCGAGGGTTGCCCTCTGTAAATATAAGTTTAACCGGTAATGCTGTTCCTCTCATACGGCCTAACGCACCTAAAAAGTGTTCTTCCTTTAATTCCTCGGCCTGACACATAATAACCGCATCGTAACTGCTAGATAGAATCTTGCGTGGGTCATCAAACGATCTGAAAATAATTTTGCTTCCATTTCCAAAGTGAAACTCATGATCTGCTTTCATATGAGTATAACCGTATTCATCTGGAGGGAACGCCTCAAGAAACTGGACAATGCACGTATCTTTAAGTTGTCGATAACTGTAACGTGTCATTAATAACTGTACGCCTTCATGGTAATGACATAGATAATAGGCTAATAATATACTCACCCAACTCTTTCCTGAACCATAACCTCCCCAGAAAGCAATCTCTCTAGGGCAATCTTTTTTCATTGTCATATTCTCATTAAAAACAGTATTGAATATGACTGACTGGTTATAGTTGAGTGCTGCTATCATTTTTCCACTTGTTTAAAAAAATCTTCTACCTTTAATTTTTTACGCTTCCAGTTCACATCATCCACAAGAACCACGCATTTATTTTTGCTTTCTGTCTCGTTGCCTGTCGTACCGATTAAAACATACTCATTACCATCATCAAGCGTATAACGCGTATTAAGTCGAAGCTTAAAAGCCATTGATTTCGTCGTATTCCTTTTGATTGATAAGAACGTCACGCAATGTATTTTTATCCTCATATTTTTTAAATACTTGTATTGGGTCTTCGTTTTTCTTAACTAAATACATCACCCTGAAAGCAAAAAGTAGATTAATTCCAACTGCCACTGTAAAAAGAAATAGTGTAATTAATAAATCAACACTATTCCAAAGATCAGTCAAAACTGTATCAAGCATTAAGTCTGTCCAATTCTTCAGTAACGTTTTGTTTTTCTTGTTCCAATAAATCAATTTGCATCCGCTTTTTAGTTGCCTCTAAGCCATCAATGGCTACGGTAAACCTATCCTTTTCATCGGGTAGCAAAGCTCCGTTTAATTGTGCCTTATCTTTAATCGCTCTCTGTCTTAACTCATCAATAATATTAATATGTTTTTGTGTTGTTATTCCCATTTTTTTACTCCTTATTTTTATAAATTTTATTTTAATCCAAATCGATTTGGGCTTTCCATGTAAAATCTACATTTTCGGTCACCAGCTCGCAAAGCGCATAACTTACCTCTTTTTCTACGTCCAGACCAAACAGTTTTAACTCATCTAATATCGTTTTATTTTCTTCGTCAAATATACTTATCTGACTCTTTATAATTTGAGTAGCGTGCTGAAATACAAGTCTATTCTGTGCAGTAATTCGTCTAAATTCTGGTCTTTGTCTTGCATCAGGATTAATCATCATAGCCCTTGAATTGCTATGATGTGGCACGTAAATATTAATTCCCAAATCTTTTTGAAGTTCATCTTGGAATTGATTACGTTTCATAACTATTGCCAATAATTCTTCATCGCCATATTTAAACCAATGCTCAAGAAATGGGGTTTGTAATAATTGCTTATATCCTACCCAACCACGAAAAACAGCTACTTTATTATTTTTAATTATCTTGTTCATCATTTTTACCCTCAATTAAATTTTGTTCATCATCTTTAATTAAATTTAACGTTATTTCATGCTTAGGCGTTTCTATCTTTGCTTTAATACTTGTATCATAGATAGCCTCTTTCTCTTCTTTGTCCGCCCATAGCTTGTAAAGAAAAATACGCTCAGCAGGTGAACCATGAGTGATTGAACCCATCATACGAATTAATCTTTCTTTCCCCTCAACCTTCTTTTTATTTAATTCTCTTTTAATGGTGTTGAGTTCGTTGGAATCAATCGGAAAATGCTTGTAGAAAGTTGTTTTGTCGCATGGCATAAGTGCAACAACCCCTTCAATGGTTCTTACCTCACGTTCTTTAATAATTTTTAAAGCCATTTTATAAAGTTCTTCGGTCTTATACGCCATTATTTCCCCATTCATCGTTTAACTTTTTAATTTTCCCCCAATGCTTTTTAAATTCTTTTAAATCATGTTTAAGATCAAATATAAATTGAAATTCTTCTGTGAAGTCCTCTGGAATTTTCAATTTGTTTATTTTGTTTTGCATTTTGTTTACGTATTTCTCAAGATTACTAAATGTATCAGCATTAATAGCATCAACATTAATATTTTTAAACTTATCTAGTTTTTGCATCTGACTTTCTATTGCAAACTCTCTCTCTTCAAGATCACGAACAAAAAGTCTTTGTATCAAACGAATAGGGGAACAAACTAACTTAGATAGTTTTCTTTTATAAGATTTAGTATCAATTACTACGCAATCCCTGCAATTATAGCAATCATCAGAAAACCGCATTAATCCCTCACTTCAATATCATTCATATCAGCACCTTGATTTACTTCTTCACGCGTCAATAATTGCTCATTAAAATTATGCAATAATGTATTGTATCTTTCCTCAAGTAAACACAATCCATCTTTCATAGCGTCTAATTGTTGAATCATAGGCAACGAATTAAACTCATCATTAAATTCAATCTTAGTCTCATCGGTATCATAATTATAGTTAATTTTAATTGTGTTCATGACTTAACACTCACTTTCAACCCCTTGGCGGTCAATTCATCAACCAAAGACAATAGCAATACTTGTTCACCCTCAACTCTAAGATAAACAGGCTTTTCTTCTTCTTTCTCTGCATCCTCTGGCGTAATAGGCTCCCAATCTGGCAAGTCATACCCCCACTCATGCAACTCACAAGCATCCCATTCATTCGCCAGCAAATCGTCGTCATGCTCGCCATATGTAGTGTTCGCCTGGAGTACAATTTGCCGATAAGTCTCAGGCTCCAGATCATCCCTCAATATATTACAAGGGACTTCCTTTGTCTTTAATTCTTTCAAAGCTCTGAGTCTCTGATTGCCCGACAATACAACAAAACTGCCCTGATGCTCAATCACATCCAATGGCCGTATTTGTGTTAAATTGCTCTTATCCAATGACTG
>ERZ869936.768-NODE-768-length-27286-cov-15.392494_pt1 | contig 27286 bp, 20 predicted proteins | sample MGYA00520876_ERZ869936 | MGnify/ENA primary metagenome ERZ869936 (study PRJEB32218, sample SAMN09650985) | biofilter metagenome | isolation source: enrty point of leading RO module | place: Saudi Arabia: Thuwal, RO plant located on Red Sea | collected 2016-02-17 ... | reverse complement strand
TGCACAGCCACCGTCATCCCGGACTTGATCCGGGATCCACGCATGCCCGTTGCCGCAACGTCGCGCGATGCGACGGGATCTCTGACTGAGACACCCCCGGTGCCGAACCTAGCGGTAGCGAGCGGTGCCGCGCCTTTCTCGGTCGTACCCCCTGAAGGGTGTTCGCTTCACGGTACACCCCCTCCCGACCTACCCCTGAAGGGAGAGGGGCCAGAGCGGTTCGCCGCGGCGGGCGCGCTCGTCAGCTGAGGAAACCGAGCGGGGGCTCGCCCGTGGCGGCGTCGTAGAAGCGGTCGATGTTGGGCAGCACGCCGTCGAGGGAGCCGGGGTCGACGCCGAACCAGAGCGCCATCTCAGCGAAGTACTCGTCGACCGAGGTGGTGGGGATGAGCCTGCCGCGGCCGGTGTCGAGCGCGTTGCCAGCGAACAGCGACGGGAACTCGCCGTAGATCTTCGAGCCCGCGACGGCCCCGCCCATCACCATCTGGTTGCCGCCCCAGCCGTGGTCGGAGCCGCGGCCGTTCGAGGTCAGGGTTCGGCCGAAGTCGGAGATGGTGAAGGTGGTCACCTCGGCGGCCACCCCGAGCTCTTCGGTGGCGGCGAAGAACTCGCCGAGGGCGGTGCTCACCTGAGGCAGCATGTTCGCCTGGTTGACCAGCACCTCGTCGTGGTGGTCCCAGCCGCCGAAGAGCACGAAGAAGGTCTGGCGGCGGTGGCCGAGCACGTCGCGTGCGGCGATGGTGCGTGCGACCATCTGCAGGCTCTGCGAGATGCCGGTGGGCGAGAAGATGGTGGTCAGCGGCGGCGTCGCCTCGAGCGCGGCCGAGAACACCTCGGCGCTGTCGAGCGCGCCGCGGATGCGGCCGGCGTACTCACGCTCGAAGAGGTGCACGTAGCGGTCGTTGATCAGGCTGTTGATCGCCGCGGTGCGCAGCTGGTCGTAGAAGCCGTCGCCGTCGTAGCCGTTCAGCCCGAGGCTCTCGCCCGACGGCGAGACCGCGAACTCGACCGTCGACAGGCCGTTCTGGAACAGGTTCGACCCGGCGACCGAGACGTTCATCGACACCTGGTTCGAGGTGTTGAGCGCGGAGAGCGCGTCGGCCAGGCGTCCGCCGAAGCCGGTGCCGCCGCGCAGGTCCGGAGTCGAGGTCTGCCACTGCTGGATCTGGTCCGAGTGCGAATAGAGACCGAGCGGCAGCTTGGCGGTGCCGGCGTCGATCTGGGCCAGGGTGGTCGGCTCGACGAGAGTGCCGACGTTGGCGACGAAGGCCAGGTTGCCCTGGTCGTAGAGCTGGCGCACCTCGGGCATCTGCGGGTGCACGCCGAAGGTGCGCCCGGCGATGCCGGAGTCGGCGAGCGGCAGCAGCTCGCCTTGCGCCAGCGCCAGGTCCTGGCGGATGGCGGCGTACTCGGCGTACTCGGGCGCCGAGGTCGGCACCAGCATGTTGAACGAGTCGTTGCCTCCGGCCTGGAGGATGCAGACCAGGGCGCGGTAGTCGTCGGGCCCCGGGGTGGCGAGCGCCGAGGCGGCGCCGAGATGCGACAGCGACGAGTAGACCGTCGTCGTGCCGAGGGTGGCGCAGCCGAGGTCGACGAAGAACTGGCGCCGCGAGCGGCGGGTGTTCACGGTGCGCAGGAGGTTCTGTCCGTGGTCGCTCATGAGGGATCTCCAGTCCGATCCCCTCCCCTTTCGAGGGGAGGGTGGGGTAAAGGTCTTTCCATTGGCAGCACGTCCGCCAGCGCGGTGATGTGAGCGGCTCGCCCGGCCGCTCTCCGAACGCCCGTCACCGCGCCACCGCCGCTTCCGGCGACATCGCGATGAGGTAGACCGCGGTGCGCGCCTGGATCTCCGGCCCCGGCAGCGCGACGAGCGTCTCGTAGATCACTTCGCGAGTCTCGGCGCTCAAGGCTCCGCCCGCGAGCAGCAGGCCGAGCTCCTCGATCAGGGCGTCGAGCTGGCCCGCCTCGGCCAGCGCCACGTGAGGCGCGAGGTCGAAGACGACCTGGTGCTCTTGCGCCAGCGCCAGAGCTTCGGGCCGGATCTGCGCGAAGACGTCGCGGGTGCAGCTCTGGTCGGTGCAGGCCGCCGCCTCGATGCACAGGTCGAGATGGTCGAGGCAGAGCATGGGCAGCAGCGGCAGCTGGATCGGTTCGATCCCGATGCTCACCTGGTCGATGAAGTTGGTCGCCGAGAGCACCGTCGAGCTGTTGGTGATCTGGAACTCCGGCGCCGTCAGGCCCGCCGCCGCCACCGGGCCGTTGGGGCGGAAGTCGGGGGAGAAGAAGTTGAAGACGCTGGGCGCGCCCAGCGGGTGTTGCGCGAGAGCGGCGCGCGCCTGGTCGCCGAGGTTCAGGTACAGCCCGCTGGGGCTCTCGGCTCCGAGGGCTCGCAGCAGACCGACATAGCGCAGCCAGGGCTCCTGCAGCTTGCCGGCGTGGTCGGCGATCAGCGGGTCGAGGTCGCCGCCGCGCGCTTCCGGATCGAGCAGGATGGCGCGCACCACGGCGGAGAGATCGCCGCGCTCGCCGCTGCCGTCGTCCTCGAAGACCGCCGCGACGCGGTCGATGTAGGCGGGCGTCGGGTTGGATGTCACCAGGCGCTGGATCAGGCGGCGGACGATGAAGGGCGCCACGTTGGGGTGGTGGAAGAGGTTGTCGACCGCCGCCTCCACGTCCTGCATGCCGGTCTGGCCGGCAGGGATGACGAAGCCGTTGAGCAGGTGCTTCTCGCCGGGCTCGTGGAACGGCTCGTACATCCGCATCGGCAGGGTGCCGGCGGTGCGTCCGCCGAAGCGGCCGAACGGCTCGCCCGGCCCCAGCCCGGTGAACACCTTGGCGAGCTCGGTGATCTCGTCGTTGGTGTAGGTCGGGATGCGCTCGCCCTGGCCGTCGAGCTTGGGAGTGCCGTCGCGGTGCAGCTCGTCGAGACCGATCGAGAACAGCTGCATGACCTCGCGGGCGTAGTTCTCGTCGGGGAAGATGCCGGCGTCGGGGTCCGACCTCGCGTTGTTGAAGTGGCTGAGGAAGATGCCCATCGCCGGGTGCAGCGTCACCTCGAGCAGCAGGTCGCGGTAGTTGCCGAGAGCGCCGCGCACCAGCACGTCGTAGTAGGAGGCGAGGGCCCGCGGGTTGCGCTCGAGGAAGTCGAGCTCGTCGGAGACGACGAAGATCTCGCTCAGCGCGAAGGCCACCCGCTGTCGGATCTGGTCCTCGCCGGTCATCGCCGCCTGCCACCAGGCGTAGCGGTGCGCCGCGGTGCTGTAGCGCGACACCAGCTGGATCACCTGCTGCCGCACCTCGGGCGGCTGCTGCGCCAGGACGCCGCCGTCCTGCAGCGTCGCCTCGACCTCGGCCAGCAGCGCTTCGACGAACGGCTCGTGCAGGGTGGGCGGGAGCTGCAGCTGCTGGTCGACGAACGCCGCAGCGCCGATCTGGCTCACCTCGGTGAGGAGCCCCGGAGTCGGTCCGAAGGTGCTCTGCTGCAGGAAGCGGGCGGCGCGCTGGCGGCGGTGCTCGGCCGGATCGGCGTCACCGAGGACCGGCTGGACCTGGGCGGCGAGCGGCGCCGCGGTGGAGACGAGCGCCAACGCCGGCAGCAGGGTCGACAGCGTCGGCAGACCGAGCAGAGCCAGGGTGGGCCGCTGGGCTTCCTCGCGCGGCGCTGCCGTGCGACGTCGCTGGCGGGGCAGCCGGGCGGTGACGGCCCGGGGCGGGGGAGGAGGCAGACAGAGCAGCGGCATGGGCGATCCTCCTTGTCGCAACCAGAGCCATCCCCGGAGCTGTGATTACGACGGTCGGCTTGATATGGCGTGACGACATGATGTCACGCCGACCCATGCTGATATGTCAAGTCGATGTCAGGGGGTTGTCAGGCGCGGTGCGACCCAAGACGCCGCGGAGAGAGCCTGTGCGCAGTGCCGCTCGTTCCTCGGTCGTACCCCCTGAAGGGGGAGGAGGGCGGAGGGTCTCGCGGGGCCTCGGCGGTCGTCGCGGCTCAGTCGTCGAGGCGGCGGACTCTCACTACGGCGCGCTGCAGGGCCTGGCGGGCGAGGGCGGCGTGCTCGAGCCACTCCTGGGGGTCGTCGCTGGCGCGCAGCTCGTCGAGGTGGGCGGCCGCTTCCTGTACCGCCAGGCTGTAGGCGTGGGCCATGCGCTGCGAGCTGTGCCAGCTGGCGAAGTCGCTGCGGTCGAGGAGGTCACTCTGCAGCCGGCGCAGCGGCAGCTCGAGCGAGGCGGCGGTGTTGGCGTCGGCGGCGCGGCGAAACGCCTCGGTGATCTCCTCCAAGCGCACTAGGTACTGCGACAGGGCCGCGAGCAGCTCGGTGCGCTCGGGAGCGTGCGCGAAGGCATCGGTGTAGGGGCTGGACATTGGCGGAGAGTCCTTCGAGGCCGCCAGAAGAGATGAGAAGAGCGGCGAGGGCCGCCCAGTGGAGGCTGACCGGTCGATTCGACGCTGCGAATGCAAATCCGCGGCGGTCTGGTCTCTCGACCGTCACCCTCCTTTTCTGGCGACGCGGTCGGGCCGAGGTTTGTTTCGCCGTTTTCCTCGTTTCGCTGCGAATTCGCCCTCCGGCCTCACACCTCAGACAACGAGCCGGCGCCCTTCGACCGGACCGGCCGAGGCGATGAATCCGCCTCCTCAGTCGCCGCGGTGCCGCTCCATCCAGCCGATGATGTGGCCGATCTTGCCCATCCAGTGGCTCGGTCGCCTCCGGATGCCGTGGTTCTCCTCCGGGTAGCGCACCAGCACCGATTCGACACCGAGCAGGCGCAGGGCGGTGAAGTACTGCTCCGAATCAGACATCGGGGTGCGGTAGTCGGCCTCGCCGGTGAGCACCATGGTCGGGGTGGTGACGTTCTCGACCACGGAGAGCAGGCTGCGGCTCTCGTAGTGCTCGGCGTGGTCCCACGGGAAACCGGGGAACCAGTAGCGCACGCCGAAGGCGGCGATGTCGGCGGTGAGCACCCAGCTGTACCAGTTGATCACCGGGTAGACGGTGACCGCGGCGCGGAAGCGATCGCTGCGACCGATCACCCACGAGGTCAGCACGCCGCCGCCGGAGCCGCCGGTGACGTATAGCTGTTCCGGATCCACGTAGCCCCGTTCGATCACCGCGTCGACGCCGGACATCAGATCGTGGAAGTCGTCGCCGGGGTAGGCGTGGTGGATCAGGTTGCCGAACTCCTCGCCGTAGCTGGTGCTGCCCCGGGGATTGGTGTAGAGCACGACGTAGCCGCGCGCCGCCATCTGCTGCTTCTCCATGTCGAAGCGCGGGCCGTAGGCGGCGAACGGACCGCCGTGGATCTCGAGGATCAACGGGTACTTCTGCGCCGGGTCGAATCCCGGTGGCTTCAGGATCCACCCCTGCACCTTGCGGCCGTCGTGCGAGGAGTCGAACCAGATCTCCTCGAGCGTCGCCAGCTCGCGCTGCGAGAACAGGTCGTCGTTGACCGAGGTCAGCACGCGCAGCTCGCCGTCCGGCTCGAGCACCGCGACGTCGCCGGGAGAGCTCTCGCTCGACGCGACCAGCGCGATCCGGCCGTCGTCGGAGATCGAGAACGCGCCGGCGCCGGCGTAGGCCGAGAGCCCGCCGCCGACGTCCGCCGCGAGCTCGCTCGCCTTGCCGCTCCTGGGGTCGACCAGGGCGATGCGGCTGCGACCTTCGCTGGTGTAGGTGATCACCAAAGCGTCGCCGTCGGGGGCGAACGAGACGCTCTCGATGCTGCGGCCGAGCCCGCTGGCGAGCTGCCGGGGCGACGAACCGTCGCGGTCGGCCAGGTAGAGGTTGGTGAGCTGGAAGCCCTGGTAGCGATCGTCGTAACCGAGGTAGGCGATCTGCCTCCCGTCGGGCGAGATCACCACCGAGTTGTCGGGCCCCCTGCGTGAGGTCAACGCCCGATGCTCGCCGGTCTCGAGCGAGATCTCGTAGACCTCGGTGTCGAGCGGCTCCAGGTCACTCTCCGGCCGCAGGTTGGCCGAGACCAGCAGCGACCTGCCGTCGGGCGAGAACGCCGGGCCTCCTCCGCCGCGCAGCGAAGGGCCGCCGAACGAGTGCTCGCCGGTGGTCAGCTGGCGCGCCGTGCCGCCGCCGGAGGGCACCACGAACAGGTGCCAGTGGCCGTCCGGCAGGTAGCCCACCGGATCGAACTTGTAGAACAGTCTGTCGATCACCTTCGGCGGATCGGCCCACTCGGCGCCGCTAGGCGCCGCGGGCAGCTCGGCGATCGGATCGGGGCTGCGCGGCACCAGCGCCACGAAGGCGATCCGCTCTCCGTCGGGAGACCAGACGATCTCGCTCGGCGGGTGCTCGTGGTGGGTGAGCTGATGGCTGGCGCCGGTGTCGAGGTAGCGCACCCAAATCTGCGACGAGTCGTCCTCGGATCCCTCGAAGCCCGACGACACGTAGGCCAGGCGCTTGCCGTCCGGGGAGAAGCGCGGCGACGACGCCGAGCGCTTGCCGGTGGTGAGCGGCCGGTGCTGCCCGGCGTCCTCTCCTTCGAGCACGAGCTGCCACAGCTGCGACACCCAGCGATCCGACATCTTGTCGGCGGCCGTGCGCACGTAGACGACGGTCCTGCCGTCCGGAGAGATCTGCGGATCGGCGACCTGCTCGATCTCGAAGACGTCGGAGAGGGTGAGCGGAGCGGCGGCCAGGAAGGCGGGAAGCAGCAACGTCAGGACCGCCACGAGGGCGGTGTGACTCCGGGAGGCGGCACATCTTCGCATCGACTTGACTCCTTATCTGCGGGGGAGGGTGCCAAACCCTATCGCCAGCGTCGCCAGCGATGGGGACGATAGGCTCGTGATCGGAGTTGGCTGGAATCCGCGAGGAGACTGCGGATGCTGGATCGAGAGCTGCCGGGCAGGGCGCCGGAGCAACGACGACGTCTGGGGAGGCCTGCCTGGTTGCGGGTCGCATCCCACCTGATGCTGGCGATCGCGACACTGTCGGCGTCGCCGGTCGCGGCGCGACAGGCCGACGCACGCACGGTGACCTGGTGCCCGCTCGGCGTGAAGCTCTCGGTGCCGACCGCGGGCCGGGATCTCGAGACCTCGATGTCGGGCGAATCGCTACGTTTGCAGAACTACCGCATCGAAGAGCTGGAGCCTCTCGGCGACGGCTTCTACGCCCTGCGCCCGGGCGACTTCTTCCTCGAGGCCAGCACCGTCTCCGCCGAGGTCGCGGCCGCGGTGCGACGGGAGATGGAGGAGTCTCTGTGCGACGGCGCGGCGAACCCGGTCGGCGACGGCATCGAGAGCGACCAGGCGAACGCCTCGATCTGGTGCCGGGTGGACGAGTTGGTGGAGCTGGGCGGCGAGGCGAGCTACACCCACGTGGCGCTGCTGAGGATCGCGGAGAAGCTGCTGTCGCTGCGCCTCGACGGCTCCCAGCTGCCGGTGCACGCTCCCCAGGCCGTCTTCGAGTCGGTGGCGGAGTGGCAGTGCCCGCCGTGAGCCATGTCGTCCGATGCGCTCAGGGACGACCGAGGTCTGGCGCTGCCCCCCTACCTGTCCCGAGCGTTGTGTGACGACGTGTCGATCTCGGTCGCCGTGGCGACGGCGAGGCGCTCGATCAGGTCGTCGACTGCAGAGCTGTCTCCCGGGAACTCCTCGACCCGCTCGACCCAGACGTGGGCGCCGTCGGCCCTGACGAGCTCGGCGAGCAGCGCGAAGGGAGTTTCCCCGTCGTCGAGGAACCGGCCGTTGATCAGGTAGTCGAGACCGAGATCGTCGACGACGTCGCTGAGGTCGGCGCCGCGCCGGGCGAAGGGTGTCGTGCTGGTGGGGCCGACGAGCTCGAAGCCCGGGGAGGACGCCCCATCTGCCGATCTCGCCGCGCGGGAGTCGGCCTCGCGCTGCAGCCGGACCAGCAGGCGCTCGGCGAAGTCGTTCTCCGAGGTGAGCTGGCCGGTGCCGCCGACGACTTCGAACGGCATGATCCCGACGCGCAGTGCTCTCGCGGCCGCGGTTCCCGCAGTCCTGTCCACGGTGTGCGCAGCGACGTCCGTTCGCTCCGACGTGCTGCGGGTGGCGACGAACAGCACGATCGCCGAGAGCATCGATCCGACGAGGAGCGCGAGCAGGGTCGGGACGCGCATTGATCGCGGACGGGATTCCAACGCGGAAGCGACTCCGCTCGGCGGCCGGTCGGCAGGGTGACCGGTGTCCGACAGGCCGTCGGGCGTGACTCGGGGCGTCTCTTCGGGCAGAGGATCGGGAGGTGCTGAGGATGGGTCCCCCTGCCGAATCGGCGCCACCACCAGGCGGTAGCCCCGGCGCGGGATGGTCTCGACGTAGCGCGCCGCGCTCGCCGAGTCGCCGAGCGCGGCCCGGATCTGGCGCACGCACTGGTGCACGCTCTGGTCGTAGTCGACCACCACGTCGGGCCAGAGGGTTTCGCGGATGAGCCGGTGCGACGCCACGCCCGGGTGGGCCTCGACGAGGAGCTGCAGCAACGCCGCGGGCTTCGGCGGCAGCCGGGTCGGCGTCGCGGCCGGGTCGGCAGCGTCGATCACTTCGCCGCTGGCGGCATCGAACGTGAAGGGCCCGAGCCGACAGAGCTCCCTGGAGCTCTGCGTCGGGGACGGACCGTCCGTGTCGCTGGTCTGGATCACCTCTCGCCCTTGCGCTCGCATGCCGACCGGTGGCTCGCGAGCGTAGCGCTGCTGCCGAGGCGACGACATCCCGGTGCCCGCCTCGACGGCTCGACCGGGCTGCAGCCGGTGGCGCGGCCAGCGCCGGGGGCGCGATCGTTGCACAGGCTCTGCCTCAGGGCTTCAGGCACGCGCTCCACGGGCGCGCAGCAGATCGACGACCTCGGCGTGCTCGCGCTGCCTGGCGTGGTCGATGGGCCGCAGCGGCTCGGGCCCGAACTTGCGTCCCGGCCGATCGATGTCGCAACCGGCGGCGAGCAGCAGCTCGATCACCGCGAGGTCTCCCGTCATGCAGGCCCAGTGCAGCGCGGTCGTGCCGAGGAAGTGCTGCTCGTCGACCCGGGCGCCGCGTGCCAGCAGCAGCTCGGTCATCGCCGGATCGCAGCGGCCGATCAACGGGTACCAGAGCAGCGCGAAGTCGTGCGCGCCGCGCTCGTGGATACGCAGCGGATCGGCGTCGAGGGCGCGCTCGACGGCGAGGCGGTCGTCCCGCATCACGGCGGTGGTCAGAGCGTACGGCGCGCCGAGCCCCAGCAGGTGGTCGACGATGTCGCGCCGCCCCATGTGCGCTCCCGCCTCGACCGCGCGTTCCCCGGTGGTGGCGACCGAGTGCGCCAGGCGCGCCTCGCCGCCGGTCGCTGCACGCACGCCGTCGAGGTCGCGGTGGGCCATGCCGACGACGCCGTGGCGCCGGCGGGGCTCGAGGTCGTCGAGCTGCGGCGGGCGGTAGGGAGCGCCGTCGACCGTCGAGGCGGTGCGGCCGGTGTGGTGGGTGCGGGCGATCCGGGTGTGCAGCGTCAGCAGGGTCTCGACGTTGCGGTGCCCAGACTCGTGGGCGCGCTCCGCCGCGGTGCGCCCACGGGTGTTCCGGAGCTCCGGATCGGCTCCGTGGCGGACGAGCATCTCGGCGAGCACCGCGCTGCCGCGGGCCGCGGCGAGGTGCAGCGGCGGGTCGACCCCACCGGACCGTGGTGGCGCCGGAGGGTGCGGTGACGCAGCGTTGGCGAGCAGCGTCGCGGCGGTCATCTCGGCGACGGCGAGATCGGGGTGACTCAGAGCGACCTGCAGCGGGGAGGGGCCGGTGAGCGCCGGGTTGGGATTGCCGGCCTGGGCGTAGACGCGCCAGATCGAGTCCTGTGCGCCGCCGAGAGCGGCGGCGTGCATGGTGGTGCCGCCGATCGGATGGGCGGAGTTCACCTCCCCAGGGCGCTGCCCGGCGAGCTCCTCGAAGCGCGTCCAGTCGAGCGCCAACGCCGCCTCGTGCAGGTCGGGCTGGTGGCCGCGGGCGCGCAGCAGCTCGGCGACCTCGCCGTGGTGTTCCAGGTGAGCCACGGCGAACGGCGAGCGGCCCTCGGGATCCACGCGGCCGATCAGGCCCCCGTCGGCGTCGAGCAGGGCCGCGACGGCAGCGCGATCGCCGGCGTGCACGGCACTCCAGAAGGAGCGCAGGAGATCTGCGTTCAGGCGGGACTCCTCGCGAACCAGCAGCGCCGCTGCGCTCCGGCCGGGCGATGTCGTCGCCGTGGCGATCGCCGCCAGCCCGGCGAACAGGAGCTGGCGTCGGCTCCCAGTGGTGGGCGGGCTGGGGAGTGGATGGAGGGCACTCTGCTTCTCGTCGGGCATCGGGTCTCCCTTCGCTGTGTCGATTCCGGGGGCGAGGGACCGAGTGAGGTCTCGTCTCCTCCAGCGTACGCAGCCGGCACCGGTCGCCGGTGGCTCGAAACCCTGAGCAGAACCTGATTTCCGTCTTCGGTGAGTGCTTTCTCGAGCCGACTTCCGCTCCGGCGACCCTCCCGGGTGCACGGTTAGGATCTCGGCCCAGTCCGCACTCGTCACGAACCCCTGACTCTTCCGCTCGCGAGGAGATCGATCGATGCACGACGCCGCACCCCTCCGGCTCCCGCCGCGCTCCCGCCCGGCGCTCCTCGCCGCGGTGGCCCTCTTGCTCTGCAGCCTGCAGTCGCTCGCTGCCGCGCCCGGCGAGGGATCGGTGGCGGAGGAGCCGAGCACCGCCGGCGCCGGCGAGCAGCGCGCGCCGCACCGCTTCGTCAGCGAGCACCAGGGCACCTTCGGCGGCCGCGCGCTGCGCTACCGCGCGATCGCCGGCGAGACGTTCCTCTACGACGACGAGCAGCAGCCGAAGGCGGCGATCTTCACCTTCGCCTATCTCGAGATCGATCCGCCGCGAGCGAAGCCGGTGGCGTTCGTGTGGAACGGCGGCCCCGGGTCGAGCTCGGTGTGGCTGCACATGGGCACCTTCGGGCCGCGCCGGGTGGTGGTGCCGAGCGACGCACGCAGCGCCGGGGCGCCGCCCTACCCGATCGAGGACAACGGCCTCACCCCGCTCGACCTGGTGGACATGGTCTTCGTCGACCCCGTCGGCACCGGCTACTCGAGGGCTCTCGGCGAGCACGAGCCGAAGGAGTTCTGGAGCCTCGACGGCGACGCCGCGTCGATCGCCGAGCTGATCCGCGCCTTCGTCACCGAGCACGGCCGGTGGAACGCTGCCAAGTACCTGATCGGTGAGTCGTTCGGCAGCACTCGGGCTGCGGCCGTCGCCGACCTGCTAGAAGGCCGCGGCAGCGTCAGCCTCAACGGCCTGATCCTGGTGTCGCAGGCGCTCGACTACCAGGGCTCGACGCCGGCCCACGACAACCTGCGCTCCTACCTGACCTACCTGCCGACCCTGGCCGCCACGGCCTGGTACCACGGCAAGATCGAGCGCATGGGAACGGCCGCGACGCTCGAGGGTCTGCTCGACGAGACGCGCCGTTTCGCCTACGACGAGTACGGATCGGCGCTGCTGCGCGGCAGCTCGCTGCCGGCGGGCGAGCGCGTGCGCATCCGCGATCGCCTGGCGGCTCTGACGGGCCTGGATCCGGCCTACATCGAACGCTCGGATCTGCGGCCGCTCGCCGACCGCTTCCGCAAGGAGCTGTTGCGCGAGAAGGGCCTCGCGGTCGGCCGCCTCGACGGCCGCTACACCGGCGACGACCTCGACGACGTCGCCGAACGGCCGGCCGGCGACCCCGCAGGGGACGCCATCGACAGCGCCTACGCGGCGGCTCTGCACGAGGTGATGCGCGGCGAGCTCGGTGTCGATCTGCCGACGATGCAGTACAACCTGTCGGGTCCGCCCGAGCTGGGCCAGAGCTGGTCGTACCGGCCCGAGGGCGGTGGCTGGTGGGAGCCGTCGTACGTCAACGTGGCGCGCCGGCTGGCCGAGGCGATGAGTCGCAATCCCGAGCTCGAGGTGCTGGTGGCCAACGGCTACTACGACTTCGCGACACCGTTCTTCGACGCCGAGGTCACCTTCGACCGCCACGGCATCCCCCGCGAGCGGGTGCAGTTCACCTACTACGAGGCGGGGCACATGATGTACCTGCACCATCCGTCGCACGAGCGGTTCCTGGCCGACGTGCGGGCGTTCCTCGAGCGCACGCTGGCCGTCGCGGGCGTCCCCTAGCGGCGGATTCGCCGCGCGTGTTCCACCGATCGATCGGTGCTCAGAGCTCGAGCCGCAGGAGGACCAGGCTGCCGACCGCTCCGCATGCCGGCAGCAGGTACCAGATCCAGAGCTGCCGGCCCCACCGCGCCAGGCGCTGCTTCAGCGAGGCCTCGCCGTCCGGGAAGACCCGCGTGAACGCCCACTTGCCGATCTCGTTCTCGATCCTGGGATAGAACTGCTCGCCGAAGCGGGGCAGGAACTCGAAGCGCAACCGCATGGCGTTCCCCAACGACATCGAGTGGAAGAGGAAGCAGACCGAAGCGACGGCATGGACCAGCAGGAGGGCGATGCTGGCCTGTGTCGGGAGGGCCAGCTGCTCGGTGAAGACCACTGTCCAGACCGCTCCGGTGACCGCTACGAACTTGTACGACGAATCGGCGAGCATCTTCTGCAGCTCGAAGACCTGGGCGTAGACGCGGGTGCCGGTCTCGTAGGCACCAAGCTCCTCGGCCGGTGGAATGGGACTCGGTGAGGTGGGCGGGCCCTGGCAGGCCGCCTGCGTGGATTCGGCAGTCATGGTGTGCCTCCTAGCCTGAGGCGCGCTTGCTCCCGCTCCACCAGGGCCCAGAGCTCCGGTGCGTGCCAGTCCGCTTCGCGCAGCTGCGCCACCAGGGGCCGTGCCTCCTCGGTGCGGCCGAGCTCGAGGAGCGCCTGCGCCTCGGTGTCCATGTAGTAGAGCGATTGCGGTGCCGCTTCGCGTGCCCGCCGCACGACGTCGAGCGCCTCCCGCCACGACGCCGCAGCCTCGCCGCGACGACCCAGGTCGTGCTGGATGCGACCGGCGTCGACCAGGTCCCATGCGAGGTCGTTGGCGGCGGAGTGGTTGGTCGGGAAGCGCGCCAGCATGCGGCGCGAGATCTCCAGGCTCCTGCCGATGTCGCGCAGTGCGCCCTCGAGGTCGCCGAGCTCGCGGCGCGCCACCGCCATCGAGGCGAAGGTGATGTTCTGCTCACGCGCCCACTCGGCGTTCCCGGGCTCGACGCCGAGGAGGAGATCCGCCTGCGTGGAGGCGCGCTCCAGCGCGGCGAGAGCGGCGGCGTGACCGCCCCGGTCGAGGTGCGCCGAGGCGATGCGGTTGAGGGTGTAGAGGAGCTCTTCGCGCCAGGCGGTGTCGTCGGGAGCCCTCGCCACCAGCTCGCTGCAGATGGTCAGGGCCTGCTCGTAGCGCTCCAGCGCTGCTTCGGCATCGCCGTCCTCGTGACGCATCAGGCCGAGGTACGACAGCGCCATGGCTCGGCGGTTCAGCCACTTCGGGTCGGCTTCGGGCCGCAGCGATTCGGCGGTGGCCATGTCGAGCGCTCGGTGGATCAGTCGGCGCGCCTCCTGCGGGTCGCCAGCCTCACGCTCGATCCAGCCGGCGGTCGACACGGTCTCGAACAGCAGGTCGCTCCAGCCCTCGAGCCCGGCTTCGGCGGCGGTGCCCGCGTCTCCGAGCTGCAGCGCTTCGCGTGCGTGCTCGCGAGCGGGAGCGAGGTCGCCGCGGACTGCGTGGGCGTCGGCGAGGGCGGCGTGGGCGCGGATCCGCTCGCGCTGCCAGCGGGGATCCGGCTCGACAGCGGCCAGGGCGTCGAAGCGGCGCAGGTTGTCGCTGTAGGCCTCGATCGCGCGTGCGATGTCGCCGCTGGATTCGAGCACTCCGCCGGCGTTGGAGAGCGCTCGCCCCCGGCGCAGCTCGTCCTCGGGGCCGCCGACGCCGCGGCGGTCGTAGTAGTCGAGCGACAGGCGAGCGACCTTGTCGAGCAGGTCGAGGCGGCCGATGCGGTCGAGGTCCTCGTGCAGGTCATCGAGCAGGAAGTCGAGCAGTCCCTCGGCGTCGCGCCGCGCCGCGATCGCCGCGTTGCGCTCCGCCTCGAGGTCCCTGGCGTGCCGGATCGCGGTGGTCACCGCGAGCGCCAGGTAGGTCAGGGTGAGCAGCAGTGAACCGGCGATCAGCGCCGCGGTCTTCGGCCGCCGGCGGGCGCGGCGCAGCAGGCGTTCGCCCCAGCCGACCGGACGGGCCGCGATCGGCCGCCCTTCGAGGAAGCGCTCGAGGTCGGAGGAGAGCTCGCGCACCGAGTCGTAGCGCTGCTGCGGCAGGCGCGCCAGACAGGTCTCGGTGATCGTCGCGAGGTCTCTCTGTACCCCCGGCAGCCGCCGCTCGAGCGGCGTCGGCTCGCTCTCCAGCACCTGGTGCAGGATCTGAGGAGTGGTCTCTCCCTCGTAGGGTCGCGCGCCGCTGAGAAGCTCGTAGAGCACCACGCCGAGGGAGTAGACGTCGGTCCGGCGATCGACCGCCTCGCGGTCGCCGAGAGCCTGTTCCGGCGACATGTAGCCCGGCGTTCCGAAGATCTCGCCGGTCGAGGTGACGTGGAGATCGGCGTGTTCGATGCGGGCGATGCCGAAGTCGAGCACCGCGACCCGTGCGGAGCCATCCGGGCCGCGCTCGACGAGCAGGTTCGATGGCTTGAGGTCGCGATGCACGATGCCGTGCGAGTGGGCGTGCGCGACGGCGTCGCAGGCCTGGAGGAGCAGGCGGATGCGTTCTTCCGGCCGCACCGCGTGGCTCCGGCAGTACTCGGTGATCGCTTCGCCCTCCACCCGCTCGAGCACCAGGTAGGGGCGCCCGTCGACGACGCCGCCGTCGAGCAGCCGGGCGATGTTGGGGTGCCTGAGGCCGGCGAGGATCTGGCGCTCCTGCACGAACCGCTGGTGGGCGGCTTCGTCGGCCGGGCTGCGGTGGAGGACCTTGAGGGCGACCTGTTGGTCGAAGGCGCCGTCGGCCCGGCTGGCGAGGTACACCGCTCCCATGCCGCCGCTGCCCAGAGGCTCGACGATGCGGTACGGACCGACCAGGCGTCCGGCCTCGAGTCCGAAGCTCCCTTCCCTTCGGTCGAGGGCCGCGGCGACCAGGGCGCCCAGTCCGTCCTCGATCGGCAGCTCGAGCGGGCTCGCGCCGCGACCCGACCGCTGCGCCGTCTCCCCGGGCCGACGAGCGAGAGCCCCGAGATCACCCTGTTCGTCGGCCGGCTCGGCATCCCTGTCGTCGATCTCCGCCGAGATCCGACGCCAGCGTTCGAGCTCTTCGGGATGAGGCCGCGTCATCCGTGGATCCAGGCGATCTGGCGCCGAGAGGACAGATCGTGCTCCGGAGGGTCGATTCGCATGTGTGCATAGGATAGAGGAGTCGTCGGTCGCTGGGCGATCACGCCGACGCTCCCGCCGCAGCCATGGAATCGAACGCTCCCGACGACCGCGAGATCACGTTGGTGCTGGAGCGCCTGGCTGGAGGCGAGGAGACGGCGCTCGAGGAGCTCTTTCCTCTCGTCTACGACGAGCTGCGCCGCATCGCGCGCAGCCAACGGCGCCGACGTCTCGGGGGAGCCACTCTGCAGACGACGGCGCTGCTGCACGAGGCCTACCTGCGTTTCGCCAAGGCCGGCAGTCCGCGCTACGACCACCGCCGACACTTCTACGCGGTGGCCAGCAAGGCGATGCGCAACATCCTGCTCGACGAGGCACGTCGTCGCATGACTCGCAAGCGCGGCGGCGGGGCCGAGCGCGCCGAGGTCGAGCTCGACGAGCTGAGCACGGACGACCAGGCGGAGTTCATGATCGCTCTCGACCAGAGCCTTGAGAAGCTCGGACACCTCGACCCGCGGGTGCGGCGCGTGACCGAGCTGCGCTACTTCTGCGGCCTCAACGAGGAGGAGATCGCGGAGTTGCTCGAGGTCACCGCGAGAACGGTGCGCCGCGACTGGGCGAAGGCGAAGGCCTGGCTCGCCATCGAGCTGGGTGCGGTCGGTGTCAGCGCGACGCCGAGGTCGGCCGACGGCTGACGACGGCTGACGACGGTCGCCTCGGGCTGAGCTCGCTGCACCGCAGGCTGCTCGACGCGCCTCGTGGTCTCCGGGGATCAGACCTTCCGCGGCCGCCACACCCTGACGTCGATGTGGCGCGCGAAGAGAAGGTGCGGCGCCGCTGCCGCGGCCGACTCGACGCCGACCGTGGCGAGAAGGGGCGCGACTTCGAGGGCGGCTCGTGCTGGCTGCAGCGGCCAGGGCGCGTGGTGCACCTCGGCGCGCAGCAGTGAATCCCCGGATCGACCGACGCTGGCGCCGCTGGCGTAGAGGCAGTAGCGCTCGGTGAGGAAGTGCTCGAGCGTGCCCCGCTCGGCGTGGAAGACCCCACCGGTCGGTCCGTAGCGCCCCGCGAAGGCGACCGCGGTCTCGCCGGGATGGGTGCGCCGCGAGGCGTAGGCGAGATCGTCCCCCTCGTCGACGCACTGCATGCGGGCCCGGAAGTAGGGCAGCAGGAAGAAGCGTCGCGCCAGCGCGACGGCGACGGGATTGGCGGCGTCGAGACTGAAGAAGAAGACGCCGGGACGGTCGTCGAGTCGCACGTAGGTGCGCAGGTTCAGCTCGGCGAACGCCGAGAGCCAGGGGACCGCCGGCAGGAATCGGGGGCGGATGCCTCGCATGCGGAACGGCACCACGCCGATCCACGCTTCGCCGCCGAAGGTGTCGATCTGGAGGCGTTCCGGGATGCGCTGCCGCAGCGCCTCGACCGGGACCCGCCAGTGGGCGAAGAGCAGGTCGCACCAGCCCTGGGCCATGAACCATCGCCTCGAGGGGAGCGGCCAGGGTCGGTGGCTCGTCTGCGCCAGCGGATCGGGCATGGCGAGGAGTATGGCGCGCTCTGCTGCTGCGGAGCGCTGCCAGGCCGCTGCTTCGTGCGAGCCGTGTCCGGAAGCTCCACCGGATCGCCTCAGCCCCCGGGCCTGTGCACCAGATGGAGGACAGTCGCCGCCGACAGCAGCGCCGCTCCGACGAGATCGGCGATCACCACCCGCCGGATCGCCTGGTTGTAGTCACCGACGAGCTGGGCCAGGACGACGAAGCTGAGCACGCTGACCAGCCCGACGCCGAGCGCCAGCGGCTGCGCTGCCGGTCGCACTGCCGCGTAGACGAGGAAGATCCCCAGCAAGCCGAAGAAGACGGCGCGGTGACGCAGCAGGATCTCCAGGTTCGGTTCCTGGACCTCGATGGCGTAGAGCGCGCGCAGTCGGTCGGCGCCGAGCGCACCGATCAGCGGCGGCAGGTGCAGCAGACCGACGAGGGCGAGGAGGATCGAGACCGCGTGGGCGAGGTTGGGTTTCAAGCCGTTTCTCCGGAAGGTGTGGCCGTGCTGGCGAGCCGTACTCGGTCCGCGGGCGGTACTCGGCCGTGGTGCCGACTCTCGGTGCGGGGCGATGTCAGGTCAATGACCCGCGAGGTCATCGGCTCGCGACCGTGAGGTGAGCTGCCCCGTGATGGCTCGCTGCCCCCCCGACCGCGTCCGACAGGTCGAGGTGGAGGTCCCGGCTTCAGCGGGTCAGGGCATCTCGCCCGTCCGCGGCTGGCGCAGGAACCGGCCCATCTCGTCGATCGGGATCGGGCCGAGGCGCAGCACGGTGTCCATGAACTCGCGGGTCGAGAAGTCGTCGCCGAGGCGTTGCTTCTCCTCGCCGTAGAGATCCTGCAGCTCGAGGCCGCCGAGCATGTAGGTGGTCATCTGGAAGGGCCAGTTCATCAGCCGGTGCCACAGGCTCTTGGCGAACTGCGGCGCCAGCCAGGCGCGTTCGATCGAGGTCTCGTAGACGCGCTGCTCGCTCCAGCCGTTGACGTGCGCCTGCACGCTCATGAAGGCGCGGTTGGCGTTCTCGAGTCGCTTCAGCTGCTGCGCCAGGCGCACCAGGTGGTCTCCTTCGGCCCAGCCGTGCTCGAACGCCACCTCCTCGCAGAAGGTCGCCCATCCCTCGGTGAACGGCTGCCAGGGGAAGTGGATGCGCACCGGGTGCGGGTTCTCGCGCAACAGCTTCTGCTGCAGATAGTGGCCGGGGAAGAGCTCGTGCACGACGATGAACTTCTTGTAGGCGTAGTTGAACGAGCGCCAGAAGTCGATCCGCTCCTGCTCCGGGAAGTCGTCGGGGATGGTGGCCAGGTACCAGGTCGTCCACGGGTTCGGAGCCAGCGGCGGCGCGCTGTCGACGAAGCCGACCCGCGCCATCTCGGCGGCGCTCTCGGGTGCGATCTCGATGCTGAGGGTGTGGTTGTCCGGCATCGTGGCGAGGCCGCGCTCGCGCACGAAGCGCTCGATCTCGCCCCCGTACCCGCGCAGCTCCTCGAGGTACTCCGGGTTGTCCGTCGGTCGGCGCGCTCCCACCGCCTCGATGGCGCGACGGACCAGAGCGTCGGCATCGCCGGAGGCCGTCTCGCTCTCGATGCCGACGAGGTACTCGCGCGACAGGCGGCGGACCTCGGCCTTGGCGTCCTCGATCTGTGCGTCGGCCAGGGCCAGCAGCTCCTCGGGCGTGGTGTCGCGGTCGAGGTAGAGCGAGAGGCCGCGGGCGTAGGCCTCGGCGCCGAGCACCGGGGAACGCTCCTCGAGCTCGGGCAGGCGCTGCTCGACGCGGGCGATCAACTCGTCGAGGGCGCGCAGCGCCGCGGCGCGCTCGCCGGCGAAGGGCGCGGTGGCACCCTGTGAGCTGCCGGCCGACGAGAGCCCGGCGCCTGCCGCCAACCCATCCCGTGTCGCCCGCAGCTTCTCGAGCCCGGTTTCGGCGTCGCGTCGCTCCTCGCCGCGCCAGCTGGCCTGCGCCGCGAGGGCGAGGCGCTCGATCGCGGCCAGCCGTCGGCCCACCAGGACCTGCACCTCGCCGCGGGTCAGCGTCTCGGATCCGAGCACGGCGGGGAGCGCTGCGGAGATCGGATCGGCGTAGACGGCGAGCGACCGCACCGCCTGCTCGTCGTCGCGCCAGGTGGCCAGCTCGCGGCGCACCTCGGCGCGCAGCAGTCTGAGGTCGACGAGCTGCGCCGGCGACAGCGCCCGCGGATCGGCCAGCCGCTCGGCCTCGGCGAGAGTCGCTTCGTTGGCTGCGACCCAGGCCGCGACCGCCGCCGCCGAACGGTCCTCGAGACCGAAGATCGCCTCTACCGCGCCGAGCCGAGCGGCGCGTGACGGATGGAAGGCGTGCCAGGCCTCCAGATACCCGTCGACCAGGGCGCGCGCGCCGTCGTCGGTGGCGGGCAGGTCCTCACCGGAGAGCGCGGCGGTACTGCCGGGCAGCGAGGTGGCGAGAAGCGCGACCAGGAACAGAGTCGGCAGGGGGCAGGTCGATCGGCGGCGGAGAGGCTCGTGGTGGGGATAGGGCATGGGCCGCAGTGTAGCCCTGGGGCTCCTAGGGTAGGCGGCGGCGAGGCGATGGCCACGGGACGAGTTGCAACCTCTGTGCTGATTCTCAGTATAGAGACGTCGACCGATGCCGAACGACGCGCAGAGCGAGGCCCTCAAGCCGCTGGAGCTGTCCCTCCTGATCTGCCTGCTCGAGGGGCCGTGCCACGGCTATGCCCTGGTGCAGCGACTCGAGGAGGAGACCGAGGGACGCGTTCAGGTGCTGCCGGGGAACCTCTACGCCGTCTTGTCACGGCTCGAGGAGGCGGGTTGGATCGAGCGCTCGGAGCCGCCGGCGGAGGCGACCGATGCTCGGCGTCGCTACTACCGACTCAGTGCGGTGGGGGTCGCGCGCCTCGAAGCCGAGACGCGCGCGCTCGAACGGCAGCTGGGCCTGGCGCGCTCGCGGCTGGCTGGGTCGCGGGCGGTGGGGAGGAGTCGCCCATGAGCATCAGCAGAATCGGCCCGTCCACGCGCGCGATGCGACGCCTCTACGCGGCGCTGCTCTGGCTGCTGCCAGGCCGGCTGCGCCGCGACTCGGGCGACGAGATGCTGCGCCTGTTCGGCGAGATGGCGTATCGCGCCGAGATGCGAACCGGGTGGCTCGGCGTGACGGCGTTCACCCTGCGCGCCGCGCTCGATCTGTCGTGCACCGCGGCGCGGCTCCGGATCGAGAGGTGGACCGGCGGATGGCGGCAGTCGGTTTCGGGCCGCGGTGGCCCCGCCGCAGGTCCTCGCCGTTCCCAGAGCGGGCGAGAGGCCGGCCGCGGATCGAGGGGAGGAGACGGAATGCTCGAGAGAGTGCTGCGGAACCTGCGGGTGTCGATCCGGCAGATCCGGCGACGACCATTGCTGCCGGCCGTCGGGGTGGCCACCGTGGCGATCGGGATCGGCGCCAGCGTGGCGATCTTCGGAGTCGTCTACGGCGTGCTGCTGAAACCGCTGGGCCTCGAGTCGCCGCACGAGCTGGTCAACCTGCGCCAGGTGCACCGCGCCAACCCGCACGACGCCGCCGGGCTGTCGCCGTCGGTCTACCACCATCTCCGCGAGCAGGTGACCGAGGCGCACCTCGCCGCCTGGTACTACGACTCGGTGACCCTGGAGGCCGGCGGGGCGTACCGCGGCACGCCGGTCGAGCTCGCCAACGCGATCGTCGGCTCGACCGACCTCTTCGACCTGCTGGGTATCCAGCCTCTGCGAGGGCGTGTCTTCGCGCCCGACGATGCGCCGCCGCGCAGCGGTCGCGGCTCCGTCGCGGTGATCTCCGAGGAGCTCTTCGAACGCGCCTTCGGCGGTGACGAGGCGGTGCTCGGGTCCGGCCTGCGGCTCGACGGTGAGCTGGTGCGGGTGGTCGGCGTGGTCTCGAGCGTGCCACCAGCGCCGATCGCCGGTGTCGAGCTCTGGCTGTGCGACGGCTTCCGCGTCGACGATCGCGCCCTCACCCGCCGACTGCTGCCGATCGCCCGACTCGGCGGCGGAGCGACGGAGGAGACGTTGTCGGCGGAGCTCGATCGGCTCTACGCCGGGATCGCGGAGGAGGACTCCCGCCTGGCGGAGTGGACGGCGGCGGTTTCGCACTTCCGCGAGGATCTCCTCGGTGCGGTGGCGAGAGGCCTGTGGCTCGGCTTCGCCGGGATCCTGCTGCTCCTGGTGCTGGCGAGCGCGAACTTCGCCAACCTGATGGTCACCCGTCTCACGGTGCGCCGCGGCGAGCTGCGCACCCGTGCCACCCTGGGAGCCACCAGGACCGCTCTGCTGGCTCAACAGCTGGTGGAGGGAACGGTGCTCGCCCTGGCCGGAGGAGCCGTCGGAGTCGCCGTCGCCTGGCTGCTGCAGCGCGAGCTGCTCCACCTCGCCGAGGGTCTGCTGCCGAGGGTCTCGGAGGTCCGGCTGGATCTCCCGGTGCTGGGCTTCGCGCTCGCTCTGTCGTTGGCTGTGGGCACTGGGTGCACGCTCGGAGCGGCACTGGTGTCCCTGCGCGGTGTCGGAGCTCGTCAGCGGCCGAGCGCCCGCGAGGAGATCGGAGGTCAGCGCACGCGCTCCGGTCTGGCCGCCGCACAGGTGGCGCTCGCTCTGGTGCTGCTGGCGGCCGGCGCCCTGCTGGTGCAGAGCTTCCGTGGTCTGGCCGCGTCGGACCCCGGATACGACGTCGACTCGGTGGCGGTGGCGCGCATCTACGTCGACGATCGGCGCTACGCCGATCTCGAGGACGAGAAGGCCTACTTCGAGCGCCTCCTCGAGCGCCTCGAGTCGCTGCCAGGCGTGGTCAGGGCTGCGACCACGACTTCGCTGCCGATGGATCCCGACACCCTCGACTACGACGTGCCGTACCGCCGCGCCGACCTGCCCGAGGAGCCGGGCGCCGACGCGGGCGAGCAGGCGTTCTTCCGCCTCGTCTCGCCGGGGTACTTCGAGGCTCTCGGCATGGAGCTGGTCACCGGAAGGACCTTCGACGATCGCGACCACGGCGGGCCGCCGACCGTGGTGGTCAACGAGACCATGGCGCGCCGGGTCTGGCCCGAAGGCGCTGCCACCCGCGGCAGCCTGGTGGTGCCGGCGGCAGGGCGCGATCCGTTCGAGGTGGTCGGTGTGGTGGCGGACGCCAGCTTCGCGACGCTCGGAGCGCCGCCCAAGCCCGAGATGTACTTCGTCAAGCAGCGCTACTCGCTGGGCGGCCGTTCCTTGGTGCTGCGCACGAGCGTCGATCCGGAGACCCTGCTGGCGCCGATGCGCGCGGCGGCGCTCGAGGTCGATCCGAGCCAGCCGCTCAACCTGGCCACGACCCTGTCGCGGTTGAGTCGCTCCTCGGTGGCCGCGGAGCGTTTCCAGTCCTGGATCGCCTCGATCACCGCGTCCCTCGCGTTGCTGCTGTCGATCACCGGGATCTACGCCATCGTCGCCTTCTGGGTAGGTCAGAGCCGCTTCGAGATCGGCCTGCGCATGGCGGTCGGCGCCAGCCGGGTCCAGATCGCCAACCTGGTGCTCGGCCGCGGCGTGCGCGTGGCCGCCTGGGGGGTCGGGATCGGCCTGCTCCTGGCCGCCGTCACACTGCCTGGCCTGCGCTCGCTGCTGCACGGCGTCGAGTGGTTCGAGCCGTCGGTGCTGGGGAGCGTGGCGCTCCTGCTGACGCTCGCCGCCCTCGTCGCCAGCGTCGCGCCGGCGCGCTCGGCCTCGCGCATCGACCCCTACCGCGCCCTGCGCCGCGACTAGCGGCGACCTCGGCCGAGGGTGCTCAGATCTGGCGGCCGGCCTTCTCCCAGTAGGGGGCGCGCAGCTTGCGCTTGAAGATCTTGCCCGAGTCCTCGCGCGGCAGGTCGTCGGAGAACTCGATCAGCCGTGGCACCTTGTACCGGGCGAGCTTGTCGGCGAGGAAGGCGCGCACCTTGCCGGCGTCGAGCCGGGCTCCGGGCAGCGGCTCGACGTAGGCAGCCAGCGCCTCGCCGAACTCCTCGTCGGGGATGCCGAAGACGGCGCAGTCCTTGACCCCCTCCATGCCGATCAGCGCCGCCTCGATCTCGGCGGGATAGATGTTGACGCCGCCGGAGATCACCATGTCGTTCTTGCGATCGCAGAGGAAGAGGTAGCCGTCGTCGTCGAGGTAGCCGATGTCACCGACCGTCACCAGCCCCTGGCGCTCGATGGCGCGTCGCTTCTCGTCGTTGCCGTGGTAGGTGAAGTCGGCCATGCCCTCGATCCGCAGGTAGACCTCGCCGACCTCGCCGGGGCCGAGCTCGCCGCCCTGCTCGTCGAGGATCTTGACGATGCCGCCCTCGATCGCCTTGCCGACCGTGCCGGGCTTTCGCAGCGCCTCCTCGGAGCCGTGGAAGACCACGCCGCCGGTCTCGGTGGCGCCGTAGTACTCGTAGATCACCGGTCCCCACCACTCGATCATCGCCCGCTTGACGTCGGCTGGGCATGGCGCCGCGGCGTGCACCACGAACTGCAGCGAGCTCAGGTCGAATCGCGAGCGCTCCTCCTCGCCGAGCTGCAGCAGGCGGACGAACATCGTCGGCACCATGTGCAGGTGGGTGAGGCGGTGCTGCTCGATGAGCTGCAGCAGCTCGAGAGGATCGAAGCGCGGCTGCAGCACGCAGAAGCCGCCGTTGCGCGCCGCGTAGAGGCCGTAGGCGTTCGGCGCCGAGTGGTACATCGGCCCGGTGATCGCGGTACGGAAGTCGCCGTCTTCGCCGAAGCCGAAGATCTTGAACACCATCTGGGCGAAGCGCGCCGCGGTCTCGGGGGTCGGCGGATCGCGGCGCACTCCCTTGGGGTTGCCGGTGGTGCCGGAGGTGTAGATCATGCTCGACGGTGCCGACGGCGCCTCGAGCGGCCGCGGTGCCTGCGCCTCGAGCCATTCGGCCCAGGCCCGCTGGCCGTTCTCCAGCGAGCACGCCTCGGGGTCGACCCGGTAGGCGTCGCGCACCTCGGGCGGCGTCGGCACCACGAACAGCTCGATCTCCGGCGGCACGCCGCGGGCGATCTGGGGCAGCAGGTCGGCGTGCGCCACCAGCACCTTCGCCTGGCAGTCGCGCAGGATGTAGCCCGCCTCGTCGGCGCGGTAGTGCCAGTTGATCGGCACCGCGTAGGCGCCGACCAGATTGGCGGCCATCGACGCCTCGAAGAAGGGGAAGTCGTTTCGCAGCATCAGGGCCACCGCGTCGCCGTTGCCGAGCCCGAGAGAGGCGAAGCCGCTCGCCGCGCGCGCCACGCGGCCGAGCAGCTCGAGCTGCGAGACCTCGCGCTCACCGCTCAGGATGCGCCCTGGGTAGGCGGTGGGATCTGGTGGGTTGCTCATCGTCGGTGATCTCCGCGGGTTCGAGCGTCGTGCGAGCGGGCGGCCGGATCGGCCGGATCGGCTGGATGGCGAGGCCTTCGAACAAAAGTTCGCCCGGGAGTGTAGAGCAGACGTCGCGATGTAGGCTCCCGCCGAACTCCCCGATGAGCAGCCAAGAGATCGCTCCACCTGCCGCGGCGTCGACGTGCCCGTCCTGCGGCGCGCCGATCGACGCCTCGTACTGCGCCGCCTGCGGCGAGCGCGCGCCGCGTCGCATCACGTTCCGTGGCGCGTTCGTCGAGGCGAGGGACCAGCTCCTCGGTCTCGACTTCCGGATCGTGCGCACCGCGAGGGCCCTGCTCGCCGATCCGGGCGACCTGCTGCGCGGCTACCTGGATGGCCGCCGCGCCGGCGTCACCAATCCCTTCAAGTTCCTCTTCGTCACCGCGACGCTCTACGTGTTGGTGGTCACCCTGCTCGACGTGCAGGTGAGCTACGGGCCAGGGGCGCAGGAGTCGGCGATCGTCATCGCGGCGCTGATCAACTACCTGGTGTTCCTCTTCCTGCTGCCGGCGTCGGCGGTGCTGTGGGCGCTGTTCCGCAGCGGCGGCCGCAACTGGGCGGAGACCTACGTGGCGCTCTGCTTCGTCTGGGGCGGCTACCTGCTGCTGGCGGCGGCGCTCGGGGCGGCGATGGCGGCGGTGGATCGCTGGTACTTCCCGGCACGCACTCTGCTGGGCTACGTCTTCATCTCCTTCTGCGTGCGCAGCTTCTACCGCACCACCTGGCCCGCCGCGCTGCTCAAGTCGGCGCTCTTCTACCTCGCCTACTTCCTGCTCACCTTCGGCCTGATGACGAGCTTCATCTTCCTCTCGGTGCTCGCGGGGTGGGACCTGTTCGGCATCGCTCCGGTGCGCGGCGGCGGTTGATCTGCCCGATGATCTGACCGAAGAGTCCCGCCGCTTCGGGGTAGTCTTCGGCGACCTCCCGACGGCATCGTCACGCGACCCGGTCGCGACTCGAGCACCCTCAGAGCGAAGGAATCCATGGACGGCAAGCGCCTGCTCGTGTACCTGCTGCGTTTCGACGCGACCGTGCTGACGCTCGCCTTCGCGGCGATCTTCCTGCCGCGCGACTTCATGGCCTGGAGCAACCAGGCACTCGGGCTCGAGGCGCTGCCGGCGACGCCGCTGTCGGACTACCTGACCCGCTCCCTGGCCGCGATGTACGGGGTGCGCGGCCTCTTCGTCTGGCTGGCGAGTCGCGACGTCGATCGCTTCCGGCCCTTCGTGGTGCTCATCGGCGCCACCAACGTGCTGCTCGGCGTTCTGCTGTTGGGCATCGACCTGTACGCCGGGCTGCCGCTGCTGTGGACCCTCGGCGAGGGCCCCGGCATCGTCGTCGTCGGCCTGCTGGTGCTGTGGATGACGAGCCGCTTCGTGCCGCGTCGGGAGGACTAGCGGTTGGCGGACCGGCGCGACGGAGATCCCGCCGGCCGAGGTCGAGTGGTGGAGGCGCCGGCCGGCGCGCCGGAGCCTGCGGGCCCCGCGGGTCCGGCGACCGTTCCCGGCGGCAGCAGCGCCGCCACGGCGCTGCGGCGCGACGAAGGTGCCCAGCTGCCGGCCGCCGCCGAGCCGCCGGGCGACGCGCGCGCCTGGGGCGTCGTCGTGGTGTTGATGCTGATCTACGTCAACTCGTTCCTCGACCGCTCCATCCTCAGTCTCCTGGTCGACCCGATCCGCGACTCGCTGCAGATCTCGGAGTCGCAGATGGGCTTCCTGATGGGGCCGGCGTTCGCGGTGTTCTACATCGTCGCCGGCATCCCGCTAGGTCGCCTGGCCGACCTGGTGGCGCGCAAGTGGCTGGTGTTCTGGGGCCAGCTCGCCTGGAGCGTGATGTCGGTCGGCTGCGGACTGGTGCGCAGCTTCGCGCCGTTCGCGGCGCTGCGCATGGGCCTCGGCGTCGGCGAGGCGTCGCTGTCGCCGGCGGCGTACTCGATGATCACCGACCTCTTCCCGCGCCACAAGCTGGCGCGGGCGCTGTCGGTCTACGGGCTCGGCATCTCGATCGGCGCCGGCCTGGCGCGCATCCTCGGCGGCGTGGTGATCCGCTTCACCGAAGAGGTCGACAGCATCGTGCTGCCGGTGCTGCAGCGCGAGGTCTTCTCGTGGCAGCTGGTCTTCTTCCTGGTCGCGGCGCCGACCATCCCGCTGTCCATCGCACTGATCCTGATGCGCGAGCCGCCGCGTCGCTCGGCCCGTGCCGCCGTCGCCGGGGCTGCTCCGGTGCAGGCGGCGAGCGCCACTCTCGGCGAGACGCTGCGCTACGTGTGGGCGAACCGCGCCACCATGGCCTGCCACAGCTTCGGCATGGCGCTGCTGTCGTTCTCGGGCTACGGTGTCGGCGCCTGGCTGCCGAGCCACTTCGTGCGCAACCTCGGCTGGTCGCGGGCCCAGGTCGGCGTGGTGCTCGGCGTCGTCATGGTGATCACCGGCGTCGGCGGCATGCTGTTCGGCGGCTGGCTCGCCGACCGCATGCACCAGCGCGGGGTGCGCAACGGCAAGATGCGCATCGCACTGCTCTCGTGCGTCGCCTGGTTCCCGTTCGGCATCGTCTATCCGCTGCTCGACGACCCGTGGCTGGTGATGGCGGTATACGCCCCCGCCGCGTTCATCGGCGCGATGCCCTGGGGCATCGGTCCGGCGGTCGTGCAGGAGATCATGCCCAACCGGATGCGCGGCCAGGCCTCGGCGATCTATCTCTTCGTGATCAATCTGCTGGGGCTGGGGTTCGGGCCGCAGATCCTGGCCCTGTGCACCCAGTACGTCTTCGGGGGAGCCACCGGCGTGCGGTGGTCGCTGCTCGCAGTGCCGGTGGCCGCGCACGCGCTGTCCGCGGTGCTGCTGCTGCTCGGCTTGAAGCACTACGTGCGCAGCCTCGATCGCCTGGCGGCCCGCCGCGCGGCCGGATGAGGTGAGGGAGAGCGGTACGTGGTGATGCAGACCCTTTCCGGCACCGCCGAACGGCCGGCTGCCGCCGTTCACCGAGGACGGCCGGGCCCGCCGTGCCACCCTGCGCATCCTCTCTATCTTCTATCTTCTGGCCCCTGGCCCCTGGCCCCTGGCCCCTGGCCCCTGGCCCCTGGCCCCTGGCCCCTGGCC
>ERZ869936.767-NODE-767-length-27288-cov-28.290126_pt1 | contig 27288 bp, 16 predicted proteins | sample MGYA00520876_ERZ869936 | MGnify/ENA primary metagenome ERZ869936 (study PRJEB32218, sample SAMN09650985) | biofilter metagenome | isolation source: enrty point of leading RO module | place: Saudi Arabia: Thuwal, RO plant located on Red Sea | collected 2016-02-17 ... | reverse complement strand
CGTGAGGCCCCACTTCACACCCGCGCACTAAGCTCCTTGATCTCGTGGTTCAAGATGCGGTCGTTGTCCGAGTAGTCGACCGGCACCTCGATCAAGTGGACGCCGGGCGTTTCGGTACATTCACGCATCGTGGGAGCCAGATCGTCGGTGGCCGCGATGCGATAGCCCCGGGCTCCGTAGCTCTCGGCATACTTGACGAAATCGGGGTTGCCGTAGTCGAGCCCGAACGAGTCGAAGCCCATGTGGGCCTGTTTCCACTTGATCATGCCGTAGGCATCGTCGCGGAGCACGAGCACGACGACATGCAGATTCAACCGCACGGCCGTTTCGAGTTCCTGCGAGTTCATCATAAACCCGCCGTCGCCGCAGATCGCCATCACCTTCCGCTTGGGAAAGACGAGCCCGGCCGCCATCGCCGAGGGAAGCCCCGCGCCCATCGTCGCCAGGGCATTGTCCAACAGCACCGTGTTGGGTTGGTGGGCTTTGTAGTTGCGGGCGAACCAAATCTTGTAGATGCCGTTGTCCAGCGCGATGATCCCGTCGGGCGGCATGATCGCACGGACGTCGGCCACCAGTCGCTGCGGGATCATCGGAAAGCGGTCATCGTCGCTGCCCTGGCCGACGTGCGCTTCGGCGGCGGCCCGTACGGTTTGGAAGTAGGAGAAGTCCCAACTGGCCTGTTTGCTGAGCTGCTCCTTGATCTGCCAGATGCCGTTGGCGATGTCACCGACGACTTCGACCTGAGGAAAGTAGACCGGGTCGACCTCGGCCGAAGAGAAGTTGACGTGGATCACCTGATGCCCGCCGGGGCGCATGAAGAAGGGCGGCTTCTCCACGACGTCGTGACCGACGTTAATGATCACGTCGGCATGTTCGATTGCGCGGTGGATGAAGTCGTGATCGGACAGGGCCGCGTTGCCGAGGAACCGCTCGTCATATTCGTCGACGACGCCCTTGCCCATCTGCGTGGTGATGAAAGGAATGCCGGTTTCGTCGACGAGCTGCCGCAACATGCGGCAGGTCAGCTTGCGATTGGCCCCCGCTCCGATGACCAGCAGCGGATGCCGAGCCGACTCGATCAACTCGACCGCGCGGCGAATCGACTTCTCTTCCGCGGTGGGACGCCGCACGAGGCTGGCCGTAAACACGCCGTCGCTGCACTCCTCGGTCGCAATGTCTTCGGGCAGCTCCAAGTGCGTCGCGCCGGGACGCTCCTCTTCGGCCCGACGAAAGGCCTCGCGGACTCGCGAAGGAATGTTCTCGCCGCTAACGATCTGCTGGGTGTACTTGGTGAGCGGGCGCATCATGTCGACGACGTCGACAATCTGAAAATGACCCTGCTTGCTCGACTTGATCGGCTTCTGCCCCGTGATCATCAGCATCGGCATCCCGCCGAGTTGGGCATAGGCGGCCGCCGTCACGAAGTTGGTGGCGCCGGGACCGAGCGTCGCCAGGCAAACGCCCGCCTTGCCCGTCAGCCGTCCGTAGGTGGCGGCCATGAAGCCGGCCGCCTGTTCGTGACGGGTGAGAATCAGCCGGATGCTCTCCGAGCGGGACAGCGAATCGAGCAGGTCGAGATTCTCCTCGCCGGGAATGCCGAAGAGGTACTCGACCCCCTCCTGCTCGAGGGCCTTCACGAACAGATCGGCAGCTTTCATCGCGTCTCCTTCGCACCCCACGGAACTATCGAGCCCACGGCAACTGCCGACAACGGCCACGCCCAGACCTGGCGAGGTCGCCCTATTCTAGGGGCCGCACTCGTGTTTGGTCTAATGGAAACGGGGTTGGGTCGCGTAGGTACGGCCGCCTGGCTGCTTGACCCACGTCCCCTAAACTTCAGTACGGTCGCCCCCTTCAATCACTCCCTTCGAGATCACCGTCCCTGCCGAGATCACCGTCCCTGCCGAGATCACCGTCCCCGTCGAGATCACCGTAATGAACGATCGCGCAAGCCCGGCCGACAAGCAGCAACCTTCCGAAAAATCACTGCAGAGGATGCGGAACTACGTCGAAAAATATTGGGAGGTAGTCCGCTGTCCGATCGCGACACCACGCGGGCGAGGCAGGACGGCCAAGAAGAGAACGAGAGTATGTCGAAGCGAGGCACGAACAACTCAGGATCGCACTGTCGAATCCGCGAACGGACCACGGCCTGGGCACTGGGAACCGGTTTGCAGGTCGGCCTGGAGCCGGGCGAGTATCGCGTGACGGACGTGGCCGACCTCGACGGCGTGACCTTCTTGCGGCTCGACGACCGCTATCACTGTCCCGCCGAGGCGTGCGACTTGACGCTTTCTTAGGGCGTCAGGTCTTCTCGGATCGCCAGGTCTGCTTCGGGCATCGGGGGATCGCTAGCGGGCGAGCCGAAATCCGCAAAACTGCCAGCGGGCCTCCGGCGGAAAGAAATTGCGGTAGGTCGCTCGGATGTGATTGCTCGAGGTGGCACAGCTGCCACCCCGCAGGACGAACTGGTTGCACATAAACTTCCCGTTGTATTCGCCGAGCGCGCCGTCGGGCGGCGCGTAACCGGGATAGGCGGTGTAGGGGCTGGCGGTCCACTGCCAAACGTCGCCGAACATCCGCACAGCGCCGACGTCTTCCGTGGGGGGCGCCGCCGGGTGCAGCGCCGCGCCGGCGGCCAGCAGCGTGTCGGCAAAATTGCCTCGGTCGCTCGACACGGCAGCGCTGGCGACCTCCCACTCCGCTTCGGTTGGCAGCCGGGCCCCGGCCCAGCGAGCGAAGGCGTCGGCCTCGAAGTAACTCACGTGGCAGACCGGCTCCGCGGGGTCGAGCGGGCGAAGTCCGGCGAGCGTGAACTGCGACCAGCCTTCGGGGCGCTCGTGCCAGTAGAGCGGGGCCTGCCAGCCTTCCTGCTGCACCGTCTGCCAGCCGGCCGAGAGCCACAGCTCCGCGCGTCGATAGCCGTCGTCGGCCATGAACTGCAGATACTCGCCGCAATTGACGGGCCGGCTGGCGATCATGAAGTCCTCGAGCAGCACCCGGTGCCGCGGCGATTCGTTGTCGTAGGCAAAGCCGGGGCCGGTGTGGCCAATCTCGTAGATGGCTTCGTCATGTTCGAGCCACTCGGCTGCGGGAGGGCGCATCGAGCCCGGCGAATCGTCGTCCCGGGCCGGCGCCTCGCGATAGACCGGAAACAACGGGTTCCGCGAGAGGACATGCTTGATGTCCGTGAGGATCAGCTCTTGATGCTGCTGCTCGTGCTGGATGCCGAGTTCGACAATGTAGGCCAGCTGGGCGTCGTCGCTCTCGGCCAGTCGACCGGCGAGTCGCCGATCGACGTCGTCCCGGTAGGCCCAAACTTCGGCCACCGTGGGCCGCGAGAGCATGCCCCGCTCGGAACGCGGAAACTGCGCCCCGACCGCGTTGTAGTACGAGTTGAAGAGATACTTAAACGCCGGATGGAAAGGACGCTCGTCGGCAAAGCGGCCGAGCGCGAACTCTTCGAAGAACCAGGTCGTGTGGGCCAGGTGCCAACGCGTAGGGCTGACGTCCGGCATCGACTGGATGACGCAGTCTTCGGCCTCGAGCGACTCACAGAGTCGAGCGGTGAACGCCCTTGTGGCGAGATATCGCTCGCGCAACTCGGACGGGGACGTTTCCACGACGAAAGACTTGGCCTGGCTCATCGCATCCTTTCTCGATACCGGTCGGGCAGGGTCATGCCATCCACCATGCTAACACAAGCCGAACACCGGGTGTCGCCGGGCAATCCGGCGGAGGCCGCTCGTGGGAACATCCCTTACCGATACTCCGGCACCGGATGATCGAAGCGGCAGCCGGCGTCCCACTGCGAGCGTTGGTTGCCGTGTGCCGGGATGCCGCCGGCGTCCTTGATCATGCGGGCCAGGTGCATCAGGTTCCAGGTCAGGAAGGTGGTGTTTCGATTGGTGAAGTCGTTCTCGGGTCCCCCGGAACCTTCGTCCAGATACGAGGGTCCCGGCCCCGCCTCGCCGAGCCAGCCGGCGTCGGCCTGCGGCGGAATCACATAGCCGAGATGCTGCAGCGAGTAGAGGATGTTCATCGAGCAATGCTTCGCTCCATCCTCGTTCCCGGTGATCAAACAGCCTCCGACCTTGCCGTCTCGCTTGTTGTTTCTGGCTGAGCGTCATGGAACGATCCTCTCCTACATTCGGCAAAGCGTGTGTGCCAGGCAAGCAGGCCGCGTGACTGCGGCGATGCCGGCTCGTCGCTCGCTCTCTAAACCGTCGTTTGCTCGTCAATCACCGCCAGGTGAAGCACCGCGAAGCTGCGGTCCGCGTCGCACCAGTGGCGACGCAGTGTCAATCCGGTGCTGGCGGCCAAGGCGGCGAACTCCTGGATCGAGTACTTGTGCGAGTACTCGGTGCAAATCGACTCCCCCTCGGAAAACTCGAAGGTATGCTCGCCGACCGACACCTCTTGATCCTGCTCGCTGACCAGGTGCATCTCGATGCGATCGAAGTCGTCGTTGTAAACCGCTTCGTGACGAAACTGCTCGGGCTGGAAGTCGCCGTCGAGTTCACGATTGATGCGATGCAACAGATTCCGGTTGAACTCCGCGGTCACGCCCTGGCGGTCGTTGTACGCGGCCTCCATTTCGGCGACGTCCTTCTTCAGGTCAATTCCGATCAAGAGGCCGCCGCCACGCCCACAGAGGCGGGCGACGCCCCGCAGAAACTCGACGGCCGCTTCGGCCTGAAAGTTTCCGATCGTCGAGCCGGGAAAGTAAACCGCCTTGTGGGTCTCGGCAGGATCCGCCACCGGCAGGTCAAACTTGCTGGTGAAGTCGGCGCAGACGGGCAACACTTGGACGTCGGGATAAGCTGCCGAGAGTCGTTCGGCCGTGAGCTGCAGATGCCGCCGCGAAATGTCGACCGGCACGTAGGCGATCGGGTCTTCCAGGTGATCGAGCAACAGCCGCGTCTTGACGCTGCTGCCGCTACCGTACTCGACCAGCATGACGCCGGGGCCGATCTGTGCGGCCATCTCGTCGGCGAAGCGGCGCATGATCGCCAATTCGCTGCGCGTGACCGGGTACTCGTCGAGCTGGCAAATCTGCTCGAAGAGCTTGGAACCGCGATGGTCGTAGAAATACTTGGAAGGCAGACGCTTCGCGCCGCGGCTCAGGCCGATCACCACGTCTTCCAGAAAGGTCTCGGTCGGGGGGCCGTAGTCGAGTAGATCGACAGACGCCGAATCGTCCGGCACAACAGGCCTCGCTTTCGGTCTGGATCGTGCTACCGCTGGCGGAAGAGTGCCGCCTCGTGATGTGGCAAAGATACTGATCCTAGAGCATCGCGGGACGGTGTCCAACCACCCGCCCGCTGAGGAGTCCACCTACCGGGGGCGCGTCGAAGCCGATTTTGCGGGAAACTGACGATCGTCCGCGTTATTCGCCTCGCGCCGACGTCTTATCAACGACGGGAACTTGATCTGGTGAGAATGACATCACCCAAGCATGAGCTGCTTCATCGTCGGAGCGCGCTACCGCGTGAAAGGTCAAGCGATCACCTCGACGCCCTTCCAGAATGCCACATGGTCTTTGATGTTGGCGGCCTCGGGTTTGGGTTGCGGGTAATACCAGGCCGCTTGCGCGTTGGTTTCCCCGTCGACCACGACGTCGTAGTAGTTGGCCGTTCCCTTCCATCCGCAGACGGTGTGAACATCGCTCTCTCGAAAACACTCGCGGTCGAGCGAGTCGGGCGGAAAGTAGTGGTTCCCGTCGACGATGACGGTCGTGTCGCTCTCGGCGAGCGTCTTGTCTTGCCAAACGGCCTTCGGCATCGGTCTCCTCCGCGGTCTCTTGGGTGTCTTGGCTCCGGGGTCTGGTGGCTCCCGGCGAGTGGTCGTCCGTCCTCAGCCTCTTGGCACCATGATAGGTTCGCGTCCGAGAATGCCAAGGGCACGGGCGACGCTCGGTCCTGGCGACTGTTAGGATGCCCGCAGGCGCAGGCCGGGAGAAACAACCATCCGTTCGATGAGCCAGAAAGAAAACTGAACTAGCAGGGCCAGTGCCGCCGCGGCGAAGGCCCCCTGCATGATGAGCGCGTCGTCGCTGAGGCGGATTCCGGTGAGGATCGGTAGCCCGTAGCCGCCGGCCCCGACGAGCGCCCCGAGCGTGGCGAAACCGACGTTCATGACGGCCGCCGTCTTGATGCCGGCCAGGATCGTCGGCGCGGCGAGGGGCAACTCGACCAGACGTAGTCGCGCCAAGGGAGGCAGGCCGAGCGCCTGGGCCGATTCGTGAGCTCCGCGCGCGATGTTGTCCAAGCCGGCGAACGTGTTCCGCACGATCGGCAACAAGCTGTATAAGAACAAAGCCACGACGGCATTCATCGATCCGGTACCGAGACTCGACATCCCCAGCAAGCTGACCGGCTTCATGAGAATCACCAGCAGCGCGAGCGCCGGCACCGTCTGCACGATGCCTATGATCACGAGAATGATCGTCCCGGTCAGGCGGTAGCGCGCGGCGACGATTCCCAGGGGAATCGCCACCAGGATGGCAGGCACGAGCGACTTGCGCACCAGATCGACGTGTTCGATCGTATGTTTGCGAAGTCGCGTGTAGACGGTTTCCGGTTCGACGTGCGGGCGAATCGCCATCTGCTGTTCGAGGAACTCGGCGGCAATTTGCGATTCGGAGAGTCGAGTTCCGTCTTCCTGATCGAGTTCGGCGGCCAGGTTCATCCGCGTCATTTGGTCGACGTCGAGGGCACCGTCGAGGCGGTCGAGTGCAGTGGCGACCTCGGGAAAGCGCGTCGGCAAGTCGGCACGGTGGACGAGCACGGCGTCGTACCGTGTGAAGAACTCACGGTCATCCTCGAGCAAGACGATGTCGTGGACCTGGATCTTGGCATCCGTCGCGTAGACGTCCATCACGTCGATGGCGCCGCTGCTCAGCTCTCGATACGCAAGATCGTGATCCAGGACCTTCACGTCGCGGTCGCCGAGATCGTACGCCTGGCGCAGACTCGGCCAGCCGTCGTCGCGATCGACAAATTCGTGGCCGAACCCGAGCCGTAAATCGGGTCGCGCCGCGAGATCGGAGATCTTCTCGATGCCCAGCGCCTCGGCGCGCTGCCGTTTCATGCCAAGGGCATAGGTGTTGTTGAAGCCGAGCGGGCGACTCATCACGAGGCCATCCTCGCGGAGCACTTCCTCAAGGGCCTCGTCGTCGTCGATCTTCCGGTCGGCGAAGATCTCGCGACGGAGCGTCCCGGTGTATTCGGGATAGATGTCGATATCTCCGCTCACCAGGGCCTTGTAGACGAGCGTGGTCCCGCCAATCTCACGAAAATGCAGCGGCTCGGCTCCCGCATCGCGTGCCAAATGAGCGACGACCTCGCCGAGGATGACCGATTCGGTGAACTTCTTGGAACCGATGCGCAGATCGGCCTGTTCGCAACCAAGCGGCACGTACGCGACGCACAACAACAGCGTAGCGGCGATTCCGTAGCGGAGCATCAGGTCGCTCCTTCCGACAGCGGTGAACGCTGCGCGTTGATGAAGTCGGTGACGAACGACTCGGCAGGCGTCTCGAGCAATTCCTGAAACGAGCCCTGCTGGACGACGCGACCTTCGCGCATCAAGACGATTGTGTCCGCAAGGAAGGCCGCCTCGCCCATGTCGTGGGTGACAAGGATGACCGTCTTGGCCAGGCGGGCGAAGATCGCCTTCAGATCGGCCTGCAGCTCGGCGCGAATCATCGGGTCGAGGGCCCCCAGCGGCTCGTCGAGCATGAGCACCTCGGGGTCGAGCATGAGGGCCCGCATCAGGCTTACGCGTTGCTGCTGCCCGCCCGAGAGCTGCGCGGGATAACGATCGAGTCTGCTCTGGGGAAAGTGCGTCAACTCGGCGAGCTCGGCCGTGCGGGCGGCCAGTCGCGATGCGTCCCAGCCCAAGTAGCGGGCCATCAACTGCACGTTGGCCGCCGCCGTCAGGTGGGGAAAGAGCCCGCCGTCTTGAATCACGTAGCCGACTCGCTGGCGGATGGCGAGTCGACTCTCGGGCGTGAGGCGAACGGCGTCGAAGGTGATATTACCCGACGTGGGCGGAATCAGGCCCAGCATCAATCGCAGCAGCGTCGACTTGCCACAACCGCTGGGGCCGATCAGGACATGGGTCTGACCGGGGGCAAATTGCGTCGTATACGGGTCAACAACCCGCTTGCCGTCGTACGTCTTGGAGACATTCTCGAGCCTTAGCATCATCTCTCGATTGAACGTGAGACGTGCCGGTGGTGCAAGTCGCATGGGCGGATTCGAACAGCATTTTGCGGCGCGCGACCCGTTTTGCTGCACTTGCCTAGACCGAGAATGGGCAAGATTGAACGACCGGGGTCACAACCCCTGCCAACGCGCGTTTCAAAACGAGAAAGTACCGGGAGGCGGCCGCGACGCCTGTTCGATTTTGGTGAATTAGCTGGCGGCTTTGGTGAATTGCTTCACGACACGAAGTCGATTTGGAAAGAGACGGCTCTGCCGGTACGGGCGTGAAACGACGCGCACGGCACGGAGTCACACCGGTCGCTGTTCGGCGTGCTCGACCGTGCCGGTTGCCCGACAGCCCGGGGTCTCCTCACGACGCCGCGGAGACCGGGACGGCGGTCGACCGGATCCTCCGGAACACCATCTGGATTTCGCATCCCGGCCGAATCGGTTACACTAACGGAAGCGTCTGCGACGGGGGCGTCGTTGTTCAGAATTTAGGATCGGGAGCAGGCAGTTCCATGTCCCTGGTGTCTTATACTCCGCTGGCAGTTCGTGATCGCAGGTCGCGGTCGCCCCAAGGTTTCACGTTGGTGGAACTGCTGATCGTGATTGCAATCGTGATCATTCTCTTGGCGCTGTTGATCCCGACGGTCGGCCAGGCACTCTCCTCGCGGAAGACGACCCAGTGTGCCGGACATCTCAAGGAACTGGGCCTGGCCCTGAAGATGGCCGTCGACAACGGCGATACCGTCACGGCCGACGCCTGGACCACCGCGCTGTTGTCCTACGTCGGCAACAAGAACGACATCTTCCGCTGTCCCGAAGATGCGGTCGTCGGTGCGACGGTCAGCTACGGCATGAACCATCGGGCCTACCGCTTCGACGATGAAGACGGCGGCCGCATCGTGATGCTCGATTACAAGAAACCGGTCGCCAAGCTGGTCGTCGACACGTTGGCCGAGCAGGATGAGTGGACGGAGGGCGGCGACGCGTTTGCGGCCCGACACGTGGGACGTCTGAACGCGCTGTTGCACAGCGGCGCGGTGAAGGAATACGAGCCGGAGACGATCGACCCGCGCGAGTGCGAGCTGTGGAAGCGGTACTGGCGGCCCTATCGCGAGCGGCACGTCAACTTGGAAACCTGTGGCGGTACGGAGCCTCCCCCGGACGATCAAGATCCGCCTGCGGGCTACGACGAGCAGGACCAGAATCACAACACCGTCTTCGATCCGCTCGATCCCAACAAGTGCGCCTATAGCGAACCGGAGATCCTGGACGACGACGACGCCGAGTTTGAGTGGGAGGAGTATATCCAGGTTATTCCCACTCCTTGGGGGAACATTGAGATCCCCTACGGCGACTGGGCACGCCAGACGCGGAATACCAACGTACCTAGCCAGAACCAATCGTTCGGTTACGAAGAAGATCGCTGGCGAGCGAGCGGCAATGGTGAAGCCGGCACTTCGGCGGCGTTTACGTTCGACATCGAGCCAGGCGATCACAACATCTGGCTGCACTGGCTGGGGGGGGCGAGCCACTCCAGCGCCACGCCAATCCGCGTCTATGAAGGCGAAGTCGACCCGCAGCGACTGGTCCACGAAGAGTACGTCGACCAGAAGAACGATTCCGATGGTGAGCGGATTATCCTCAACAATAGCTTCACGTTCTGGTTTCCGCTCAACGGGGGCAACCCGATCACGGTGAACGACGCGAACTTGATCGTCACCGTCTCGGCCGACACCCAGGGCACGACCGGCAACCCCGTGCTGGGCGGCAGCCAGCAGGTGGTGGCCGACGCGGTGCGGATCGCCTGCACGACCGACCCGGCCTATTCGCCCGGTCGTTGTGTGAACGATCCGACGGGTCAAGAGATTGACGACGGCGCAGCGACGGCCACCAGCGGTTGGTCGTCCGGCGGCAGCGCCAATTCGCACGGGGGCGGTCACTTGGAAAAGGCGGCCGGCAACGGCGATGCCACCGTGTCGTACGAATTTCCCGATCAGCTCTCGGGGCTTTACCGGATCTGGCTGCGTTGGGATCCCGATCCCACTCTGGCGAGCGACGTGCCGGTCTCCGTCTACGAAGGGGACCGCTTGCTGAGAACGTTTACCTTCGATCAAACCCAGGAGTACATGGGTGCCGATCTCAATGGCAACGGTGAAATGTGGTTCATGCTGGGCGACGTGGAGATTCGCAACGGCACGATTCGCGTGGTGGTCTCCGACGGGGCTTCAGGCGGAAAGGTGGTCGCCGACGGGGTCCGCATCCAGTGTGGCTATGGGGGACCCAGCCCCTGCGACCAGGAACTGTATGGCCGCTACTGTCGGCGCAACAATCCGGAATACTATGAGAACTCGGGGATGACCCAGGCCACCGAGGAAGCGGTCGCCCGGGGGATGGGCTGGATTGCCCGACATCAGCTTCCCAACGAAGGAACGGACGATCGCCCGTCGGCGGGCTGGAGCTTCGATCACACCCAGGGAACGGGTCCCTACGCAGACACCGACGGCTCGAATTGTGGCATGCGTTGCCCCGGCCCTGGAAATCGGGCGCCGTTCACGGTGGCGGCGACGGGAATGGCCCTCTTGCCCTACTTCGGGACGGCGATGGGACCGACAGACGGTACCTACGGCGACGTGATCTCTGCCGGAATCAACTATCTGCTCGATCACTTCGAGGGTCAGGGAAACGCGGGCCGCGTGACCTCCGGTGCTTTGGAATGGCATGGCCACGGGTATTTTCACGAGGGCGAGGGCTACGAGAACGCGATCGCCACGCTGGCGGTGATCGAGGCCCTTGGAGTTTGTCGACAAACGGGCTTCGGGGATTACGTCGATGAGGGTGAGTTGACGCAAGCCGCGACGGCGTTGATGCGGCGCTTGATCTACTGCCAGGACGAGCATGGCTCGGGTGCCTGGCGTTATATTTGCGGCGGGGACGACGACATGTCGGTGTTGGTCTGGAATCTGCAGACCCTGCGGGGTGCCGCCGCTGCCGGTTTGGACTACGAAGCGATGGCCGACTACGGCGTCATGGACAAGGTACGCGAGTACCTGCGCTACCGAGTCGCGGAGCAGGACAGCATCGTTGTTGACGAGTACGGGGAGTATGGAACGAATTACCGGTATCGATGGGCAGAGTACTACTCCGGCGGAAACCACTTCGCAGGTTTTGCCCACGCTCTCTCGGGAGCCCAGCTTCAGTCGGCAGGGTTGCAACAAGTCGCTGATTTTTCAACCGGCTATTTCGGATCGGGATCGTACAAGACCTACTACGTACATCATTTTCTCCGCCAATCGGGCGGAGCTCGCTGGACGGACTGGGACACCAGGATGAAGGCCTTCTTAACCGAATCGCAAGAAAGCGATCCGGACTCGCACCTGTACGGCAGCTGGGGTGAGGGAGGGAAAATCACGGCAGAATGCGGACGGCTTTGGGACACCGTGTCGGGGACGTTGCGGCTGGAAGAATACTATCGCCATTCGACGGGTTTCTAAGGGGCGACTCGATCCGCGGGAGCGCCGGCGCAAGCGCCTCACCGGTCGCGTGGTACTGTCTTCAGCCTAAAAACGCCGAGCCCTTCTCGACCACTTCCACTTCGCAGACAAGAATCGCATGCACTTCGCTGATCGAGTATCGCGGTTCTGGGCAAACAACTCGCCAAACGCTGCGCTCCGCCCACTTTACGGTCTTCGCCGCCTGGCGGTCTGTCTCGCGCTGATGGGTGGTTTGACCGGCTGCTCGGATGACTCAAGCTGGAATGAGGACGCCGCCCGACGCGTCGACTTTTCCTTCAGCGAGGAAGAACAGGAAGTCGTGGCCCGGATCAACGCGATCGACCCGCTGGCCCAAGTGGTCCCCCTTCCGCCACAGGGCAGTGAAGAGCAAGGCACGCAGGCCGCGGTTGCTGAGTTTGCCCTCAATTCCGACACCTGGGAGTTCGCGTTCGAGGACGCGCTCGCCGAACTCAATCAGCTCCGCCCGATCGTGGGCCTGCAACTCAGGGTTGGCAACTTGCGCGACGCCGACCTGAAGTTGCTGTCGCGTTTTGATCGCTTGCGCAATCTGACGATTTCGAGCCCCGAAGTCACCGATCAATCCCTGAAGTTGATCGGGGCAATCCGCTCGCTTCATCAGCTCGGCCTGCCTGGCTGTCGCATTACTGACGAGGGGATATCCAGCCTGGCCGAACTGGATCAACTGCGCATCCTCATCCTCAGCAGAACGGAAGTTACAGGCGAGGGACTGGCGTCGCTCGCGGCCAGCAGTCGGATCGAAACACTGCATCTGAGCGAATCGCCGGTAGACGACGCGGGACTAGCCGAGATCGGTCGGCTCAAGGACCTTGAGTTGCTCTTTCTCGACGGAACGCAGATTACGGACACCGGCCTGCTTCACTTGAAACAACTCAAGGACCTCCGCACGCTCAACGTCTCGAACACCCAGGTAACGCGTCAGGGCGTCGCGGAATTGCAACGGTTTCTGCCGAATCTTCACGTGGTGCAAGGCACGATCAATCGGGACGCGCGGCGAGGTCGGAACTGATCGAATCGGTTGGTTGATAAGCGGTTGCAGCGCCGCGGACCCTCCGAACGAGGGAAGGCCGCCCCGGCTTCGTTGGGTCCCGGCGGGTAACTTTTTCTCGTGACCGAGGTCGGCCGCCGTGCTAGACTGGGGCCGGCTTGAATCGAGCTGGCGAGGCACGACGAGCTTCAACGCGATTCGTGCACGCCCCCGGCGAGTCGCGCCGCTTCATCAGCAAGTCGCGCGTGGCTCGTAGCGATCGCTGCCCCCCGACGTAGCGGATCACGGGTCGAGTCGAGCCATCGCGACGCGTCGTGCGTGCCGGAGGCGCGGCGAAAAGGTACGGGCAAAGTGGACCGTTCGGTCGGAAGGCAGCCGGACGGGAACGTTGCGGAGAAAAGGCCGTCGAGGTCCGCAGGGATTGTTGCGGAGCAAACATACGGGATCCGCCCCGTCGCAGCTGGTAATTGGGAACCAGGGCGGCCCGCGGGCTGGGTTCTCGTCGAACTCCGTGTGATATGGCCCCGTTGTTGAGAACCGCCCATGCCGCCTCGCCTTCGAGGACGCAGCGCGCGACGTAGCTCGCGCACCCCGATCGGTGTGTCGTCGCGTTCTGCCACGAGCCGTGGCCCGCGTGGCGTGACGAATGTCGCGCTACGCCTGGAGTCGCTTGAGCCAAGGCTGCTCCTCTCCGCCAGCGACCCGGAGTTGCCCCAGTCGACGGCCGTCGGCGACGACGACTTGATCGTGGCCGATCGTTCGACGAGCGACGCTTCGACTTCGAGCCAACCGGTTTCGTTGGCGGCCAGCAGCACGACTCACATCGTCCTCGCCGGCGACGATCTGCAGGCGGTCATCGACGCGGCGGTGCCGGGCGACACCATCGAACTGCAGGCGGGCGCCACTTTCACCGGCAACTTCACGCTACCGAACAAGGTCGGCGCAGGCTGGATAACCATCCGCGGTTCCGCCCACGCATCCTTGCCGACAGGTCGGGTGACGGCGGCCGACGCCGCGTTGATGCCGAAGCTGGTCACGCCCGACAACGGGGCCGCGCTGCGTGTCCAGTTTGGCGGACACCACTATCGCATCGAAGGGATCGAGATCACCTCGACCGCGCCGGTCACCCAGGCGCTCGTCCAGATCGGCTATCAGGGAGCGTATCCCTCAGTCGTCAGTGAATTCGCCAGCAACATTACCATCGACCGATCGTACATCCATGCCCAGGGCGACAACCAGGTCATTCATGCCATCGATGCTTCGGGCGAGAACATTACGCTGACCAACTCGGAAGTCTCGAACATCAAGGCGATCGGTGCCGATTCGCAGGCGTTCTACTCCGGCATCGGGCTGTCTGGCTATACGATTGAGAACAACTTTCTCGAGGCCTCAGGCGAGAACATTCTATTCGGCGGATCGAACCTGACGCTCGGCCCATTCGTGCCGAGCTACATCCTGATTCGTGGCAACTCGATCAGCAAACCGAACTCATGGCGAAGCGATCATCCCGATTTCGCGGGAACCGAATGGACCGTCAAGAACCTGATCGAGTTCAAGGCGGGTCGCAACGTCATCGTTGATGGCAACGTGGTCGAGAACAACTGGGTCCAGGCTCAAAACGGCACCGGCATTCAGATTCTCTCGCGGAACGCGGAGGTCGAAAACGTCTTCATTTACGACAACGTCTTTCGCAATATGCGATCGCTCCTGTCGATTGCGCCGCAGATGTTTCCACTAAACAACATCACGTTCGAGAATAACCTGGCGTACGACATCGAACACAACCTGTTTTCGATCGTTTCCGGCCCCACGTTTGCCGCCTCGGTCGACAATGTCACCATCCGCAACAACACGGCCCTGTTTGGCGCGGACGCGACCAACGGCCTCGGCAACGCCAATCTGTTCCTCGGCGATACGACGACCGTCGTCAGCAATTTTCGATACGAGGACAATATCCTGGGTGCCGGCGAATTCGGCATCGCCAGCACGTCGCAGACCGTCGGTTTGCCCTCGATTCAGTACTTTGCCGACGGTTTCAACGTACTGGGCAATCAGGTCGTCGGGGCTCCGTCACAAACGGCGGCCACAACCTACGCGCTCGGAAATCCGCACAGCCAGGGCGCCGACTACTACGGCGATTTCTCGCTCTGGACCGACGTCGCCGCGATGGGCTTTGCCAACCATGACTTGCTGGTGCCCGAGCACTTCGACCTCAGCGGAAATCCAGGTCTGGCTGGCAAAGGTGCCGACATCGCGGCGATCCTGGCGGCCATCGATTTGCCACCGGCGGTCGCGCGGATTTCCGCGAACGGACAAACCGCCTACGAGATCAACGACATCACGGCTTCTAGCAACGGACTGTTCGAGTTGAAGATCGAGTTCTCGCGCCCCGTCGTCTTCGCCGCGACGGACGTGAGTGTCCAGGAGGTCACGTTTCCCGGCGGTGTGGAAACGCTCGGCAATGTGGTTGCTGTTCAAAGCGTGACAGGAAGCGGCACCGACACGATGACGCTAACTTTCGCTCCCGGTACGGTCGTCGATACCTGGGTCCAGGTGACGCTGCACGACACGATCGTTGACCTGGCCGGTGAAGCGCTCGACGGTGAGTCGACCGCCATCGGACCTGGTTTAAGTGTGCTCGCGGACGCCGACGCGGACCTTCCCACCGGCAACCACCTGGAGGGCGGCAACACGATCTTCTACAGCGGCAACCTGGTCGGCGATCTGGACGGCAGTGGCAGCGTTGCGGTCACCGACATCCTGACGGCCTTCTCGAACACCACGGGTCCCAACCCCGCGCCGCCGAATCCTCCCTTCGGCATGGCGGAGTTCCAAGGCGATTTCGACGGCGACACCGATATCGACGTATCGGACCTGCTGGTTCTCTTCACGGTCAACGGCAATTCGCTCGATCCGCTCGTCTTGCCGGGCGGCGGATTGCCGCTGGCCGGCTTCGTCGGCGCCCCGACGGGAGCGCCGCTCGGCGGGGCGCTCGCGCTCGCGGAATCAAGTGTTCAACAAGCAATGACGTCGTCGTCGCAGAGCATCTCGACGACATCGTCGTCTCCGCAGTCCGCCGCGCCGGACTTCGGCGATGAAGAAGCGACCGCGGGGCCGCCAGCGGCGGGTCGACTCGACTCCCAGCTCGTCGATGCGGCCTTGGACGACGACGCTGTGGACGATGACGGCGACGAAGATCCGCTCGCCGTCTCGTTCGGTCTGTAGCGGCTGCAACGCTTGCGTCGGCCCCTCGGCTGCCGCCCTGCTTCGTCGAACCGGCTTTCTGCCCGACACGCTGCGGAGACACCTATGCTTGTAAGGTGCCTAGGCACATCGCGCTCGCGAGAAGCGACGCGCCCCGCCCGACCATGAAGGGCACTCGCCGCTAGCCCCAGGCAAGAACGGGAGAAGGTTATGGTTCGCTCTCGAAGAGCACGTCATCGTGCCGAGTCGATGCTGACCGAGAAGATGCGATCTCTGGAAGTCGACAAGCGACGCATCCGCGAATTCTCCGCCAAGGTCGGTCGCCTCAAGGCGGAGATTCTGGGCAGTCGCTGAGCACGTCCGCCTCAACACCGCACCGCGACGGTCCGCCCTGGCCGACGCGCGGCTCCCGCTACATCCCTTCGGCCAATAGATAGGCCAGAATGTCGCGCAGCTCCTCGGGCGTTTTCACCAGGCCGGCCGGCATCGGCGACTGCGACGTCTCCTCGCGCTCCTCGATTGCGGACTTCTCGACGACGACGATCTTCGCGTCGCCCTGCAGCAGCTCGATCCGATTCGCGTCCTCGCGCAGCACCAGCCCGCGATGTTGCCGCCCGTCGCGATCGACGATCAAGGTGGCTCGGAACAGCGGCGAGACATTGCGGCTCGGCACCAGGACCGACTCGGCCAGATACTCGGGCGAGAATCGAGCTCGTGCATCGGCCAGGCTGGGCCCCCCGGCGACCGGCACGTCGCCCCGCGTGGCGTGGCACTTGTTGCAGCCGATGCTGGTAAACAATTGGCGTCCGCGGGCCACATCGCCATCGGCGACCGCGCCGACCCAGTCGTACTCGAAGAATACGGCCGGCACCGCGGCCTCCCCCGCCTGCAGGGCGGCTTCGAGCCGCGCGGCCAGCGTCTGTTCTTCGGCCGAAGGAACCCGGGCGACCACCGGCTCAAGCGACCGAATGGCCAGTGGCGGCGGGCCTTCGCCGCTGTCGATCAGCCGCAGCAAGATGGTATTGCTGCCGGCCCGTAACTTGATTGGCAGCGCGCTCTGCATCTTCTCGATCCGCTGACGAGGTTCGACGTTGTTCGCCCGGGCCCAACGAAACCAGATTGGCGAAGACCAGACGACCGACCCGTTGTGCCAGACGCGGACCCAGCTCTTGGCACCGACGTCGAGCTCGATCGTCTGCTGCTGACCGCTCTCGATCTGAAAGTAGACGTACGCCGACTGTTGCGGATCGGCCGGCAAGTCTTCGGCCAGCGAGAACTGACCCTCGCCGTCGCGGTTTCGACGCGACCAGACGAGCGGACCGCGGCCGCTGTCGTACGACTCGGCCAGGTCGATCGGCCGCTGCTCCGGTCCAAAGCCCGGTCCAAAAACGTCGCCGCTGTCGCGCACCGGTCGGTTAGGAAACGGCCCGCAGGTCGCGACTTCGGCAACCGGCTGCCACGGCTGACCGGTCAGCCGCGAACGCTCCGAGGCGGCGCGGACCCGCGATACCGCGGCGTTGCTTCGCTCGTCGTCCAAGAGGTTCAAGAAGGTGGCCGCCTGCAGTCGTACGATCTCATCGTCATCTTCCAGTCGCGCCAGCAGCAGGGCGAAGAGTCGCTGCTGGTCGGGACCGCGCGGCGCGTGCTTCCAAAAGTCCTTGATGCGATACGTACCAATGCGACCCGCGTCGCGCAGGTCGACCTCTTCGCCGTCGAGATTCACGACCGGCCCGCGCGGATCGCCCAGCGGTACCTCGTCGGGCAGCGGAGCGGTAGCCGGGCGCACCGTCAGGCGTCGCCCGGTGGCCAACACGCCCGCCAGGCGCCGCCGCGGATCGCTCGCTTCACAGAGTTTGGCCAACTCAGCGGGCGGTAGCTTTGCGACCAACAGCCGGACGGCCGTCTGACGCAGATAGGAGTCGTCACTGACCGCCGGCCCGGAGAGCACCTCGGCAGGCACGCCGTCGAAGCGAAACAGACCTTCGAGCGCCGCGAGCTGCACACGCGGGTGCTCATCGGCGAGTCCCTCGACGAACATCGCTTGCATCGCTCCCAGCTCCGAATACTCGGCCAGCGCTCGATAGACCTGCTGCCGCACCTCTGGGCGCGCACTCGCGCGGGCCTTGGCGAGTGCCGTCGTCGCCTCGGGCGTGCGGCTCGCCGCCGCCAGGTGGACCAGGTGAATCAGCCGTGGCGAGTCCGCCTTCTCGACCTCCAGCCGGGCCGCCGCCTCTTCGAGGATCGGGCCGCCGCGCCGGTTCAGCTCGACGTGGGCCCGGTAACGCCGCCACCAGTGATCCGACTTGAGCTCGTCGAACAGGCGATCGACGCTGGCGGCAACGGCATCGTACGAATCGAATAGATACGGGGCCGCATCGTCCGACCCGGTGATCATGACCAGGTCGCTCTTGTAGGTGGGCGAGCCTTCGTTATGCCGCATGTAGGAGATCGTCGCGAATAGCCGGCCGCCGCGACCAACGCTCACGCCGACCGGGCGCACCAGGTCGCGACCCTGCACGACATCGAGCTCCCGCGTACGAAAGCTGGCACCCCGGTCGAGCAGCGGATAGCGGGTCACCTTGCGGGCGCCCCAGCGAGCGACCACGAGATTGTGGCGAAAACGTTCCGGCAATTGCGGCTCGTTGTAATAGGTCTGGCCGACCGGCACGGCGCGACCCATGCCTTCGAACATCGTCCGGACGATGTCGCGGCGCTGCGGCGTCTTGAACATCATCCAACCCCGCGGCCAACCGAGGTCCGCGCCCGGCGTCAGATGCAACAGCCGACCCGGCACGTAGCCGATCGGATTGCCCTCGTGATCGTTGTCGTTGGTGAACAAGTTGAAGTGCTCGTCGAAGGCGAGACCGCACGAATTGCGGAGGCCGGTGGCCACCACTTGCAGGCGGGTTCCATCGGGCCGCAGGCGAAAGGCCCCGCCGACACCGTTCCAGTGCATCCGCGTGCCCTCAGGTTGGCTGAAGTAGGTCCAATAGCCCCAGTGGTCGGGCCGTACGGGATCGAGCAGGTACCAGGTCGGATCGCCCGTGACGAGATACAGATCGTCCTCAGGACCCCAAGCCAGTCCATGAAAACACTGATGCACGTGCCCCAGCGGAATGCCCCACATCAATCGCCTGGCGGTCAGACCTTCGCGCTTTACCCGGGCGTCCTTGACGACGTAGAGCGCGCTCATGGTAAGGACATAGATGTCGTCACCTCGAATGGCCAGATCGTAGATCCAGGTGTGATTCGGAAACCGATAGAGCAGCTGCCGCTCGCCATAGAGCGGACCGTCGACGGCATCCTGTCGTGGCTCGTACACGAACAGGGCCTCGCGACCGCCGACAAACAGTCGCCCCGTGGTGTCGTGACGATGACTCAGAAACGACTCCGTTTCCGAGGTGTCGATCAACACGTACTTCAGTCCGTCGACCGCCTCGTAATCGGCGGCCGTGACCGCGCTGGGCCCAGCCGCCGCTTGGAGCAGGACGGCGGACATCAAGAACGCGACCGAAAGCAAACGACAACGCGACATGCGATCCTCTCCGTGCAGTGTTCGACGAGGGAAAATCGGGGGGGTCCTTGGCGAATCGTCCGTCAGCGTAACGTCGCGGCGCGGCCCGGTTCAAGTCTTTGCGAGCGGTTAGCGTGCCTGGTTTTCGCCCCAGCAGCAGGTCGATTTCGCAAGCCCGAACACTTTTGGCCGGCCGCCGCTTCAGGCTACAATGGACACCGCGATCGGCCGCGTGCCGATGAGCCCCCCACGCCCACCCCCCTGCCCCGCCATGCGTTCGGTCCTGCCTCGCGTGACTTTTTCGCCCGGCCTGTCTGCTGCGCGCCGCATCGCCGTAGCAGTCGCGGTCTTGCTGGTGCTTCCGCAGAGCCACGTTCGCGGTGAAGACACGGCCGCCGCGGCACCAACCGCAGCAGCGACTTTGGCCATCGACTTCGCCAGTGAGGTGCGGCCGATTCTCTCCAGCACCTGCTTTCGCTGCCACGGTCCCGACGAACAAACTCGCGAGGCGGGACTGCGACTCGACACCCGCGAAGGTGCCCTCGGCAGCGGTGGTGAAGAGGGCCCGATCGTGCCGGGCGATGTGGCGGCCAGCGAGCTGATTCGCCGCATCACCAGTGGCGAAGCGGACGAGCGGATGCCGCCGCCCGACGCGGAGAAACAACTTGCGGCCGACGAGATCGAGACGCTCAAGAACTGGATCGCGGCGGGGGCCGCCTGGGAAGAACACTGGTCGTTCACAGCGCCGACCAAACCGGAACTGCCGGCGGTCAAGCAGTCGGACTGGCCCCGCGGACCGATCGATCATTTCGTGCTCGCTCGTATGGAACAAGAAGGACTGTCGCCTGCGCCACCAGCCGAACGGGCGGCGCTGTTGCGACGGGTCACGCTCGACCTGACCGGGCTGCCGCCGACGATCGCAGAGCTCGATGCCTTTCTGGCCGATGAGAGCCCGACGGCCTACGAAAAGGTCGTCGACCGCCTGCTCGCCACGCCGGCCCATGCCGAGCGGATGGCGCTCGACTGGCTCGACGCGGCTCGTTACGCCGACACCCATGGCTATCACGTCGACTCGATTCGCGAGATGTGGCGGTGGCGCGATTGGGTGATCGAGGCGTTTGCCCGCAACATGCCGTTCGACCAGTTCACCATCGAGCAGCTCGCCGGCGACCTGCTTCCCGAGGCGACCCGCGAGCAAAAGATCGCCACCGGCTTCAACCGCAATCACGGCATCAACTTCGAAGGGGGCGCCATCCCCGAAGAATTTCGCGTGGAATACGTCGTCGATCGGGTACAGACGACCGCCACGGTCTTCATGGGCCTCACGATGCAATGTGCCCGTTGTCACGATCACAAGTTCGATCCGATCTCGCAGCGGGACTACTACCGCTTCTTTGCCCTGTTCAACACGATTGGCGAGCGGGGCATCGACGGCGCCACCGGCAACGCCCGCCCGCTGCTCACGCTTCCCAGCGACGAGCAGCGCGAGGCGTTTTACGCGGTTCAGCAGCAGATCGAAGAGCTTAGCGGTCGCATGACGGCGCGTGCCAAAGAGGTTACCGCCGAGCGCGAGGCCTGGGTCGCCCGACGTCTGGCCGAACTCGAAGACCAGCAGTCCGCCGCAAACGACGCGAGCACCTCCGCCGGCACGGGCGACGATGCGATCACGATCGTCGACAAGATCATTCTCCTGCCGGCTGAAGAGCGAACCGACGAGCAGCGATATCAGCTGCGCAAGTATTACGTCGACAACTTTGACGAGGAGTATCGCCGTCTGCTGGCCGAGCGCAAGAAGCTCAAGCGACAAAGCGACAAGCTCTACGCCGCGATCCCCAGTGTGATGGTCATGGAGGAGATGGAAGAGCCGCGTGCGACCTTCGTGCTGAATCGCGGTCTTTACGATCAACATGGCACCAAGGTGAGCGGCGGCGTGCCGGCCAGTTTGCCACCGTTGCCCGAGGGCGCCCCGGCCAATCGGCTGTCGATGGCCCGCTGGCTCACCTCGCCCGACCACCCGCTCACGTCCCGCGTCACGGTGAATCGATTCTGGCAGATGTACTTTGGCACCGGCATCGTCGAGACCTCGGAGAATTTCGGCAGCGAGGGAACGCTGCCGACGCATCCGCGACTGCTGGACTACCTGGCCACGCGGTTCGTCGAAACCGGTTGGAACGTGAGGGCGATGCAGAAAGAAATCGTGATGTCGGCCACGTACCGGCAATCGAGTCGCACTACGCCCGCGAAACTGACCGCCGATCCCCAGAATCGCTTTCTTGCCCGGGGACCGCGATTCCGCCTGCCGGCGGAGTTCATACGCGACAACGCGATGGCGATCTCTGGCCTGTTGGTCAAGAAGGTGGGTGGTCCGAGCGTGAGCCCCTATCAGCCTGAAGGTTTGTGGGACGAGGTGTCGTTCGGCATCAAGAGCTACGGCGGCTTGATCTACAAACAAGATCACGGCGACGCGCTCTACCGGCGCGGCATGTACACATTTTGGAAGCGATCGTGCCCGCCGCCGGCACTGAACACATTCGACGCGCCGGAACGCGAGGTTTGCACGGTGCGTCGCGAGCGGACCAACACGCCGCTGCAGGCCTTGGTGTTGTTGAACGACCCGACGTTCCTCGAAGCCTCGCGACACTTTGCCGAGCGGATTCTCGCAGCGGGTGGTTCGTCGGACGCGGATCGGATCACCTACGCGTTCCGACGCGCACTGGCCCGACCTCCGACCGAAGCCGAGCGCGATGTGATTGCCGCCGAACTGGCCGAACGCCGCGCCGCTTACGACCGTGACCCGGCCGCTGCCCGCCAGATCCTTTCCATTGGCGAATCGAAGCGGAACGAGACACTGGACGACACCGAGCACGCCGCCTGGACGTCGGTGGCCCGACTGTTGCTGAATCTCGACGAGACCATCACCAAGAACTGACTCAATGACGGGCCCTCAAGAAGAACTTCGACGGCTGCTCACGCGGCGCTACTTCTTCGGTACCGCCGGCAGCGGGATCGGCGCCGCGGCACTGACTTCGTTGTTGGCCGCCGACGGTTTCGCCGCCGCACCGGAAGACGCGCAGGGTGCCGTGGCCGCCAAGTTCGAGCCCCCCGCGCCGCGCGGGCCCGACTTTGCCCCCCGGGCCAAACGGGTCATCTACATCTTTCAGTCGGGCGGACCGGCTCAGCTCGACATGCTCGAATACAAGCCGCAGCTCCGCGAGCTGCATGGCACCGACCTGCCCGAGTCGGTGCGCGGCAACCAGCGGCTCACCAGCATGACCAGCGACCAGCCATCGTTTCCGGTCGCGTCGTCGTACTTCGATTTTCAGCAGCACGGCGAGTGCGGCACGTGGTTGAGCAGTCTTCTGCCGCACACCGGTCGCGTCGTCGACGACCTTTGCCTGATCAACTCGATGCACACCGAGGCGATCAACCACGACAACGGCATCACCCTGCTCTTGACCGGCCGCCAACAGCCGGGACTGCCGAGCATGGGCTCGTGGATCAGCTACGGACTGGGAAGCATCAGCAACGTGCTGCCGGCATTCGTTGTCTTGATGTCCAACGGCAGCTCGCAACGCAAGGACGTCTTGCCGCTGCACCACCGACTCTGGGGGAACGGCTTTCTCGACGCCCGGCATCAGGGCGTCAAGTTTCGCAGCGGCGCCGACCCCGTGCTGTATCTGAACGACCCCAGCGGTCTCGATCGCAGCGAGCAACGTCGCCTGCACGACCGTCTAGCCCGGCTCAACCAGTTGCAATACGAGCGCTCGGGCGATCCCGAGATCCTGGCCCGCGTCGCGCAGTACGAGCTGGCGTTTCGCATGCAGCGTTCGGTGCCCGAGCTGATGGATCTCTCCGGCGAATCGCAGAGCACGTTTACGCTTTACGGCGAGCGTTCGCGCACGCCCGGCACCTATGCGGCAAATTGCCTGTTGGCACGGCGGATGATCGAGCGGGGCGTCCGTTTCGTACAGCTCTTCCACCGCGGTTGGGATCAGCACGACAATCTGCCCGCCGATCTGCGCCGCCAATGTGGCGACATCGATCAGGCCGACGCGGCGCTGATCACCGACCTGAAGCAGCGCGGCCTGTTGGAAGATACACTGGTCGTCTGGGCGACCGAGTTTGGTCGCACCGTCTACTGCCAGGGCAAGCTCGAGCGCAACAACTATGGCCGCGATCATCACCCGCGCAGTTTTTCCGCCTGGCTGGCCGGTGCCGGAGTGCGCGGCGGCATGACCTACGGCAAGACGGACGAGTACGGCTACAACATCGTCGAAAACCCGGTTCACCTGCGCGATCTGAACGCGACGATTCTTCACCTGCTGGGCATCGACCACAAGAAGTTGACGTTCAAGTTTCAGGGGCTCGATCAGCGACTGACCGGCGTCGACGAAGAGGCCCACGTCGTGCGGGACCTGTTGACCTGAGCGGCGGGTCCCGCCCCCGCCGGCTCACGGATGCCAGCTGCCCCCCCGCGCAAGGACACCATCGCCCATGTTGCACCTTCCCGTCCGCACGGCCTTCTTCCTGCTGGCCACGGTCCTGCTGCTGACCGCGGTGCACGAACCGGCGCTCCGCGCCAATGACCTACAGGAAATGATCGCCCGCGGGGCGCAGGACCCGGCCGACGCCGTGAAGAACCTCGAAGTGGCCGAAGGCCTCGCCGCGACGCTCTCGGCCTCCGAGCCGATGATCAAGAGCCTGACCAACATTGCGGTCGACTATCGCGGGCGGGTGTGGGCCTGTGAAGTGGTCAACTATCGCCACAACCGCAAGAAGCGACCCGAGGGCGACCGCATTCTCATTCTCGAAGACACCACCGGCGACGGCGTGATCGACAAGTCGCACGTCTACTATCAGGGCCCCGACGTTAACTCGGCGATCGGCCTGGGCGTGTTCGGCAACAAGGTGATTGTCTCCTGCGCGCCGAACGTGCTCGTCTTTACGGACGAAGACGGCGATGATGAGCCAGACAGCAAAGAGGTTCTCTTCACCGGCATCGGTGGCAAGCAACACGATCACAGCGTCCACTCGTTCGTCTTCGGACCCGACGGCAAGTTCTATTTCAACTTTGGTAACGCCGGCGGTCAGTTGAAGCGGCCCGACGGCAGCTTCGTTGTGGACAAGGCCGGCAACGAGGTCCGCGACGTCGGCCAGCCGTATCGCCAGGGCATGGTCTTCCGCTGCGACGAAGACGGCAGCAACGTCGAGACACTGGCCCACAACTTCCGCAACAACTACGAACTGGCCGTCGACGCCTTCGGCACGATCTGGCAGAGCGACAACGACGACGACGGCAACCGCGGCGTGCGGATCAACTACGTGATGGAGTACGGCAACTACGGCTATAAGGACGAGTTGACCGGGGCCCACTGGAGTCATCGTCGCTTGAATCGCAGCAACGATATTCCCAAACGGCACTGGCATCAGAACGATCCCGGCAGCATTCCCACGCTGCTGGAAACCGGCGCCGGCTCGCCGACCGGCCTGACCATCTACGAAGGCGATCTGCTGCCCAAGGTGTTTCACGGCGCCATGATCCACTGCGACGCCGGTCCGAGCATCGTGCGGGCGTATCCGGTCGAACCGGACGGCGCGGGGTACCAGGCCCGCGTGGTGAATATCTTGGACGGCGAGCGCGATCGTTGGTTCCGCCCCGCCGACGTGGCGGTTGCCCCGGACGGTTCGCTGTTCGTCTCCGATTGGTACGATCCGGGCGTCGGCGGCCATCGCCAGGACGACATCGAACGCGGGCGTCTGTTCCGCGTCGCGCCACCGGGTCACCAGTACGAAGTCGCGGCGATCGACTTCACCGACGCGAAGCAAGCGGCCGCCGCCCTGGTCAGCTGCAATGAAGACACACGCTATCGGGCGTGGCATGCGCTGGAGGAGCTTGGTGAAGAGGCCCGCTTGGCAGTGGGAGCGTTGGCCGGATATCCCCTGAACATTGAAGAGCCACGATTCGATGCATCGCATGTCGATCTACGTCATCAGGCGCGCGCGATCTGGTGGCTCGCGAATTCGAGATTCGATCGCCCTCTGACCCGGACCCGGTTTTTTCTGGGACCACTGGATGCCACGGAACCGGATCTGCAAATCGTGGGAATGCGAATCGCACGCCAACACGGAGCCCGACGGAGCTTTCTCATCCGTAAGGTTCTTGCAAGTCCTTCTCCGCATGTGCTGCGCGAGTGCGCCATCTCGCTTCTGGATGACGAAAAGTCGCAAGCGAAGGTCCTCGCCCATAACTGGGCCGAGCTGGCCAAACTTTACGATGGCAGCGACCGCTGGTATCTCGAGGCCCTCGGCATCGGGGCCCACGACAACTGGGATGCGTGCCTGGCCGCGTGGCTCAAGCTGGCTGGTCGCCAGGTGCTAGACACGCCCGCGGGGCGCGAGATCGTCTGGCGAAGCCGCGCGGCCCAGACGCCGACGCTCCTCACCGGCTTCATGTTCGATCCCGACGGTCGCCTCTCGCCGGAGTGGCCTCGCTGGTTGCGGGCGATGGACTTTCAGGCCGACTCGCCCGCCAAGACGGCCGCCATCGCCGCGATCACTGCCCAGGCGATCGAGAAGCTCTACCCCGACGACGACGCACCGCCAGGCGAAGAAGAGGCGGCCCCGCTCGATCACCTGCTGGTCGAACTGGCCCTGCGGACCGAGCCGCTCGACTTCGAGAAACGACCGCGGTTGAAGACGTCGCTCGTGCGTCATCTGCGGCGTCGCCGCGGCAGCTACGAGTACTTCGATCGCATTGTCGACTTCCAACTCGGCGAGATGTACGCGGAGCTATTCCACCTGGCCCTGCGAGCAAAGAACCCGGGCGAGGCCGCGCGTCCGATCGCCACGATTGTGCGCGTCAACGAGGCGGATCGGCTGGCCGAGGAGTTCGCCAAGATTCCGCCCGAGGTGGCGGTCCGGCTCGTCGAGGCCCTCGGCTACTTTGCCGATGCCCGTAGCTTTCGGGTGCTGACCGAGCTGGCCCAGGACAACGGGCGCGACGTGGCGGTGCGAATCGCGGCAGCCCGCGGATTGGGCCGCCAGTACCGGGGTCAGCAGATCTTGCTCGGCATGGCGACGGAGGGCGAATTGCCCGAGGCGCTAGAGTTCACCGTCGCCAACATCTTGCTGACCTCGCGGCATAGCGCGGTGCGCCGGGAGGCGGCCGAGCATTTGCAGCTACCCGAGTCGAAAGACGCCGAGCCGCTACCGCCGTTGGTCGACCTGGTCGCTCGTCGTGGCGACGTGGCGGCGGGTCGCGAGGTGTTCGCCAAGGCCGGCACCTGTGCCAAGTGCCACAAGGTCGGCGAGACTGGCATCGAGGTGGGGCCCGACCTGTCTGAGATCGGCACGAAGCTCTCGCGCGAGGCGCTGTACGTTTCGATACTCGATCCGAACGCGGCGGTGAGTCACAACTACGAGACCTACCTGGTCGAACTCGAAGACGGTCTCACGGCGACCGGCATCCTGGTGAACGAGACGGCCGAGGAGATTCGGCTGAAGAACGCCGAAGGGGTCGAGCAGGCGTTTGCCCGCGACGAGGTCGAAGAGTTTACGAAGCTGCCGACCTCGCTGATGCCGGCCGACCTGCAGCGAAATTTGACAGCCACCGACCTGGTGAATCTGGTCGAGTATCTCACGACGCTGAAGAAGGTCGATCCATAGACGGGATCGACGAGACGACAGCCGCTTCGGCTCGGCAGGAGCCTCGCCCTCCCGCACCCTGGCAACCACAACGGCTCGGCGCGCTTCCCGGGGTCTGGTCCAATTTTCGGCCGCCTGATACTTCCATTCTGATATCGCGTTGTCCGAAAACTTGGACCTGTCCCCCCC
>ERZ869936.766-NODE-766-length-27314-cov-5.457097_pt1 | contig 27314 bp, 29 predicted proteins | sample MGYA00520876_ERZ869936 | MGnify/ENA primary metagenome ERZ869936 (study PRJEB32218, sample SAMN09650985) | biofilter metagenome | isolation source: enrty point of leading RO module | place: Saudi Arabia: Thuwal, RO plant located on Red Sea | collected 2016-02-17 ... | reverse complement strand
AGCGCGTGTCAATGAAAACAATGGCCAGTGCTGAACCTATTTATGAAAAACGACATCTCCGACCCAGCGGGGTACAGGTGCAAGGGGAGGGCACGGCCATCAACGCTCAGTCGGACATCATCGCGCAGCGCGACTATACGCTGACCGGACCGTCGTCGCGACACGCGGTCGAGGCAGGTCTGGCGGCAGCCGAGTGGTATCACTCGGACGTCCCGCGCAAGACCATGAAAAGCCTCATGCAGCGGCGCGATGGACCGGCCATGCGCGACACGATTCTGTGGGCTCTTCTGCATGTCGTCTTCGCGGCGGGCGGTATCTATTTCTGGGGATCCTGGATCGCCGTACCGTTCTGGCTGGCATACGGGGTCCTTTACGGGTCGGCCTGCGACTCGCGCTGGCACGAATGCGGCCACGGCACCGCGTTCCGGACCCGCTGGATGAACGACGTGGTCTATCACATCGCGTCGTTCCAGGTGATGCGGAACCCGGTGAACTGGCGCTGGAGCCACACGCGGCACCACACCGATACCATCATCGTCGGGCGCGACGCCGAGATCGCCTGGATGCACCCGATCCGGCTGGGGCTGAAGGCCCTGGCCTTCGTCGGCGTCTACGACGTCTGGCAGTCGCTGAAGGTGCTGGCGCGCAATGCGGCGGGCACGCTGTCGGCGGACGAAAAGGACTATATCCCCGAAAGCGAATGGCCCAAGGCGATCTTCTGGGCGCGCATCCACATGGCGATGTACGCCGCCACCGTGCTGGTCGCGCTGGCCATGCTGCTGTCCGGCATGGGCTGGAAAGCGACGATCCCGTTTCTTCTGATCGGCGGCCCGCGCGCCTATGGATGCTGGCACATGGTGATGACCGGGCTGTTGCAGCACGGCGGTCTGGCCGAGGACGTTCTGGATCACCGGCTGAACAGCCGCACCGTCTACATGAACCCGATCAGCCGGTGGCTTTACTGGAACATGAATTATCACATCGAGCATCACATGTTCCCGATGGTGCCCTATTATTCGCTTCCCGAGTTGCACGAGACGATCAAGCACGACCTGCCGCCGCCCAACACATCCGTCTACGACGCCTACCGCGAGATGGTGGCCGCCGTTATGCGCCAGCGGCGCGAACCCGGCTACTATCTCAGGAAAGACCTGCCTCCGACGGCCAAACCCTACCGCGAGGACCTGCACGAGACCGTGCCGGACCGGGCGAGCGCATGACGCGAGACCGCCATGCCCTGGATTGACGCCTGCGCAACCGACGACATCGAAGCCGAGGACGTGATCCGCTGGGATTACGACGGTCGCACCTTCGCCCTCTATCACGGGGTCGACGGAAAGTTCTATTGCACCGACGGTCTGTGCACGCACGAAAAGGTGCACCTTGCCGATGGCCTGGTGATGGACAACGAGATCGAATGCCCCAAGCACAACGGTCTGTTCGACTATCGCACCGGCGAGGCGTTGCGCGCGCCCGTATGCGAAGACCTCGCGACCTACCCGGCAAAGGCCGAGAACGGCCGTGTTCTGGTGCTGATCGAATGACCGCCCGACGCCTTCCGACCGTCCACGATCTGCGCCGGTTGAAAGGTCAGCGGCAACTGACGATGCTTCGGTACTTTTCACTGGACGAAGCCCGCGCGGCCGAGGTGGCGGGGATCGACATCGCCTCCGTTCCTCCCGAGGTGCTGTTCGATCCCCGCTACCGCGACGAGGCGCCGTCGATCTTTTCCATGACGGGGATGACGCATCTCGAAGCCGGGACGGCCGAGGACTATCTGCGCTGGTCCGGCGCCGCGATCGAGAAAGGTGCGGACGCGCTTTACTGCTCGGGCTCGCTGAAGGCCGTCGAATACCTCGCGCGCGAGTATATCCCCGTCGTCGGCCATGTCGGGCTTGTCCCGGCCCGCGCCACATGGACGGGCGGCTTCCGTGCGGTAGGCAAGACGGCGGAAGACGCGCTGAGACTGTTCGAGGAGGTCAAGGCCTACGAGAACGCCGGCGCCTTCGCCGTCGAGATCGAGGTGGTGCCCGCGGAAGTGGCCAGCGAGATCTCGAAACGTGTGGGCATCCTTCTCTGGTCGATGGGCGCCGGAGCGGGCTGCGACGCGCAATACCTGTTCGCCAACGACATACTGGGATATACCGAAGGCCACGTACCGCGCCATTCCAAGGTCTATCGGGACTTCGCGGCGGAATACGCTCGCCTACAGGAAGAACGCGTGAGCGCGTTCAGGGAATTCGTCAACGATGTGGAAACCGGGGCCTACCCGGAAGAGCAGTATCTCGTCCGAATGCCGGACGAGGAACTCGCGGCGTTCCGCGAGGGAATCGCGTCGCGCTGACGCGAACGAGAAACCGAATGTTCCGGCGCAATAAGCCGGACTGAACATGGGAGGAAAAACGATGCTGAGACGTACACTTCTGGGGGCTGCCGCCCTCATGGTCCTGACGCCTGCCGTCGGCTTCGCGCAGGACACCAAGACATTCTTCTGGATTTCCCACGGCGGACCCGCCGACCCTGTCTGGACCTATTTCCTTCAGGGCGCCGAGGACTGGGCCGAGGATACCGGCCACACCGTCAACACTTCGTTCCATTCGGGCGACGTTCCCAGCCAGCAGGAAGCGGTGCGCGCCGCCATCGCGTCGGGCGCGGACGGTATCTGCTCGACCAGCCCCGATCCCGGCTCGATGGTCGACGTGGTCGCCGAGGCGCGCGCGGCCGGTATCCCGGTGGTGAACTTCAACACGCCGGACGATGCGCCCGACTGGAATGCCTACGTGGGCGGCGACCTGCGGCACGTGGGCCGCTCCTGGGCGCAATATCTGGTCGACAACGGTCACGTGAAGGAAGGCGATTTCGTCTGGATGCCGGTTGAAGTGCCCGGCGCAAGCTACGGCGTGGAAGAGGAAAAAGGCATCGCCGAGGTGTTCGAGCCCATGGGCATCACCTGGGAGGTCACCGACGCCACGCTGGACCAGGCCGAGGTGATCCAGCGGATGACCGACTACATGACCGCGAACCGCGACCGGATCAGCGCGATGATCGGTCTGGGCGACATGGTGACCGGTTCGGTGGTGCGTGTCTGGAACCAGGCCGGCGTGGAGCCGGGCGAGATCCCGGTTGTCGGCTGGGGCAACTCGCTCGATACCACGCAGGGCGTGATGGACGGCTATGTCCAGGCCGCCATGTGGCAGGACCCGCAGGCGACCAGCTACATGTGCCTGTCGACCCTGCTGATGGAGACCAGCAGCATTCCTGTCGGCTTCAACATCATCACGGGCGCGTTGTATGAGGCGGACACCGCGTCCCTGTACCACGGGATCATGGGCGGCAACTGAGCCGTTCGGCCCGACACTTGCCCGCGGCGGTTCGCGCCGCGGGCTTCATCGATGGCAAAGGCGGCGCAAATGACCGACAGCAACACCACCGAGGCGCCCGCGGCGCCACCCCGCCCCACCGGCGTCGTCCGGCTTCTTATCGCCATGCCCGAGTTCGGACCTCTGGTCTTGCTGGTCGTGATGCTGGTTGTGTTCACCTCGATCAACCCCGCCTTCCTGTCGCTGACGAACATCTCGAACGCGCTGACCTTTACGGTCGAGCTGGGACTGATCGCGCTGGCGATGACACTGCTGATGACGTCCGGCGAGTTCGATCTGTCCGTCGGTTCGGTTTTCGGCTTCACCCCCGTGGTGATGTGGACGCTGTTCAACACCGGGTCCATGTCGCTTTTCCCGGCCTTCGTGATCGCGCTCGTCGTGGCCATCGCCATCGGCGCCTTCAGCGGCCTGTTCGTCACCCGCCTTGGCATCCCGTCGTTCCTGGTGACCCTGGGGATGTTGCTGATGGTGCGCGGCTCGGCCCTTTGGCTGACCTCAGGCTTTCCCCAACGCACCTGGGACGCGGGCGAGCAATGGCTGGCCGAAGTTCTGGTCGGAGATTTCTATATCGGCGGCCTGCGCGTCTATATGAGCTTGATCTGGTTCATCCTGATCGCGCTCGCCTTCCACTACCTGCTGACCCGGTCGCGCTTCGGAAACTGGATCCAGGCCACCGGCGGAAATCCGGGCGCCGCCCGCAACAGGGGCGTGCCGATCCGGAAGGTGAAGCTGATCCTGTTCATGCTGACGTCGGCGATGGCGGGTCTGGCGGGCATCATCTCGTCGATCCGCGTCTCGGCGGCGAACCCGAACTCGGGGATGGGGTACGAGCTGGAGGTGATCGCGATGGTGGTTATCGGCGGCACCGTCCTGACCGGCGGTCGCGGCACCATCATCGGCACCGTCCTGGGCGTTCTGATTCTGCGGCTCATGCGCAACGGCATCGTCCTGATCGGGGTGCCGGGGCTGGCCTACAACATCTTCATCGGCGCGATCATCCTTGGCATGATGGCGCTTCACGCGGCGCTGGAAAAACGCCACAACGAGGGGGTCTGAGCCATGGCCGACACCGCCACGCCGCTGGTCGAGATGCGGAACATCGAGAAATTCTATGGTCGCATCCACGCTCTCAGAAACGTCAATCTCACGATCCGGCACGGCGAGATCGTGGGGCTTCTTGGCGACAACGGCGCCGGAAAGTCGACGCTGATCAAGGTGCTGTCGGGCGCGGTTCCCTACACGTCGGGCGAGATCCTGATGAACGGCAAGCCGCTGACTCTGCGCTCGACCAATGATGCCATCGACGCCGGGATCGAGACGATCTACCAGGATTCGGCGCTTGTTCCCCAGTTGTCGATTGCAAGGAACCTCTTTCTGGGTCGCGAACTGCGCAAGGGGCCCGGCTTTCTGGACCGCATGGATCAGGAACGGATGAACTCGGTCGCGCGCGATCTGCTGAAGCGGGTCGGCATTTCCAAGAACATCCCGCCGACCACGCCCATCGGCTCGCTGTCGGGCGGTGAGCGCCAGGCCGTCGCCATCGCCCGCGCGATGTACTTCGACAGCGAATTGATCATCCTTGACGAGCCGACCAACAACCTGGGTGTCGCCGAGACGCAGGGTGTGCTGCGGTTCGTGCGCGATGCGCGGAACAGCGGGCATTCCTGCATCTTCATCGCCCACAACATCCATCACGTCTTTCAGGTCGTGGACCGAATGGTGGTCATGCGGCGTGGCGAGGTCGTCGCCGACGATCTCAGCCCGAAGACATCCTCGATCCAGGACGTGGAAGACATCATCACGGGCGAGCACATCGCGGCATGATCCGGATCGAGGCAGAAGGCATCGCCTTCGGTTTCCGGGCCGAGACCGGTCTCTTGGACGGCTTCACCGTCACCGAGAACGGGCGGCAGATCGCGCCCCTGCACCGAGCCCCCTGGGTCGACACGGGCGAAGAGATGCCACAGGGCGAAGCGCCGCTGATGGAGCGCCTTGGCGGCGACTTCTTCTGCGCCCCGTTCGCGGCAAGCGCCGAGGGCTCTCCACTTCACGGCTGGCCCGCCAATTCGCCGTGGCGGGTCGAGGAGGCCGGCGACGGCGTGCTGCAAGCCGAGCTGGAACGGCAGGTTCTGGGCGTCGGTCGGACCAAGCGGTTGGCTCGGCAGGACGGTCACGCCTTCGTGTATCAGTCCCATCGCTTCACCGGCGGCACGGGCCGGATCACCGTCGCCAACCATGCCAACGTCTCGGTCATGAACGGCGCGCATATCCGAACGTCGCCGAAACGCCTCTGGGAAACCCCGCAGGCGCAGCAGGAACCCGACCCGGCGCGCGGCCGCTCCGCCCTTGTCAGCCCGGCCCAGTCGCAGGACCCCCGCGCCTTCCCCGGCACCGAAGGACCCGTTGACCTGACGCGCTATCCCTGGAACCCGAGGCACGAGGATTTCGTGATCGGCATCGAAGCGCCGGGACACGCGCTTGGCTGGACGGCCGTCACCCGGCCGGTCGAAGGCGATCTGTTTCTCTCGCTTCGCGATCCGCGCATCCTGCCCATGACCATGCTCTGGCATTCGAACGGCGGGCGCGATTACCCGCCCTGGTCTTCGCGCCATGTCGGTTGTCTCGGCGTCGAGGAAGGAGCTGCCGAACACATGCTGGGTATCTCGAGCGAGGCCGATCTGACCGGGCCCGGCGCCCTGACGCTGGGAGACGAGGTCGAGGTCCGCCATGTCATCGGCGCGACCGGTTGGCCAAGCGGTGAACCGGTCGCACGCGTCGGGCTTGAAGGCGACATGCTGGCGGTCACCGGCGAAGGCGGGGCCTTCCGCCGGGTGCCCATCGACGCGGCGTTTCTCAAGGTTGGCCCATGACGCGCATCATCGCCGCCCCCGAGCCACGGACGCTCGACCTGATCTTTCGGCCCGACGCCCTGGCGACGCTGCGCAGCCGGTACGACATCCATGAATGCGCCGCATCGGACATCGCCGATGCGCCCGAAGACGTCCTGAGCGAGGCGCGTTACATCATAGGTCAACCAACCATCGACGCGACGCTTCTGGACCGCCTCACCTCGCTCAGATGCGTCTTCAACGTCGAGGGCAACCTGATGGACAACATGCCCTACGACCGGCTGTTCGAACGCGGCATCCATACGGTCACGCCCGGCGCCGTCTTCGCCCTGCCGGTCGCCGAACTTGGCCTTGGCCTGGCGCTCGACCTGCTGCGCGGCATCACCGACGCCGATCTCGCCTTCCGCGAAAACCGCGAAACATGGGGACTGGAGAGCAACCGCGAGGCGCGGCTTCTGACCGGTGCCGAAGTCGGGCTGATCGGATACGGCGACCTTGGCAAGGCGCTGCACCGGCTTCTTGCGCCATTCCGACCGAAACTGCGTGTCTTCGACCCCTGGCTGCCGTCCTCGTTCATCACCGATGCCGGTGCAGAACCCGCGTCGCTTGAAACCGTCCTGTCCGAAAGCGACGTGATCTTCACGGTCGCCGGGATCACAAGCCAGAATCGCGGGTTTCTTGACGCCGGGGCGTTCGGTCTGATGCGCCAGGGCGCCGCCTTTATCCTTCTCAGCCGCGCCGAAGCGGTCGACTTCGAGGCCATGACGGATGCCGTCCGCTCGGGCCGGATCAGGGCGGCCAGCGACGTCTTTCCCGAGGAACCGATGCCGCCGGATCATCCGGTGCGCAACCTCAAGGACTTTATCCGCTCGGCGCATCGCGCCGGTGCCCTGACACAGGCGTTCTACCTGATGGGCGAATACGTTCTCGAGGACCTGGCGCTGCTTGACCAGGGTCTGCCGCCCCTTCGCTGCCGCCGGGCCGAGCGCGAGACGGTGTCGCTGATGCGGTCGAAACCGGTGGAACTCAATTGAACGTGCTCATGCAGGGGGCGGCGCCGTGCTGGCACGCACGATAAGGTCGACGGGCAACGCGACGTCCGGCTTGGCGCCCCGGCCATGAGCGACGCGGTTCAGCAGGGTCTCGGCGGCCCGCGCTCCAAGCCGATGCCTGTCCTGCCGGATCGTCGTCAGCGAAGGAACGTAGTATTCCGACATTTCGATATCGTCGAACCCGACGACCGAAATGTCGTCTGGCACACGCAAGCCGCCCGCCATCAGACCAGATATCAGCCCGAACGCGACCATATCCGCCGAACAGAAGACAGCCGTAGGACGCTCGCTCATGTCCAGGATCCGTTGCGCCGCCGCTTCTCCGGATTCGAGAGAAAAATCGCCGCGAATGATCCAGTCGGGTCGCGCGGGCAGACCCAGGCGTTCCCGCTCCTCGACCATGCCCTGCCGACGCGCCGCCGTCAGAACGTTGCCGCCCGGGCCGGTCACGTGCGCGATCTTGCGGTGACCCAGGGCATGGAGGTGTCGGATCGCCAGCCGCGCGCCCTCGGCGTTGTCGCTGGAGATTACCGGAAACGCCTGTCCGGCGACCCATTCGCAAAGAAAGACGATCCGATCACCGACACCCTGCTCGACGCATTGCCGCAGGACATCGGGCGACATGCCGCCGTCAAGGCTGATCGCACCGTCGATGCGGCCATCCAGGAAGTACCCGGCCAATGTCGTGTCTTTCAACGGGTTCCCCTGAGTATCCGTGATCAAGACCGCGTAATCCGTTCCGGCAAAGACGTCGCTGATCCCCGCAAGGATGCCCGAATAGAACGGTTTTCCCAGGTTCGGAACCAGGATCAGCACGGCGCCGGCCCGCTTCATCCTGAGATTGCGGGCGGCCTGGTTCACCCGGTATCCCGTCCGCTGTATGGCCGCGAAGACGGCCTCCCGCGTGCCTTCCGACACCATTTCGGGGCTGGACAACGCGCGGCTGACGGTCGCCGTCGAAACTCCGGCGTCGCGGGCCACGTCCTGGATCGTCGCAGGTCTCTGATTCATGCTGTCACGGCCTTTGTCCGGCATTCCCCGCTTGACTCGCGCCCCAATCGGAATTGATTATGTAATCGATTTCATAATTCGGAAAGTCCGAATCTGAAACACGCGAATGAAGACAAGTGCGCAACGCACGATTGGGGAGGACGATTGGTGAAGGGCGATCTCGCGCGTAAGCCGGGGGACAGGAGATGACCGATCGGGCCGCGTTCGATTTCTCCGGCGCCACGGTGCTCGTGGTCGGTGCCAGCCGCGGCGGAATAGGCGCCTCCATCGCCCGCGCGTTCCAGGACAGCGGCGCGGACGTGGCGATCACCGGTGTCGAAGACGCCTGCGCGCCCGAGGATGCCCAGCGCTTCGAATACGACCGGCTCGACGTGACGGACACCAAGGCCGTGCGGGCCTATGCAGGGCGCTACAAGACCCTGGATGTGCTCGTGAACTGCGCCGCCATCACGCGCCGTGGCGAGGAAATGGCGCCTGAATTCTTCGCCCATGTGCTCGACGTCAACCTGACCGGGTCGATGCGCTGCGCCGAGGCCTTGCACCCGGCCCTTGCGGCGACCCGAGGACGGATCGTCAATATCGCCTCGATGTACGCGCGGTTCGGCTCACCCAGGAACCCGGCCTATGGCGCGTCGAAGGCCGGTGTGGAGCAACTGACCAGATCGCTGGCAATCGCCTGGGCCGATGACGGCATCCGTGTGAACGCCATCGCACCCGGCTTCATCGTGACCGAACAATCGGCCCGTGCGCGGCAGGACCCGGCCTTCACGTCCGCCGTCGAGGCCCGCACCCCGATGCGCCGCTGGGGCCAGCCCGACGACATTGCAGGCGCGGCGCTGTTTCTCGCGTCCGACGCGGCGGCATTCATCACCGGCATCTGCCTGCCCGTGGATGGGGGATATTCCGTTGTCTGACAGGGGGAGCAATTGACCGCGTTTTCCGACATCCGCGCCGCCGTCATCGGGACCGGGTTCATCGGAACCGTCCATGTCCAGGCGCTTCGCCGCCTCGGCGTCGAAGTGAAGGGGGTTCTCGGTTCCTCCGCCGAACGCGGCCGCCAGCGCGCCGCCGACATCGGTGTTCCCCACGCCTATGTCTCGCTGGATGATCTTCTGGCCGATGACGGCGTAGACGTGGTGCACGTGACCTCACCCAACCACGCGCATTATCCCCAGGTCCGCGCGATTCTCGCGGCGGGGAAGAACGTCATCTGCGAGAAACCGCTGGCCATGACCAGCGCGCAATCCGCCGAAATGGTCGATCTTGCCAAGGCCTCCGGAAAGGTCTGTGCGGTCTGCTACAACATCCGCTTCTATCCGCTGAACCAGCAGGCGCACGGCATGGTGAAGGCCGGACAGCTTGGCGACATCCGGTTCGTGACCGGACACTATCATCAGGACTGGCTGGCCAAACCGACCGACTGGAACTGGCGCCTGGACGCGGACGAAGGCGGCGCGCTCCGCTCGGTCGGCGACATCGGAACGCACTGGGTCGACCTGACCAGTTTCATCACCGGACAGAAGGCCAAGGCGGTGATGGCGGAGCTTTCGACTTTCATCCCCGAACGGCAGAAGCCGAGCGGTCCGGTCGAGACCTTCTCCGGCGGAAGCGGGCAGACAGAGACCGTCCCGGTCTCGACCGACGATGCGGCGACGATCATGATCCGATACGAGAGCGGCGCGCGGGCGGTCATGAGCACATCGCAGATCAATGTCGGCCGAAAGAATGCGCTAACCTGGGATGTGGCCGGCTCCAAAGCCAGCGCGGCATGGAACAGCGAAACGCCGGATCACCTGTTCATCGGGCATCGTGACAGCGCGAACGAGAGCCGGATGCGCGACTTCACCCTGATGAACGAGACCGGCGTCGCGGCGGCCACCCTCCCACCTGGACACGTCGAGGGTTTCGCGGACAGTTTCTTCAACTTTTTCCGCGCCGTATACGGCGATGTTGCTTCGGGCGGGCGACGCAGCGAGAGCACATGGGCCACTTTCGAAGACGGGCACTACGAGATGCTGTTCTGCGACGCGGTGCTCAGGTCGGCGGGTGAGGGCCGCTGGGTCGAACTGAGCGAGATAGGAGCCTGAAATGAAGCTGGGATTGCTGACCGCACCATTCGAAGACAGCGACCTGATGGATGTCGCCTCGTGGGCCGGAAGCAACGGGTTCTCGGCCCTGGAGATCGCGTGCTGGCCCGACACGGGTGGCGAGAAGCGCCGCTATGCCGGCACAAGCCACATCAACGTCGATGGCCTAAGCGCCTCTCAGAGCAGCGAAATCACCGCCCGTCTGCACGAGCACGGCATCGAGATCTCGGGCCTCGGCTACTACCCGAACCCGCTCCACGCCGACGCGGCCCACCGCGATGAGGTTCTGGGCCATCTGAAAAAGGTGATCACCGCCGCAAGCACCATGGGGCTCGGAGTGGTCAACACCTTCGTCGGCGGCGACCGCAATCTGAACCTCGACGAGAACTGGAAGCGCGCCAACGAGATCCTCGCACCGATCTTGCGCCATGCGCGGGATTCGGGCGTCCGGCTCTGCTTCGAGAACTGCCCGATGATCTTCAGCTACGACGAATGGCCGGGCGGGCACAACATCGCATACTCGCCGAAGATCTGGCGTCGCATCTTCGAGGAATGGGGCGATGCGGTCGGCATGAATTTCGACCCCTCGCACCTGATCTGGCAATTCATCGACCAGACCCGATTCATCAATGAATTCGGCCCGATGTTCGCGCATGTTCATGCGAAGGACGTCATGATCGACAGGGACGGACTGTATGAGAACGGCGTCATGTCGGTCGGCATGGGTTGGCAGATTCCGCGTCTCTGCGGGCTGGGCGACGTGGATTGGTCGGCATTCTTCTCGGCGCTTTATCGCGCCGGATACGACGGGCCCGTCATCATCGAGCATGAGGACCGCCTGTTCGAAGGCACCGACGAGAAGGTCAAGCGCGGGTTCCTTTTGGCCCGTGACGTGCTTCGGCCGTACATCAAGTAGAGGGCGACAAGTCCCTGACGTTGCAATGTTTTACAAGGGAGAACTGAGATGAAGAAACTACTTATCGGCGCCGCCGCTCTTGCCGTGGCTACCTCGCTGTCATCTGCGGCTTTCGCCGGTGGCCACAAGTCCTACACGATCGGCGTCTCGAACACGGTGCAGGGCAACGGCTGGCGGGAAGAGATGATCTGCGCCATGCGCGCCCAGGCCCTGGTCGAAGGCGACGTGTCGAACATGATCGTGGCGCATCGCAACACCGATTCCGCGGGGCAGCTCGAGGACATCAACAACCTGATCGAGGCCGGTGTCGATGCCATCGTGCTGAACCCGTCCAACCCCGACGCGCTTAACTCGGCACTCGAAGCAGCGATCGAACAAGGCATCGTCGTTGTCGCCGTCGATGCGGGCGTGACCGCCGAGGGCGCGTACATCCTGTCGAACAACCAGGAAGAATACGCCTATCTGGGCGCCAAGTGGCTTTTTGAACAACTCGGCGGCGAGGGTGACGTCGTCTACATGCGCGGCATCGCGGGTGTTTCGGCGGATACCGACCGCGACAACGGCTTCAAGCGCGCCCTGGCCGAATACCCCGGCATCAACGTCGTCCACGAGGTGTTCACCGGCTGGCAGCAGGACCAGGGCAAACAGCAGATGTTCGACTTCCTGGCCACCGGCATCCCCTTCGACGGCGTCTGGACCAGCGGCATCGACAACGTGATCGTGGACGCGTTCGTCGAATCCGGTGCTCCGCTTGTCCCGATTGTGGGCGCGGATAACGCCGGCTTCGTGAAGTACCTGGCCGAGACCGACGGCCTTGTGGGCGCGGCCGTCACCAACCCCGGTTCGGTCGGCGGTGCCGGCGTCGCACTGGCCGTCGATATCCTGAACGGCGAGGCACCCGAAAACAAAACCGTTCTCGTCGATCCCGTCCTCTGGGAAAACGTGACCGAAGAAGGCCGCGCCACCATTGCCGAGGCGCAGAACCCGAACCTCGATCCGGAATGGCCGGTCTCGGTTTCGATCCCCGGCTGGACCGACTACACGATGGACCAGATCATCGCGTGCAAAGGCCCCGGCGAAGGCTGATCCGGGTCGTATCGGCCCCCGGCGCAAACCGTGCCGGGGGTTTTCCTGCCCCTGACGGAAACCTGACACTCTCATGAGCGACACCGCCCTTCTGGACGCCTCCGGCGTCGCGAAAAGCTTCGGCGCGGTGCGTGCCCTGACGAACGCGCGGCTTCAACTCGCGGAGGGCGAGATCGTCGCGCTGATGGGGGCGAACGGCGCCGGAAAATCCACGTTCGTCAAGATCATCACTGGCGCTTTGAAACCGGATCGCGGCCATGTCCTGATCCGGGGACGGGAGGCGCGGGTCGGCAACCCCGCGCAGGCGCGTCAGTCCGGCCTCGTGCCCGTCTATCAGGAACCCTCGCTGATCCCCGATCTGGATGTGCGCGACAATCTCCGGCTGATCGACACGCCCGTCGATGGCTTTCGGCACTGGGTGTCCGAGTTGGGCATCAAACGGCTCGAGCCGTCGTCCATGATCCGGGACCTGCCTCTGGCGACGCTGCGTATCATCGACCTTGCGCGCGCGCTGGCCGCCAGGCCCGATGTCCTGCTTCTGGACGAGATGACCGCTGCCTTGCCCACCGATCTTGTGGAGCGGGTGCTCAACGTCGTGCGCGGCAGGGCGAACGAAGGCATGGGCGTGATCTACGTCTCGCACCGCTTCGCGGAGATCTCGGAACTCTGCGACCGCGCGACCGTCCTGCGCGACGGCGAGACGGTGGGCGACCTGCCGATCGAACCGGGCGTCGAGGAACGCGTGGTCGAACTGATGCTGGGCCAGAAGATCGACCTGGGTCACCGCGATCTGGCCGCCGCCCGCCGGTCACAGGCGGGCACGCCGCGCCTCAGCGTGAAGGCGCTCGCCGCGACACCGAAGGTCACGGATGTCACCTTCGATCTTTACCCCGGCGTCGTGGCGCTTGAGGGCCAGGGCCAGGACGAGGTTTTCGACATGCTCTCCGGCTTCTCGAAACCGACCGGCGGCACCATCGAACTCGAGGGCCGGCCGGTATCGTTTTCGCACCCGGCCGATGCCATTCGGGCCGGGATCACGTTCGTGCCCGGCAACCGGGCCGAGGCGCTTCTGTCCCAGCGGTCTGTGAGAGAGAACATCGCCCTGCCCTTCGCGGCCCCCATGAGATCCTGGGGAGCCCTGAAACTGAAACACGAACGCGAGCGCGTCGGCTATGCCATCGACAAGCTTCAGATCGACACCCGTGCACAGGGCGAAGTCCAGCGTCTGTCGGGCGGCAATCAACAGAAGGTGACCATCGCCCGCTGGCTCGCGACCGGCGTCGAGACGCTGTTGCTCTTCGACCCCACGCGCGGGATAGACGTGCGCACCAAGCGCCAGATCTATCCCCTTGTCCGCGAACTGGCCGAAAAGGGCGCAGCGGTCCTGTTCTACACCTCCGAGCTTGAAGAGGTGCAACTTGCCTGCGACCGCGCGGTGGTGATCTTCAACGGACGGGTCGTCGACCAGATCGACGCGAGCGACGCGACCGAGCAAAGGCTTATGCGCGCCGCCTACGGCCTGACCGAGACCGAGGGCGCGGCGTGAGCGGCGTCCTGCGCAACAACGCCTGGGTCCTCGGACTGGCGCTGCTTCTTGCGGCGCTTCTGGCCGTCACGAAGATCATCCAGCCGTCCTTCGGGGCGCCGGGCCTGGAAAGCGTCGCGCGAGCCGCCCTGCCCTTCGCCTTCGCGACCGCCGGGATGGCCGTCGTTGTGATCGTCGGCGGCATCGACCTCTCTGTCGCCTCGATGATGGCCGTCTGCGCCGTGACGACCGCGGTCCTGATGGAGCGCATGGCGGGCGTTCCGGCAGTGCTCGTCGTTTTGGTCGTCGGGCTTTCAATGGGGCTGGTCAACGGCGCGCTGATCGTCCTGACCCGCGTGCCCGACATCGTCGTGACGCTGGCGATGCTGTTCGTGTGGGAGGGCACGGCGCTTCTTATCCTGGAAACCCCCGGAGGCCGCACCGCGGACTGGCTGCGGCAATCCATTCGTGGCGGGTTCCTGATCGACATCCTGCCCAAGGCGCTTCTCATCATCGCCGTTTGCATCGCGATCGTCTGGGTTCCGATCCGGCGCTCGAAGCTTGGTCTCTCGATCTATGCCACGGGGTCGGACGAGCTTGCGGCCTTCCGGTCCGGCGTCGCGGTCGGGCGCACACGGATCCTGGCGTACGGTGTCTGCGGCCTGTTCTGCGCCATGGGCGGTCTCAGCCTCGCCGCGCTGACCGGCATCGGCGAGCCCGTGCCAGGCCCCTACCTGCTGGCCTCGGTCGCCGCCGTGGTCCTTGGCGGTGTCGTCCTGGGCGGCGGCAAGGGTGGCCTTCTCGGTCCGATCATCGCCGTGTTCATCCTGCGGATCATCCGCACCATCCTGACGCTTCTGGCCGTCGACCCCAACGTCACGACGATCATCGAAGGAACAATCATGGTCGCGGTCGTCATGCTGGGAACCGCCGCGACGCTGAGGGGGGCGCGAACATGCGCATGGCGACCACCGACCCGCCGCTTGTCCGCCTGGGCCGCTTCCTGCGGGACAACCCGATGGTGCCGCTTCTGGCGTTCCTCTTTCTGCTCATCGCCGCGCTGGAGGTCATGCGGCCGGGCATCGTCATGCCGATCCGCGCCGGGCGTGACGGGCTGATTTCGACCTTCTGGGTCGGAAACCTGATCAAGTTCGCGATCCCGCTGGCCATGCTGGCCGCCTGTCAGGTCCTGACGATGCTGACGGCGGGCATAGACATGTCCGTCGGCGTCGTCGCCACGGTTTCGGCCTTTGTCTGCGCCACGCTCAGCACCGCCTGGGGCGTTCCCGCCGCCGTCATGGTCGCGCTTGCCTGCGGACTGGTCGTGGGCCTGGTCAACGGATTCGGTGTCGGGATCGTGCGGGTGCATCCGCTGATCATGACGCTCGGCACCGGCCTGATCGCGACGGGCTGCCTTCAGGTCTATCAGCGCCTCTTCATCAACGCCGGATCGCAGATACCCGAATTCCTGGTCTGGCTCGGCACCGGACGCACGGCGGGCATGCCGAACGGCCTGTTCCTGTTCATCCCCTTCGCGGCCTTCATCCTGTGGCTGATGCGGTTTACAGGCTTCGGGCGTCTGCTTTTCGCTCTCGGCTCGAACGAGCGCGCGGCCAAGCTGTCGGGCGTCAGGGCGTGGCAGGTCTATCTGGCGCTCTATGCGCTCTCCGGCCTGATCGCCGCGGTCGCGGGCCTTCTCTATCTTGGCATGATCCGCCAGACCTCGCTCAGCCTGGCCGTGCCGCTTCTGCTGCCGTCGGTCGCCGCGGCGGTCATCGGCGGCACGTCGATCTTCGGCGGACGCGGCAGCTTTGCCGGCGCCATCGTCGGCGCGCTGATCCTGCGCGTTCTCGACACGATGCTGACGCTCTTGCAGATGCCGGAGGGCGCGCGCACCGCGCTGTTCGGCCTGATCATCCTGGCCGTGACCGCGCTTTACGTCCGCATCACGGGAACCCGATAAGGAGACACGCCATGGCAAAGTTCCGCATCGCAGGCATCAGCTTCGACCACATGCACATGGGCGATCTGCTGCGCATGACCCATGAACACCCCGATGCCGAGATCGCGGCGATCTTCGACCCCGACCGCGCCCGGATGCAATCCGCCATCGACACCTTCGGCATACCCGAAGACCGCGTGTTCACCGATTTCGACGCCTGCATGAAGGCCGGCCCCTACGACATTGCCATCCTATGCGCGGCGACGGCCGATCACGCCGGGTATACCGAACGCCTCGCGCCGCACGATCTGCACGTCGTCGTGGAGAAACCCTTTGCCGCCTCGGTCGCCGACGCGCGGCGCATGATGGCGGCCATGGAAGCGACGGGCCGGCAGCTGATCATCAACTGGCCGCTCAGGTGGGTCGAAAGCCATGTCACCGCCAAACGCCTGATCGACGAGGGGCTGATCGGCGACCTGATCGAAGTCCATTTCTACGACGGCAATCGCGGACCACTCTACCACCTCGCCGACAAGGTCGAGGTGACCCCGGACGCGGTCGAGCGCCAGAAGCCGACATCCTGCTGGTACAAGAAATCCTCGGGTGGCGGCTCGCTGCTCGACTATCTCGGATACGGCGCCACGCTCGGCACCTGGTACATGGACGGCGAAGCGCCGCTCGAAGTGACATGCGTCAACGATGAAACCCCCGGGATCGAGGTCGACCAGCACGCCGTGACCGTCTGCCGCTACGCGCGCGGATTGTCCAAGATGGAAACACGGTGGGGCACCTTCACCGATCCCTGGACGATACAGCCGCAACCCACCTGCGGTTTTACCTTCGTCGGAACCGACGGCACCATAGCCTCGCCCGACTACGCCAGCCACGTGACCGTTCAGACCCGGGCGCGCCCGGAACGGCACGAGATTCCCGCCGACCCGCTGGCCGAAGGCGCGCGCAACCCGATCGAATACGTCATCGACCGTCTTCGGAACGGTCAGCCGGTCGAAGGCCCTCTCGATCCCACGCTTTGCCTGACGGCACAACGGATCATCGACACGGCGGTCCGGTCCGCCTCGGAGAAGCGCACGCTGGAGTTGATGCCATGAGCGACGACGCCGCCGACACGGACACCTACGCCCTGCGCTCCGCCACGCTGCCGGACATCGAGGCGCCCGATTTGCCCTATCGGCCGCCGATGCCGAAAAACTACAGACCGCGCATCGGCATGATCGGCACGGGCGGCATCTCGGCCAGCCATCTGGATGCCTATCGCGCCGCCGGTTGGGAAGTGGCATCGCTCTGGAACCGCACCCGCAGCAAGGCCGAGGAGAAAGCCGCCACGTACTGCCCCGCCGCCCGGATCGAGGACGATTGGCGCGACATGCTGGAGAAAGGCGACATCGACGTCATCGACGTCACGCTTCATACCGAGCATCGGACACCGATCATCGAAGCGGCGCTGAAAGCGGGCAAGCACGTCCTCAGCCAGAAACCCTTCGTCACAGACCTCGATATGGGTCAACGCCTTGTCGATCTTGCCGACGACAACGGCGTGCATCTTGCCGTCAACCAGAACGGCCGCTGGTCGCCGCACATGGCCTGGATGCGCGAAGCGGTGCGCGCGGGGCTGATCGGCGACGTGATTTCCGTTCATGTCTCGATCCACTGGAACCACGGCTGGACGGCGGGCACGCCCTTCGACGAGATGGACGATCTTGTTCTCTACGACTTCGGTGTTCACTGGTTCGACTTCGTCACGTCTCTGGTGGGCGACCGTGCCGAAAGCGTCTACGCCACCAGCGCCAGGGCACGCGGCCAGGCCAACAAAAGCCCGCTTCTGGCCCAGGCGGTCGTCACGCTGGATGGCGGCCAGGCCAGCCTTGTCTTCGACGGCGGCGCACCCCACGGTCCCCGCGACACGACCTACGTCGCGGGCACGAAGGGCAGCATCATCTCCGACGGCCCGGACCTGGGCACTCAAAGCCTGCGCCTCGTGACGGCCCGGGGCGTCGCCACGCCGACGCTCGAAGGCCAATGGTTCAACGACGGGTTCCAGGGCGCGCTGGGCGAACTGCTTTGCGCCATCGAGGAAGGCCGTCCGCCATTGAATTCGGCGCGCGACAACCTCACCTCACTGGCCCTGACATTCGCCGCGGTCCGATCCCGGATCAGCGGGTGCGCGGTCAGGGTCGGTGAAGTGCGAAGGTTGGACGGCGCGTGACCACCGCGCGAACCCAAGCCTGCGCGTGACCGCAGCGCCACTGTCGCGCGACCGTGATTTTCGTTATTCCACATGACATCGAGATGTGCCGCCCACCCCCATGGAAAGGACTGCGGATGACCACGGAAACCGACGCCCGCAAGGACATCATCGCCGCCTGCCGGGAGATGAACGCCAACGGTTTGAACCAGGGAACGTCGGGAAACATCTCGATCCGGTATGAGGACCGGATGCTGATCTCACCCTCGGCGACACCGTATGACCGGATGACGCCGGAAATGATCGCGTCCATGGACTTGTCCGGCGGGATGACCGGAGAATGGGAAGGTCCGCTCAAACCGTCGACCGAATGGCGGTTCCACTGGAAACTGCTGAAAGAGCGGCCGGACCTCACCGCGGTTGTCCATGCCCACCCGACCTATTGCACGGCCCTGGCGATCCTCAGACGGTCCATCCCCGCGTGCCACTACATGATCGCGGCATTCGGCGGCACCGATGTGCGCTGTGCGGGCTATCATCTTTTCGGCACCGAAGAACTGGCCGAAATGGTCCTTGACGCGATGAAGGACCGCACGGCTTGCCTTCTTGCCAATCACGGCATGATCGCAGCCGGCGGCGGCATCGCGCAGGCCATGTGGCGTGCGGTCGAACTCGAGACAATTGCGCGACAGTATCATCTAGCCCTCCAGGTGGGCGAGCCCGTCATCCTGTCGGACGATGATATCGGTCAGACACTGAAGGCGTTTGCGGGCTATGGCGTTCAGGACTCCTGAACGCGCGATGCCGGGCGCGCGGTCACGTTCCGCACCCCCCTCTCTCGTCCACAAAAAAATCGCTCGCCGATTGGGAACCGTTCGCCGACACACGCGTTCCGCAAATGACCCGCGCCTTGGTCCCGACATGCGCGGTGTCGCACGGGAGAGACAATTATCGCGTCATCCCACAGTGCCGGAGAGCCGCCCCGGGCTCTCCGGCACATATTTTTCGATCTATCTCGCAAGCGACTGAGCCTTTGACGTGAAATGCAAACAGGGCCGCCCCTTCAGGAGCGGCCCAGCCGTTCGTTCTATTCCCAAGTCACGTGTCAGACCGGTGGACGGCCTTTGACGGCCCGGGCGATCAGCGCCACCACGAACAGCACGAGGAAGACGAAGAATAGTATTTGAGCGATACCGGCAGATGCGCCGGCTATTCCGCCGAAGCCAAGTGCAGCGGCGATCAAAGCGATAACGAAGAACGCGATAGCCCATCCAAGCATGTCTGAATCCTCCTAAAGAGATTTCGGTTGCGGTATGCTTAGACAACGTGAATAGGACACCGCGGTTCCCGGATCGAGGACGCATCGCAACAGGAAAAGCGCCGCGGAAGACCGCGGCGCTCGTTCATTTCGCAAGTTGCGAACTTATTGGTGGCGCATCCAGTCATCGACCTCGCGCTCGGCCTCTGCACGCTCCTTGCCGTAGCGCTCTTGGACCAGGCCGACGACTTCTTCACGCCGTCCTTCGATCGAATCCCATTCGTCGCCGGTGATGTCGCCCCACTTGGCCTGAGCGCGACCTTTCACCTGTTTCCAGTTACCTTGGATTTCGTCCCAATTCATGGTGACCTCCTTTATCGGTTCATAAAGGGAAAACGCGGGCTGGCGCGTGTTGTTCCAAGACTGCCGGCGCTTTGGGCACACTGAGATTTGGCTGGGCGGAAAAGATCCGATCGCTGAGCGGTGCGATCAGACCATTTCCTCGGGGACGCCGGGTAACTGAACGCCGAACTCCTCGGCAGCTTTCAGATCGTAGGGAAGAAGGAATCCCTTACGGTCCTCCGGCGCACGGCGTGCATTTTGGATCGCAATGCGCCTCCACGCGCGGACAGCCGTGTCCAACGCGAAGTACTCTTCCTTGGCGTCTGGCGGCAACCAATGGCCGAATATCTTCTTCCTGACCTCTTCGACGGTCTTTCCTTGAGACAGGAAGACGCCCGCCTCCGTGTCCCATCGCAGCGAGCGTCCGTTCAGGTTGGCCGATGAGATGATGGCCTCGGTGTCGTCGAAAATCGAGACTTTGGAATGGATATAGACCAATTCCGCGCCACGCAGTCGTTCGCGCGAGCTCTTCTTATAGGTCTTCGATGCTGCACGCGGCTGAGCCGCCGCGCCGATGAAAACGCGATCGCCGAACGCCTTGCGCACCTTCCTCAGGCACCGGGCCTGCAAGAACTCGCCGAACCGCGAATCCAAATCGTCGCTTGCCTCGAACGCAACTTCTTCGGGCGCTGCGGGCAGGATGACGATCAGCCCCAAATCGGGGTTCTTCCGGGCTGCGTCCGCCAAGGTGCGCGCAAGCTGCCTGTCACGGAAGAACTGTGTTTCGAGGTAAATCAAGCGTTTCGAGCGGCGGATCAGGGTCAGGTGACCTTTCAGAATCTCGTTCGCCACGGGGCTGGGTCCGAAGTGAACGGCGTCAGAACTTCTCCGTTTCGATAATGTGCGCAACAGCCGCCGGGTCGGTTTGGGCGGCTGGTGACCAGATACGACCGAGAGGAATGTCTCAAGGTGCTCCTGCGCCTCGGCGACAACGCGGCCGTCCATCAGAAGCTGAACGTCCTGCCAGGTGTCCTTGCCTTCCTGATCGTGCTCCGGCGTATCGAAACGCCGGTCGTTCAGGTCCAAACCGCCAATATACAGCAATCGCCGGTCGATCACCGCCAGCTTCTGATGGTGCGTCGCCGGGAAAAGCACGGGCACCGTCAGGTATCGGGGAGCGACGGTGCGGTTACCCTTGGTGTGCACATACCGCAGCAGACCCGGCATGTCGTGAAGCGTCACCTTGCGTTCGTCGTCTCCGAGCGCGTTCAACCACTTGCAGGCCCTGCGCAGGGCGACCCATGCCATCGGCAATACCGCAAGGCGCGGCACGATCCCGGTTCTCGATGCATGCAGGGATGGAATGACGTCCAGATCGGCGCGGGGACCGGCAATCTCGCGCGCGGCATAGAACTGGCGCATGGACCGCCACGTCAACGCATGCAGCTTCGGGCGCACGACGGGGTCGAAGTCGGTCAGGACCATCCTGATCCGAACCCCGCGCGCAAGCGTGTGCACGATCAGATCGAACCACGTTTCGCCGATCTTCTTCGCCTCGTCGGACCGCAACCGTGTATCGAGATCGAAGATGCGGAAACTGGCCCAGATCTCGCTTTTCGATGCCAAGACCGCGCGTTCGAATGCCGGAAACGCTTCTGCCGCCGTCAGCAGCAGTTCCGTTCCCTTCTTTTCTCGCAGCTGAAATGGTTGCATCGCGTTCATTTTTTTCTCCGGCCCCAACGTACTCCGAACGCGTCTCTGAGGGAGTTGTTCCGTCTTCGCCGGTCTACTCCGCGACGACCCGATCGGACGTGCGCTGCTCCGCCTGATCAAGGGCGCCGATGGGGAAGCGCACCGACAACGTGTAGAGGTGCTCCCCCTCTTCCCGTTCCGAAGTGCCGCCAAGCTGGCGCACGAAAGCTTCGATCAGTTGCGAGCCAAGGCCAGAGCCCCTTTCTTCGAATTCGGGGCGCTCCTCCTTCTCTTCGGTGGTTGAACGGGAATTGGAGATCTTCAGCTCGGCCCCGCCCGGACCGGCCATCACAAGCGACAGCGCAAGGGTCGGACGCGTCGGCCCTTCGGAAGGCGCGTATTTCAAGGCGTTGGTCAGCGCCTCGGTGACCAGCAGGGCCAAAGGCACCGCTTGGTCAGGGGTCATCCGCAAGGGCTCAAGCCTTGTTTCGACGGCGAAGCGGTTATCGACGCCTGTCCCCATCTTGATCATCTGCTCGAGAATATCGCTAAGCAGCTCGTCCGCGCTGACGTCCGCGACACCGGAGGTCTGGTACAGGCTCTTGTGGATCGTCGCCAGGCTCATCACCCGCTCGTTCAGGCGCTTGATCAGATACCGTGCCTCGGGCGACATCGCGCGTCTCGCCTGAAGGTTCATGATCGAAGCGATGAGTTGAAGGTTGTTCTTCACACGGTGGTGCACCTCGCGCAGCAGAACTTCTTTCTGGTGCACGGTATCCTCAAGCTGTGCCTCGTCCCGCAGGATCGACTCGCGCATACCGTCGAAAGCCTGGCCGGCTTCGCGGATCTCGACCGGTGCATTCTCGAAATGAAGACCGCTCAGCATGCGGTCCCCGCGCGCGAAGCTGATGATGGAGCGCGTCAGAGACTTGATGTGACGAACGACCAGACGTTCCGCTGCAAGAAGCGCGACACCAAGGCTGACAAGCCACATCAGGACGGGCACCACCCATGGCGGCAGGGAAGACCAGGACAACGAACCCGGAAGCGCTTCGGCGGGCCACGATCCAAGGGCGTAGAGCGTATCGGGAACAAGGGGAACAACCGAGAAGACACGCTCGCCGCCATCTCTCGCAAGATCCGTGAAGGTCAGTGATCGGCCGCCGGCCAGGGCGGCAAGACTTCTGTTCTGAGGCAGCAGCGGCCGTGCTTCCTCTATACCCACCGACGACGTGATCACTTCGCCGGCCGGATTGAACGTGACCAGCATGATCGGCGGCAACTCCAGATCTTCGTTTCGCCGCAAGGTCAACTGGCTGTGCGGCACCGACACCGCAGTGAACGCCACGACACTGCCGTCCGGTCCGAACACCGGATGTCGCGCGAACATGACAGAGGTTCCGGAAATCGGCGCCGAAGTGTTGACCCGGATCGACGGAAGTCCGCTGCGGATCGCTTCGTCGCGCTCTGGCGTCGGCTCGAAGGTGAACGGTCGGCCAGCCGACGAACACTCCATCGTTCCGTCAGCATCGTAAATACCGGCAAACGAGAAAAGCTGCGATTCCTCGACGATCTCGCGCATCACGCGGATGCAGGTCGGCAGATCGCTTTCCAGTTCAGGCGCGGCCTTCGCCAGGGCGGCCGCCGCACCCTGCGCGCGCTGCACCGCGCGCAACTCCTCAGCGGCGGCGGTCAACGTGGCACCGGTCAGCGCAGCCTCGGATCGGGCGCGCGCCTCCTTAATCAGCGCATGGGACTGAAGACCCGCGATCACGCCCAGGGGCACGAGCGACACCGCGAGAAGAAACGCCAGCCGGAAGGCCAGCCTTTGTGTTAGCGGTGACCCGTCGGTCATGCCGCACTTGCCTCCCCCCTATTCACAACTGCAAGGGTTGCACCGTCGACCTCGGCCAGAACATTTTCGCCATCGCCGAGGTTCAGTAATTCGGCGAGCCGTACCCTGGCACGGTTGGCGCGGCTTTTTACCGTGCCTATGGCGACGCCCATGGTCTCGGCAGCTTCCTCGTAGGAAAACCCTTCGGCGCCGACCAGGACAAGAACTTCGCGATGCTCGGGCGACAACGAATCGAAGGCCGTCATGAAGTCACCGAACGCCAGGCGCGCGTCATGGGCGGGTTTTTCGGACAGATTGCGCGAAAAATGCCCGTCCGGATCGGGAACCTCGCGCTTGCGCTTGCGGCGTTCGGAATAGAACGTGTTGCGCTGAATCGTGAACAGCCACGCCCGAAGGTTCGTGCCCGGCTGGAACTTGTCGAACTTGGACCACGCCTTCAGAATGGTTTCCTGAACAAGATCGTCGGCCGCCGCGGAATTACGCGTCAAGCTCATGGCGAAGGCGCGCAACGAAGGAAGATGCTCGGCGATTTCATCGCGAGGATCGGGTTCAGCAGTCATTTCTGCTGTTCCTTCCTGCGCAATTCCTCCAACAAATCCTTCAGCTTGTCGGGTACCTGCTCGTTCAGCGCATCGCTGTAGACGCGCTTGAGGTTCGCGTCGATCTCGTCGCGAACCTTGTTTTTCTTCTTGTCCGGAGTCACAGGGTGCCTACCTTGATACATGACGGTTCCACAAATAGTTTGGAACCCAACGACGGTATAGTGCGTTTGGTTCCAAGAAAAAGATCGTTACGAGAGCGAGAACAACATGACGACGACTAATTCACCTGACCTTGCAACGCAAATCGGGGGCCAACTTCCATATCTGCGTCGCTATGCTAGGGCATTAACCGGCAGCCAGGATACGGGTGATCGCTACGCCGCGGCAACTCTCGAAGCCATCATTGCCGATCCCGATTCCGTCTCTGGATCCGGCGACGTGAAGGTGGAATTGTTCAAAGCCTTCCATGCCATCTGGTCGACTGCGGGCGCGCCCGTCGGCGCTCCGGACACCGATCTTTCCGCGCGTGCGCAGGAACACCTGTCACGGCTCACGCCGAATACGCGCGAGGCATTGCTGCTTTATTCGATCGAGGGCTTCGGCGACGAAGAGATTGCCGACATCATGGGCGTCTCGGCCGACGAGGCGAATGAACTGCTCAGAATCGCGGATAGCGAGATGCAGGATGCCGTCTCGGGCCGGATCCTCGTGATCGAGGACGAGGCGATCATCGCCATGGACATCACCGCGATCGTCGAAGAAATGGGACATGCCGTAACGGGCGTGGCGCGTACCCGCGCCGGGGCCGTCGATCTTGCCGCCCGGGAAAAGCCGGACCTTATTCTGGCGGATATCCAACTGGCCGACAACTCATCGGGCATCGACGCCGTGAACGACATCCTTCAGCAGTTCGAAGATATCCCGGTCATCTTCGTCACGGCCTTCCCCGAACGGCTTCTGACGGGAGAACGCCCCGAGCCGGCCTTCCTGATCACGAAACCATATTCGGAAGAACAAATCCGCTCGGCCGTCAGTCAGGCGATGTTCTTCTCGTCCACCGAAACGCTCGCCGCCTAGCGGCATCGAAAGGGCGACGGGCCATGTCCGCCGCCCTTCCGCCTCCTCCCTAACTCTGCGTTATCGCTCGCTCTGCAAGACCGAAACCAAGGCATCAGTGCTGAATGGTTTCTCGAGAGACTGGAACGGAAACGCGCTCAGACTTTCGGCTTCGTCCCGTTGCCCTATCAGGATCACTCGCGTGCCATTTGCACACAGCGTCTTAAGGCGTGAGTTGTGAAGCATCAGCGCCGGCGATACTTCCAGAACAACGATGCGAATCTCGCCTTCGTCTTCAAGCATGGTCGATAGTGTCGCGTCATTCGTGACAGCAACGGACTGGGTCTGTGGAAACACGTCCGCCAGAGTCAACAGTACGTCTTGCGCGACGACCTGATCCTTCAATGCAACGATATTCATTCCCACCAAAACAGTGCATTCGACAGGGTACATGGATGTCTCCCGTTTCGATGCACCTTGGAACATGAGCGGCAAGAATGCATTAAACTACGACATAGCTGGAAAGGTTTTCGAGATGACGCCGACAGGTTGTTCCAATTGCCCACTGCGCAAGCGCTCGTTGTTCGTCGAATTCACGAAGGACGAGCTCGCGTTCATGGAGAAACTCAAGACCGGCGAGTTGAAGGTCGACGCGGGCACAACGATCCTGATGGAGGGGTCGAATTCGCCGCAACTTTTCACTGTCTTGAAGGGCGTGGGGATAAGATACAAGACGCTGGAGAATGGCCGCCGGCAGGTCATAAACTTCCTGATGCCGGGCGACTTTGTCGGTTTGCAGGCCGGTATCATGGGCGAGATGAAGCATTCCGTGGAAGCGACAACGCGCATGACGCTCTGCGTGTTTCGGCGGGAGGACCTTTGGAACGTATTTCGCGCGCAACCCGCGCGCGCCTACGACGTGACCTGGATCGCCGCCGCCGAGGAGCATTTTCTGGGTGAATCCATCGCCACCCTTGGCCAGAGAACCGCCGAGCAGCGAATGGCTTGGGCAATGTTGATGCTGGATCGCAGATTGCGCGCCGTGGGCCTGGGAAAGAACGGTTCGGTCCCGCTACCTTTCAAGCAACAGGACCTTGCGGATGCGCTTGGGCTGTCCCTTGTCCATACCAACAAGACCCTGGCCAACCTTCGAAAGCGGCAGATCGTCAATTGGTCGGGGGGCCGCTTGTCGATCAAGGATAACCGGAAACTGGCCGAAATCGCCATGGTCGAAGACGAGGAACTGCCACGGCGTCCGCTCATGTAACCGCGGCCGTTCGGTATCAACGCAGAAAAGCCCGCCTGTCCGGCGGGCTTTTCGTTTCCGTATGAGCTGCAACTACACGTCAGACGTGCGCCGAACTGCCTTTCGGTCCGGCGATCAGCCAGGCGATGAAGCCCAGGACCGGCAGCAGCAGAATGACTAGGGTCCAGACGATCTTGGCTACCGTCGAGGCGCCGCTCGTGAGGACCCGGAAGATCGCGTAGATGTCTGCGATAAGGATGATAAGTCCGAAAAGACCATATTCCATGACAAGCTCCTTGATGCTGAGTATTGCGGGTCAACGCGACGACCTAGCGAAGGTTCCCGCAAAGATTTCAGCCGGATAACGGAACCTGAACCCACCTTCGGCGTTTCCGTTCCAGACAATGAAGGAGACAAATACATGCGACCCGTAATCGTCATAGGAGCAATCGTCGCCTTGGCCGTGCTGGCGTTCGGCGTCTACATGGTCGACATCGACATGACCGAGGAAGCCCGGCTTCCCGACGTGGATGTCAGCGTCGAAGGAGGCAACATGCCCGAGGTCGATGCCGAGGTGGGTGACATAGACGTCGGCAGCGAAGAGGTCACCGTCACGGTGCCGACGATCGACGTCGAATCCCCTGAAGAAGAAAATGCCGAGGACGTGGTGGAGAACAATTGACCGATCACCGATCCGGTTTCGAAGGGCGCGCGGACAGCGCGCCCTTTTCTGTTCCAGTCGGGCGCCGCATCGGGAACACTGGTCCTGCCACGGCGTTCGATGCGGACGGCCACACGGCTCAACACTAGAACAGCGGGAGAGCGATCATGACCCCAGGTATCACACGCGCCATCTCATTCGGCTTCATACTGGCCGCCAACACCGTGGCCGCGGAAGAGATAGCAGAGGTGGGAGTCGACTGGGTCGGCAACGATATCATCGTGGAGGCGGTGAAGGACCCGTCGGTTCCTCAGGTGACATGCTACGTCGCCTATTTCGATCGCAGCATCATCGACCGTCTGCAACAAGGAAACTGGTTCGAGGATCCCAGCTACTCCGCGATCAATTGCGTGGCCACAGAACCTGTTCCGAATGACGTGCTGGCCAGCCTTCCGCGCAAGGAGAACATCTTTTCGCAGCGCCAGTCGCTGATCTTCAAATCCGTCAACGTCTCGCGCATCTACGATCCGGAACGCGGCGCTTTGATCTATCTCAGCCATGCCCCCGCAGTGACCCAGCCTGCTGCTGTCCCCGCTGCGGCAGCCGGGCAG
>ERZ869936.765-NODE-765-length-27338-cov-6.331892_pt1 | contig 27338 bp, 25 predicted proteins | sample MGYA00520876_ERZ869936 | MGnify/ENA primary metagenome ERZ869936 (study PRJEB32218, sample SAMN09650985) | biofilter metagenome | isolation source: enrty point of leading RO module | place: Saudi Arabia: Thuwal, RO plant located on Red Sea | collected 2016-02-17 ... | reverse complement strand
GATTTTCAGTGGCTTTTAATATTAGGATTGTTGTGTACGGCCTTTGCTTTTATAAAAAGTGTTGACTTAATGAAAGAGTTAACACCATATACCATTACTATATCGGTGAACATGGAGCCTATTTATTCTATAATTATTGCCGTAATAATTTGGCCGGAAAGTGAAGTAATGTCAATAGGTTTTTATGTTGGAACTGCAATTATTCTTACTACCATATTTTTAAACGCCTGGTATAAAAGGCGCGAACGATTAAATCAAAAGAAGCTACTTTTGTGACCTGGCTCAGCTTTAATATCTTTGGAGTAGTATGAGTTTAAAAAAGCATATATCTAATTTAAATCAAACACGACTTAACTTAACAAATAAAGTAATTGATAGAAAGTATATTTTTTTGTTGCTTTCGTTAATATCTATGCTTTTTATTCCTAGCTTGTTTTACCAAACTCCTTATCAAAAAATTGTTGCGTATGTATTGCAAGCATTTACATTTCTTATTGGTGTGTATGCAATTCACAGAAATAAAAAAGAACTTTATTTACTAACACTATTGTGTATGGTGGTAATAGGCTTAAACTTATTTGGGGTTTATAAAGAATATGCAACCATTCACTTTTATTTAAGCTTTATTTTTTATCTCTTATTCTATTTGTTTATGTGTCTTCGGTTGGTGGAAAAAATATTTTCGGCACAAACGGTCAGGCTAAGCGTTCTTATAGCTTCTATTATTGTTTATTTGCTGATAGGTATTTGTGGAGGGTTTGTCTTTATGCTGATTGAAAATATCCATCCTGGCTCTATACACAATTTGCAAATTGAAAATATTACAGAGCCTTCTCGCTTTATCTATTTTAGTTTTACTACTATGAGTACTCTTGGATACGGAGACATTACTCCGGTTACTCCACCTGCACAATCCTTTGCAATTATTTTAACAGTTATAGGTCAAATGTACACTACTCTTGTTGTAGCCATGTTAGTTGGAAGATATCTTTCGTATAGGAATAGAAATTAAATCTTCTTTTATTTTTGTAAAAAACATATTATGATTCAAAGAATACAAACACTCCTTTTATTACTTGCAATTGTTTCGGCCTTTTTAATTTCAAACTTAAACTTTGCCACCATTACTTCTTCAATAAATATTTTTAAAATAAATGGTATTGTAACTACTGATAAAGCTGACTTTGTACTTCACTACAATATAATATCTATTGTGTTGCTTTCACTATCTTCTTTAGTGTGATTGATTATCATTTTTTTGTATAAAAACAGAGTACTACAAATTAGAATAGCTCGTTTTTTGTTTTTGCTTTATACTGCATTTATAGCGGTAGCTTTTTTAATTCCTGACTTTAAACCTGAAATGGATGACATTATTTCTACAGAAGTCGGAATAGGGGCATATTTGAGTTTCATTCCTGCCTTACTCACCTTGTTAGCGATTAGGTATATAAAGCGAGATGAGGAGCTGGTAAGGGCTGCCAACAGAATTCGTTAATCCAGAAAATACTTTTTCCACCAGTAGTTAAATACAATAATTGCCCAAATAGTTGCGGCAGCATCTTCAGGATTTTTTGAGTGTAGTTTTTTTAGGAGATAATTAATATAGTTTAGGTTGAAGATTTTTTGATGAATTATAAAATCCTCATTCAAATATTCTTTTACTAATGAAGAGTTTAATTCATTAGTCAACCATTTTTGTAGAGGAACTTCAAATCCTTTTTTCGGACGACTGTAAAGCTCTTTTGGAAGGTAGCTTTTGTAGGCATCTTTTAGGATTTTTTTTGTTCCCTTGCCGTCTATTTTAAAAGAAGCCGGTATAGAAAATGCAAATTCATATAGTTCGTAATCAAGAAAAGGAACTCTAACTTCCAGACTATTTTTCATACTCATTAAATCTACTTTTCTGAGCATATCACCTTGAAGTAAAAACTTTGAATCATTAAATAATACCGAATTAAAGTCTTCTGAAAGTCGTGTCCCTAATTCTAAGCTACTTATTTTACTAATTCCTGTTAATTTTTGAACTTCTTCTTTCGATAAAACAGACGACCAATTAATATACCTTTTCGTTAAGTTTTTAGAATATCCTTTTGTAAACCTATTCAATTTTCTAAATAAATCAGAAGATTTAGAAGACCTTGATTTCGGTAGATTTTTCCACAACGGTTCAAATAAATTAATTGTGGCAGACTTTACTTTATTATTTCTTGCAAAATATTCTGCTGAGTGTCTTCTGTAACCGGAAAACAATTCGTCTGCTCCGTCACCGGAGAGCGCAACTTTTATATGTTTTGAACTTTCTTTACAAAGTAAGTTCATTGCTATGGCCGATGAGTCGGCAAAAGGTTCGTCAATATAATCAAGAATGGAAGGAATGTCATGTAATAAATCTTCTTCACTTAAATTGAAATGATGATGATTGGTCTTTAAATGCTTGGCAACTAAATCAGAATAATAGGTTTCGTCAATATATTCATTGTCTTTAAACCCAATTGAAAAAGTTTGTAAGTTGGCATTAAACTTTTTTGCGGTATAAGAAATTACTGAAGAGTCGGTTCCGCCACTTAAAAAAGTGCCAAGCGGAACATCACTAACCATTCTTCTTTCCACACTTTTTTCAATTTTTGAAATAAGCTGTGTTTTAGATTTTTCGTAGCTAATAGGCTCATATTTTTCAGGAAATTCAAATGAGTACCACTTTTTAACTTCAAATTTATCATGTTGAATTTCGAGATAGCTTCCGGCAGGAATTTTATGAAAGTCCTTTAAGATTGATTGTGGTTCGGGAATAAAATTGAATTGAAAGTAGCTGAATAATGCTGATTTATTAACCTCTTTTTTTGCGCCAAATTTTAAAATGGATTTTATTTCAGAGCCAAAAATAAATTGCTCTTTATCTTTATAATAAATAAGCGGTTTAATGCCATACCTGTCTCTTACAAGAAGTAGTTTTTCATTTTTTTTATCATAAAAACTCAAAGCAAAAAAACCATTTAATTCATTTAAAATGGCAACACCTTTTTCTATTAATAAATAAAGTAAAACCTCAGTATCAGATGTTGATTTTAATGAAATATGCTGAAGATATCTTTCTTTTAACTCTTTGTAATTATATATCTCGCCATTAAATGATAAAACATAATTACCATCATCTGAAACAAAAGGTTGATTGGCATTATCAGAGGTATCAATAATAGAAAGCCTTGCATGACCAATTGCAATTTTTTGGTGGTCGGTATATGTGTGTTGATGGTCAGGACCTCTTTGGTTAAGAGATTTTGTGGCTGCTTCAACTAATGGTAAAGAATCTTTTTTGGATGAGTTAAATAAATATATTCCTGTAATTCCACACATTAGAAGTGGAAATTACAGTTTTTTTTCAAACTCAAATACGTAGCTACCGGAAACTCTTTGCTCTTCGTCAAATTCATCGGTGTAAGTGTCATTCAAGCCTCTCTCTAATTTCATCCAATCGTTTTTTAATCCTATTACTTCACAAGTGGTATTTTTGTCATACACAATATGTAGAGCAGGCAGACTAACATGATCTTTTTTCTTGTCTTTTTTTACCCAAGCCCAGTCACCTGTTATTTCATACCTGTCGGTTCCGTTGGTTACTTTTTCGGCATAAGCACATTTTAAGGCGTTGTTTTTTTCAATGGTCATAATTACTTCGTAAAAACGAGTAACATCTACAATTTTCCAAGAGCCGTTTGTAGTTTCAATTCGTAAGGTATCCCTTGATTTTGATTGATCAAAAATATAGGTATAAGTAAGTCTGGTGTTGTCTGATACTTTTGTAACGGTGTGTGTGCCCGTAATTTTCATCAACTCCCATTCTCCGGTTAATCTTGCTGTTCTAGAACGAAAAGAAAATTTCGGGTCTTCTTCACCTTTTTTACAAGACTGAACTTGAAGGCAACTCAAAATTATAAATAGAAAAAAAATCTTTTTCATGTAGCAAAGATACTTATATCAGTTTTTAGAACGATGTTTTTTTAGGAAAGGTATGCTTTTATTAAGCAAAGGTTAAATTGTAGCTATACATTTTAATTCAATAGCAATGGGTGTTGGTAATGAATTAATTTCAACTGTTGTTCTACACGGTTGATTATCTTTAAAGTATTCAGCATAGATTTTATTATACGTTTTAAAATCTCTTTTCATATTGGTTAAAAAGACTGTTACATCAACTAACTTATCCCAACTGCTACCACTTTCTTCTAAAATTACTTTTACATTATCAAAAACAGAGCGGCACTGTGCTTCAAAATCAAACTCTTCAAAATTTCCTGATTTATCAATTTTCAATCCCGGAACTAGAGAATCAGTAGTATCAGAACCGGCTATTCTTGGCCCTACACCGGAAAGAAAAAGTAAGTTTCCAACTTTTCTGGCATGTGGATAAAGGCCTACAGGTTTTGGTGCTTTATTAGTTTCTATTTTTTGCATATCCAAAAATAAAGAATTAATTGAGTTTTAATCTTAAACTATAAATTAGTTATTAAAAAATGCGTAATTTCGCCTAAGTGTTAATACTTATTTTGATATGAAAAAATTTACTTTACTATTATTCTGTTTTACTGTGGCTCTTTTTCAGTAAAATCACAAAATATAGCCATAAACTCCACAGGTGCCGCACCCGCAGCTTCTGCAATGCTTGATATTACTTCAACCACAAGTGGTTTGTTAATTCCAAGAATGACGCAGGCACAACGAAATGCAATAGCAGCACCGGCAACCGGGCTTATCATCTACCAGACCGATGTTGTAGCCGGGTTTTATTATTTTGATGGTACACAATGGCTACCATTATTAAGCTCTGCAACAGGCTGGAGCATTACGGGTAATGCCGGAACAACTTTCGGAACCAACTTTCTAGGAACAACTGATGCTCAAGGAGTTGATTTCAGAACAAATAATAATATCAGATTTAGAATTCCAAATGCAGACCAAGTGCACGCTAACGCTAATGGTTCAGCAGCACTGCCTTTTTACTCATGGAATGCCGACACAGATATTGGTATGTACAGAATAACCACTAATACGTTGGGTTTTTCTACAGCAGGGGTTGAACGGTTTAGGCTTGGCACTACTGAAGCCGTTATTAATGATGGTAGCAATAACTATGACTTTAGGGTTGAGAGCGATGGTAATGCAAATATGTTTTTTGTTAACGCAGGAACAGACAGAGTTAGTGTTGGTACCGCTGCTAGTAAAGGATTACTTTATGGTTTAGGTAATATGGTAGCCGGTGTGGGCACAGATGGAATTATTACTTCTGAAAACACAAACACAAGTGGTATTGCCATTAATGGAGGTGGACAGAATGTAACTATGAATGGTCTTGGAGGGGGAAGTGGAGGAGCTTTTACCGCTAATACAACTGCATCAACACATTTTTATACTACCGCAGGAGTGGGAGAGGCTATTTATGCGCAAGACGGATTTGGAGCCAATTGGAGAGTAGGTTATTGGACAGGAGCTGCTTATAGAAAGATAATAGGAACAGGCAGCGTAAGTACTATAGTTAAAGACTTAAATGATGAGTATGTAGTTATGAATTGTCCTGAAGCACCTGAGAACTTGTTTATGGATTATGGACATGGAAAGTTAACTGGAGGAAAGGCTCATATAGAGATTGATCCTATATTATCTAAAAATATTTTAGTTGATTCTTCACATCCTTTAAAAGTTTTTATTCAACTGGAAGGCGACTGTAATGGGGTTTATGTTACTAATAAAACAGCTAAAGGATTTGATGTTATAGAGTTAGGTAATGGAACTTCAAATGTTGAATTTTCATATTCAATTGTTGCAACAATGGGAGATCAAACAACAATATCTCCAGAAGGATATACAAGAACTGCAAAATATGACGGTAGATGGGAGAAAGCTCCTGAGTTAAGACAAACAATACAACCAATAATACCAACGGATGTTAAATAAATGAAAAGAATATTTACCATTATATCCATTTGCTTTCCTTTACTTGTATTATCACAAGCAAGGCTTGTTTTAAACAACAACGGTTATATTGTAATAGACAATGGAGCGTTTTTGGTTATCGATAATTCGGCTACAAATGCTATTACAACTGCAGGAACAGGCGGTTATATTGTTTCAGAAGCAGAAACCGACAGAGTTAAATGGAACATAGGGACAACTGTTGGCGCTTATACCGTTCCTTTTGGAGCTAATGTAGGTGGTTGGCAAAAAATTCCGGTAACTATTACAAAAAGTAGTGGAGGCACCGGAGCAGGAAACATAACATTTTCTACTTATCATGGTCCAACTTGGGATAATAGTACTTATCCGCCTTCAGATGTTACTCACATGACTAATTTACCCGGATTAGTCAATAATTCTGCTTATGTAATAGATAGATTTTGGATATTAGACCCTCTTGGTTATACAACCAAACCTAATTTGTCAAGCATTGTATTTACATATATTGATGCTGAACATTCTGTAGCCAGTAATACAATCACCGAATCAAACTTACAAGCACAACGATTTAATAACACCAGTAATTTGTGGGCTGATATGTTGCCAATAGGAACGGTAAATACCGGAGCAAATACTGTAAACACCGGAGCTGTTGCCAACTCAAATTATTTTAGATCATGGACGTTAGTAGATAGAACTAGCCCTTTACCAATAGAATTACTAAGCTTTAAGTCTGTATGTGAAGAAAATAGAGTAAAGTTAATTTGGACAACAGCTTCAGAAATAATCAACAACTTTTTTACCATTGAAAAGAGTCAAAATGGTATTGATTTTTATACTATTGGCTATGTTAATGGAGCAGGAACAACAAACCTTCAGCAAACGTATCATTTTATTGATGATGAAATAAATACTACAACTGTTTATTATAGATTAAAGCAGACTGATTATAACGGAGCATACGAGTATTTTGAACCTCTTGCAGTAAATAAATGTCAAGATAACAATGATGATGAATTAATTTCTGTTTTTGAAAACAACGGAATTAATTTACTATTCAAAAGTAATACTGAAAATATTGTTTCAGTTAAATTGCTGGATATATCAGGAAAGCTAATTTATGAAACAGTCGAAAATGTTAGTGAAGGAATAAATACTATTTCATTTCAAAGTAAACCAGCCCAAGGAGTTTACTTAATAACATTAACTACTGACAAAAAGCAATTTTCTAAAAAACTATTTGTAAAATAAGTTACTCTACCGTAACAGATTTAGCTAAATTTCTTGGTTGATCTACATTACATCCTCTCATAACTGCTATATGATATGATAAAAGTTGTAATGGAATTGATGAAACTAGTGCTAACAGAGAGTCATGAACTTCAGGAATTTCAATAGAGTGGTCGGCTAACTCTTTAACCGTTTGATCGCCTTTAGTTACAATAGCAATTACTACACCTTTTCTAGCTTTTACCTCTTGAATATTACTTACCACTTTTTCGTAAGATGGACCTTTTGTGGCAATTACAACAACGGGCATATTGGCATCTATTAAAGCGATTGGCCCATGTTTCATTTCAGCGGCAGGATAACCTTCTGCATGTATGTAAGATATTTCTTTAAGTTTTAAAGCTCCTTCCAGTGCAACCGGAAACCCATAACCTCTTCCAAGATATAGAAAGTTTTTGGCGTCTTTAAACTGCTCTGCAATTAACTCTATTTGAGTGTTTATGTTTTGAAGTAAAGACTCTACTTTTTCAGGAACAGCTTCTAACTCAATTAACAATCGATTAAATTGTGGTAAATCAATAGTGCCTTTTTTGCTTCCAATCATTAAAGCAAGAAGCGTTAAAACTGTTACTTGTGAGGTAAATGCTTTTGTTGAAGCGACTCCTATTTCAGGTCCGGCATGAGTATATGAACCGGCATGTGTAGTTCTTGCAATGGTAGAACCAACTACATTACAAATTCCAATAATGGTAGCTCCTTTTGATTTTGCGAGTTCTATTGCCGCCAGAGTATCAGCAGTTTCACCTGATTGAGAAATAGCAATAACAATATCATCCGGGTAAATAACCGGGTTTCGGTATCTGAACTCTGAAGCATATTCTACTTCTACAGGAATTCTTGCAAACTCTTCAATTAAATATTCTCCAACTAATCCGGCATGCCATGAAGTTCCACAGGCAACAATCAGGATTCGTTTTGCATTGGCTATTTGTTCTTCATAATCTTTTATTCCGCCTAGCTTTACAACTCCTTTCCGAGAATTCAACCTTCCTCTCATACTGTCTTTAATAGACCTTGGCTGCTCATAAATTTCTTTGAGCATAAAGTGAGGAAAACCACCTTTTTCAAGTTGTTCAAGATGCAGTTCTAATTCTTGTACGTAAGGAGTTTTTTGCTGATTTTTTATGTTGATAATTTTTAAATCCTGGTCTCTAGTAATAATTGCTATTTCCTCATCTTCAAGATAAACTACATTTTTAGTATATTCTACAATAGGCGTAGCATCAGATGCCAAAAAGTATTCATCTTCTCCAACTCCAACTACTAGCGGACTACTTTTTTTAGCAGCAATTATTCGGTTTTTATTTCCTTTCTCCACAATTACAATGGCGTAAGCACCAACCACTTCACTAAGCGCTCCTCTAACGGCTTCAGGTAAGTCTAAATTGTCTTTCTTTTTTATCTCTTCAATTAAGTTAATTAAAACCTCAGTATCTGTTTCACTTTTAAAGCTATACCCTCTTTTAATCAGCTCTTTTTTAATAGAGTCATAATTTTCTATAATTCCATTGTGGATGATGGCAAAACTTTCGGATTGAGAAAAATGGGGGTGAGCATTTACATCATTTGGTTCACCATGTGTAGCCCAGCGCGTATGCCCAATCCCTACGTTGCCTTTTAAATCTTTATCCTTGCTAAAGCTTAATAAGTCCGCTACTTTCCCTTTGCATTTATATACGTTAATGTCGTTTTCGTGAATAAGTGCAACTCCAGCGCTATCGTAACCTCTATATTCAAGTCTTTGCAAACCTTTAACAATTATCGGGTAAGCATCTTTATTTCCTATATATCCTACAATTCCACACATAATTAATTAAAATTAAAGTTGGTGTAATAAAGTTTTAATTTCATGGGATTACTGGGGTGTTTTCCGCTATTAATAACTACTCTGGAACCCTGTGTTGCTGCACCTGAAACAACCAAGTACATTTTTTTATTGGTGAGATTGCCTTGTATTAAATCATGCACCGTTCTTGTAATTCCAAAAGAATAGGCTTCATCGGAAGCATTAAAAGTTCCATTATAAATGGTAGAACCTTCATAAAAATCATCAGGTAGGGCTTTTGCACCTGAAGTATCTTTTATTAAAATTAAAAGTTTTGCAGGATTTTCAAATGCTGAATAAGAACCACTTTTGACAGGAATAACCAATTCAGCTTTATTAATAGCTGCATTTCCTTCTTTTTTAATGTTTTCAATATATGGAAACTCTATTTCTGTAATTACACCTGCCATACTTTGAATGTAACCTTCAGTGCTATTGTTTGGTGATTGTCCAATAACATTTTGAAGAGAAACTTTAGAATAATCATGTTCAAATCGATTTACTCTTCTCGCTTCAGAATTAATCATAAAATCAAAGCTAGCAGTATCAGGAGAAGTTAGATTATGATAATAAAGAGTGGCTTTAGATTCAATCGCAACCAAATCTAAATATACCAGACTACCAAAGTCTCCAAACAATTGCCCTCCATCGGTTCTAACATAGTAATCAGTATAACTTACTTCAGGTATAATTGCCAGTCCTTTGAAGAAGTTAACAAAGGCATCATTATCTACTAAATCATTAGAGGAAGCATTTAATATTTTTTGGGCAGTTAATAAATCAAGTTTAACCCTAACCTGTGGAGCTGACATGATTCCGTCAACAAGAACGGAGTCAGAAAGATTGGGTTTTGTTCTTATTTCTCCAATACTATTTCCATAACTAAATGATTTGTTAGAGTAATAAGTGGTACTCTTATCCATAGCTTCATTTAACTCATGTACTTTAAAGTGTAAAGTGCCTTTACTTCCGTAAGAACCATTATATTTTAATGATAAAATCAAAGAGTCAGCCACTAAAACGTCTCCTGCGTTTCCAAAAGCCACATTAAAATTGTTTCCTAGGTTTATTTGAGTAAAAATAGCGGCTTTTGTTTGCCCAAACACAGGATCAAATGCCGCTCCAAGAATATTGTAATTTAGTTGTGTGCTTACTATGGAATCGTCTAAAATTACTTTATGAAGAATAGTTGTGGTATCTGTAAAGTTGGGGTTTAAATTACTATCGATAAAAGATGGCACAAGCTTATCTTGTTCCTTTTTACAAGAAACAAAGCCTACCAATAAAAGAATTGCGGAAAGCTGACTAACTTTCCGCAAAGGCTTATAAAACTTTAATAATGTATTTTCCATCTATTAATCAACCAAGACCTCTTCTTCTAAAACCTCACTGTAAAACTCATTATAATCATCAATGTAGGTTTCGTCTTCAACATATCCTAATTTAGGCTTATCTAAGGCTTCAAAGTGGTCTTTAATGTCTTTGTCCACTTTTTGAGAGCCAACTATTACAGCATCTGCATAATCCATAGCTGCTTTACTTATCGAAACAAAATCAGATGACTTGTAAGGAGCTAACTCTTCTTCAGTATGGTTATCCATTTTAGCTTTTTTAGCAAAGTCCTTACTTAACGAGCCAGTAAACTTATTATTATATAAAGAGTAAACAACTTTTGCATTATCAAAAATAGGGTCGTTTTTATAAGATGTTTTGATGTAAAATGGAATTAACGAACTCATCCATCCATGGCAGTGAATAACGTCCGGAGCCCATCCTAGTTTTTTTACGGTTTCAAGTACACCTCTGCAAAAGAAAATAGCTCTTTCGTCATTATCAGGAAAGAAATTGCCTTCTTCATCTTTTAAAACTGCTTTTCTTTTAAAATAGTCTTCATTGTCAATAAAATAAACCTGCATTCTAGCAGCTTGTATAGAAGCAACTTTAATAATTAAAGGGTAATCATTGTCATTTATGATTAAATTCATACCGGATAACCTAATTACCTCATGTAATTGGTGTCTTCTTTCGTTAATACAACCATATCTTGGCATAAACGTTCTAATCTCCCTTCCTTTCTCCTGAACGGCCTGAGGTAGGTATCGACCTATTTTTGACATTCTGCTTTCCGGTAAATATGGAGTGATTTCTTGAGTGATGTAAAGGATTCTTTTTCCCATAAAATGACGTAAAATATTTTTCGAAGCACAAATTTACGAAAATTTACGCCATGAGGCAAATTCTAAAAAGTTACATTTGCCAGCTAATCAGAAAAATGAAAGTTTTTAATACGGTAGCCGAATTGCAAAGAGAGTTAAAATCTCTTGATAAAACGATTGGTTTTGTTCCAACGATGGGAGCTATTCATGATGGCCATTTGTCATTAATAAAGCATGCAAAGAAACACGCTGAGGTTGTGGTAGCAAGCATCTTTGTAAATCCTACTCAGTTTAATAACAAGGAAGATTATGATAAATACCCTAGAACCATAGCGGTAGATAGCTCAAAATTTGCCGACACCAATCTAGACTATTTGTTTATTCCTTCAGAGGATGAAGTTTATCCTAAAAAATATGACAAAGCGTATGATTTTGAGGGGCTTGATGAGGTAATGGAGGGAAAATATCGTCCGGGACATTTTAAAGGAGTTGCCAATGTAGTGTTCCGTTTATTTGAAATAGTGAAGCCAACGCATGCTTTTTTTGGTGAAAAGGATTATCAGCAACTTCTGATAATCAAAAAAATGGTTGAGCAAGAAAGCCTAAATATAGAGATAATTTCTTGCCCTATTATTAGAGAAGAAAGCGGGTTGGCAATGAGTTCAAGAAATTTGCGTTTATCAGAAAAGGCTAGAAAAGAAGCTTCTAGAATTTATAAAACACTTCAATTGGTTAAAGAAAATTATTTTTCAAAAAGCATTTCCGAATTAGAAAATATGGTAAAGAGTGAAATTTCCGAACAAGCTGATTGGGAATTAGAATATTTTCAAATTGCCAAAAATGAAAATTTACAGCCTACAACAGATGAAGAAAAAAAAGCCTCTTCAAGAGCTTTTATAGTTGTTAGGGTGGAAAACGTAAGGCTGATAGACAATATCGTATTAAATTAATTAATTTTGCACTCGTTATGCAAATTCAAGTATTAAAATCAAAAATCCATAGGGTAAAAGTTACTGAGGCGGATTTAAATTATATTGGAAGTATTACCATTGATGAGGATTTAATGGATGCTTCAAATATTATAGAAGGAGAAAGGGTGCAAGTAGTTAATCTCAATAATGGTGAGCGTTTAGAAACGTATGTGATAAAAGGAGAAAGAGGAACCGGAAAAATTTGTTTGAATGGTCCGGCTGCTCGTAAAGTTGCTGTTAATGATGTGATTATCATTATTTCCTATGCTACCATGAATTTTGAAGAGGCTAAAAATTTTAAACCAACACTCATATTTCCGAACGAATCAACTAATAGGCTAAACTAAAAATTTGAAAAAGAAACTCTCTTCATTTTTACGCATTACCATACCTCTTGCTTTAGGTGTTTTTTTGATATGGTATATGTTTAAAGATATGAGTGATGAGGACATTGATAACATGGTCATGTCCTTTAAAATGGCTGATTATAAGTGGATTTTTTTATCGCTTATTATGGGCGTTTTAAGTCATTGGAGTAGAGCTTATAGGTGGTTGTTTACATTAGAGCCAATCGGCATTAAACCAAAATTAAGTAATGCTTTTTATACCGTAATGATAGGATACTTGGCTAATTTATTAATTCCAAGGGCAGGAGAAGTTTCCAGATGTGCTTTTATGGCAAAACACGAAAAAGCTCCTTTTGATAAACTCTTTGGAACAGTGATAGCCGAACGTATAGCAGATTTAATTTTATTGGTATCACTTATCTTTATTACTATTGTTTCTCAATACGACATTTTATTTGGGTTTATTCAAGAACTTTCATTTTACAAAAAACTACAACAGCCGACTAATATTATAATTGCGGTATTAGCCGTAGGAGTAGTATTTTTCTTTATTTATAGATTAATTAAAAGAAGCAACCAGCCTTTAATTATTAAGCTACGGACATTTATTTCCGGAATAAAAGAAGGAGTATTATCCATTCTTAGAATGAAGAAAGTAGGGTGGTTTTTGTTTCATACATTTTTTATTTGGGGAATGTATTTAGGTATGTTTTGGATAACAATATATTGTTTACCTGAATTGGAAAACTTATCTTTTGGAGCCATTTTAAGTGGATTTGTAATTGGCGGAATAAGTATTGCTGCCACTAACGGTGGTTTAGGTGCTTATCCATTAGGAATTATGACTGTTTTAGCATTGTACGGCATACAAGAGCAAGTTGGACTGGCATTTGGTTGGATTGTTTGGGTTGCTCAAACGGCAATGATTATTGTTTTAGGACTAGCCTCATTTATTTTAATTGAAATTACCAATAAATCTAATGTTAAAGTTCAATAAAATACAAAGCAAAATTTTATCGCTTGACGAACTTATCAAGCAAGTTGAAAGCTGGAAAGAAGGTGGAGACAAAATTGTGTTTACAAATGGATGTTTTGATATTTTGCATAAAGGACATGTAGAGTATTTGGCTAAGACTGCTGATTTTGGAAGTAAACTTATTGTAGCTGTTAACTCTGATGCTTCTGTAAAGCGATTAGGGAAAGATAAAAACAGACCTATTCAAGATGAAAATTCAAGAGCTTTAATTATAGCTTCTCTGGAAGTAATAGATGCTGTTATTGTTTTTAATGAAGATACTCCAAATGAATTGATAAAAGCTATTTTGCCGGATGTATTAGTAAAAGGAGGCGATTATGATCCGGAGGAAACGAATCCTTCATCTAAAACATACATTGTTGGTTCTGATGTGGTAAGACAAAAAGGCGGTGAGGTGAAAATAATATCTCTGGTTGAAGGTTATTCAACTACAAATATTGTATCAAAACTGAAAGATTAATTCCTACTTATTTGCTTTCGAAATATACTGTTCTAATGCCATTGTCATTGACGGACATTCGGGCTTAGGCGCAGCAATATCTACTTTTAAACCTGCTTTTTCTGCAGCCTTTGCGGTAGTAGAGCCAAACACGGCAATTCTTGTTTTGTTTTGTTTGAATTTAGGGAAATTCTCAAATAAAGATTTTATTCCTGAAGGACTGTAAAAAACTAATACGTCATAGTTTACATCTTTCAAGTCAGAAAGGTCGCTACACACAGTTCTGTACATAACAGCCTTTGTATAATTAAGTTTAATTTTATCTAAAGTTTCGGGAATTTCATTTTTTAGAATGTCAGAACAAGGCAGTAAAAACTTTTCGTTTTTGTGTTTTAGTAAGTAATCGGTTAACTCACCTATTTTAGTATTTCCATGAAAAATTTTACGCTTTCTGTAAACCACATATTTTTGTAAATAGTAAGCAGTAGATTCAGAAATACAAAAGTACTTCATCGTTTCGGGAACCTGAAAACGCATTTCCTGAGCCAATCTAAAGTAATGGTCAACTGCATTTCGGCTAGTCAAAATAACGGCACCGTATTCGCTAATGTTAATTCTCTGTTGTCTAAATTCTTTTCCATCTAACCCCTGAACATGAATAAATTCACGGAAATCAAACTTTACTTTACACTTATCTGCTAAGTCAAAATACGGGCTTTTATCACCCTGTGGTTTTGGTTGAGAAACAAGTACGGATTTTACTTTCATACTTCGGTAGTTTTTCGTTAAATTAAGCTAAATAGCTGCTTAATATCTTGAAGATTACGACCAATGGTAAAATTTCAAGGGTGCAAAGGTATAAAAATCCGTAAAATAACGGATAATTTTTGCTAACAATTAAATAACCACTTCTTACCAACCTAAATAAAAACAAGGCGCAAGTAAGTATAATGGCAATATTGTAAATGGTGGCATTATGGTTAGTAATAAACAGCTGGCTGATAAGTATAACGGCAAATAACAAGCCTAAGCCGGCATTAATGGAAAACACATTAAATATGTATTCCCTAAAAATGTCCATAGCATTAAAAAATCTCGATAAAGCAAAGTGAATGGCTGTTTTTATAAAGTAAGCGATTAAAATACATCCAAAAAATACTAAATAATCAAGAATAGTTACTTCGGTAAAAGCAATATCAAAAATGTGGTGAGATAGATAAATTAAAAATAGCGGAGCTATTATAAAAAAGGAAAACTGTAAAAGAAATTGCCCCCTTTGGGTATAAACTTTTTCCTCTCTAATAACTTGAGCGGCAAATCTACCTAGTGGAATAGATTTAAGAACCTGAATAAATCTTTTAGGATAATATGCTTTAGCAACAGCAATTGAAAAAATAAATACTAATAGGATAATTATTTCCCATTCGTAGCCTTTAACTGTATTTGCAATTACATCCATGTAGGAAAATATGTTGCAAAGATAATATTAAGATAGTATGAGATTAGCTTTTACTTTGGCGCTCCTTTTTCTAGCCAACACCATAAAGAATCAAGAGTAGCTTTTGGCAATGCTCCTCCGGGAGGCATAACGGTTGGATTTTCATCAAACACTCTTCTTTCAAATGCTCCACTGCTTACTACTGCTTTAACTCCGTTATAGGTAGTATAATCACCATTACTTGAGCCGGCAGCATGACAAGAAGTTTGGGTACATCTGGTTTCTAAAATTTTAGAAACATAAGAGGTGTATTTAACACTCATGCTAGAGCAATCTGCTTGCTTAGGATCTTCATCCTTTTTTTTATCTTTTTTACAACTAAAAATAATTAAACCAGCTGTAAAAATGAGTGCAAAAAACTTAATGTAGTTAGTCATAAAAGCAGTTTTCAGCAATGAAAGTAAGCATTTTTTGTCAATTAATTAAGTATAAGCTTGACATGTATATGAAATTAAGAAAACTAAAAATAGATTTGATTTTAAATATCAAAACAAAATAATTTGAACAAACTGCTTCATAAAGTAATTTATTTAAAAGAAGTGAGTGAACCCTTTTTTATTTTTTTTGAAAGTTGATGAAATATTTACCTTTGGCAACAAATTTTACAAGATGAAAACAGATTTATACCAGCATCATGATTACTATGGAGTAGATGAATTACTTACCGAAGAACACAAACTCATTAGAGATTCTGTAAGGGCTTGGGTAAAAAAAGATTTATCTCCTATTATTGAAGAGTATGCTCAAAAATCTGAATTTCCAAAACAAATAATTCCCGGCTTAGCAGAGATTGGTGCATTTGGTCCATACATCCCTGAGGAGTATGGTGGCCAAGGATTAGACCAAATTTCTTACGGAATTATTATGCAAGAATTGGAGCGTTGCGATTCGGGTGTTCGTTCTTGTGCATCGGTGCAAAGTTCTTTGGTAATGTATCCGATATGGAAATATGGTAGTGAAGAGCAAAAGAAAAATTTTTTACCAAAGTTAGCCAGTGGTGAATTTATTGGATGTTTTGGGTTAACAGAACCGGACCATGGTTCAAATCCTGGTGGAATGCTAACCAATTATAAAGATATGGGCGACCATTATCTACTAAATGGTGCGAAACTTTGGATTACCAATTCACCAATTGCGGATGTAGCTGTGGTGTGGGCAAAAAATGAAGAAGGAAGAATACATGGATTATTAGTTGAAAAAGGAATGGAGGGTTTTACTGCTCCTGAGATTCATGATAAATGGTCACTAAGAGCATCTATTACAGGAGAGTTGGTGTTTGATAATGTAAAAGTTCCTAAAGAAAACTTATTGCCGGGACGTTCTGGTTTGGGCGCACCATTGAGCTGCCTAGATTCTGCAAGATATGGTATAGCATGGGGTGTGATTGGTGCAGCGCTAGATTGCTATGATTCTGCCTTGCGTTATTCAAAAGAAAGAATACAGTTTGATGTACCTATTGGAAGTTTTCAGTTGACACAAAAAAAGTTAGCCGAAATGATTACCGAAATTACCAAGGCACAATTACTTACATGGAGATTGGGTGTATTAAGAAATGAAGGGAAAGCTACTTCTGCACAAATATCTATGGCAAAAAGAAACAATGTAGATATGGCTTTAAAAATTGCCAGAGAAGCTCGACAAATACATGGCGGAATGGGCATTACCAGTGAATACCCGATTATGCGCCACATGATGAATTTAGAATCCGTTATTACTTATGAAGGTACGCATGATGTTCATTTATTGATTACCGGACTAGACATTACCGGGCTGAGTGCTTTTAGGAATGACGGGAAGTAATTAATATTTCTTCTCCTTCATCAACTCCCCATTTTTATAAACGGCTGTTTTTTCTTTTTTGCCTTTGTTGTAAAACGTCCACTTGCCGTGCTTTTGGTTATTGAGGTGTTTTCCTGTTTCTAATATATTTCCTTCATCATCATATCCAACGTATTTTCCATTCCACTCTCCGTTTTTATAATAGCCTTCCGCAAATATATTTCCCGACTCATAATAGTATTTCCACAAGCCTTCATATAAACCGTTTTTCAATGTTCCTTCTGCTTGTAGCTTACCATTCTCAAACCATTTTTTTGCCGGGCCTTCTGCTTTTCCGTTAACGTAATTAAACTCTTCTGCCTTAACACCATTACTAAACCAGATTATTTTGTTGCCTTGAAGTAAATCATTTTTATAAGTTTCTACACCGGTTTTTTGTCCGTTATAATCATAGTATTCCCAAAGTCCGTCTTTTTTACCCTCAACATAATTTCCTTCAATTTTCTTTTGTGTATTGGGGTAGTATTCAATGTATTTTCCATGATATTTTCCCTCATTAAAATAAACTTCTGATGTGGGCTTTCCATAAAGGTCAAAAAAATACCAAAGGCTGTCAATTATTCCATTTTTATATTTTCCGGTGCTTTTTAAGTTTCCGTTGGCGTAGCCAAACACCCACACTCCTTCTTCTTTACCGTTTACATAATCTCCTTTGGATTGAATGGCTCCTGTTTCATGCCAAAATACCCAGCTTCCAATTTTTACGTTATCAAATGTATAGCCCGAATACTTTGGGTTTCCGCTAGGCCAAAAGTCTTGGTGAAGCACTTTTTCTTGAGCCAAAAGAGTGTTAAATAAGAATAGAGGTAAAATAAACTTTAGTAGAAACTTCATAGACCGAAAATACAAATATTTTGCTCGTTCATGAACTAATGGCTACCGAAAAAGAATCTTTGATAAATAAGCAGTTACTATTGTGTAATTTAGACATATCGTTCTAGTACATATATACAGTCCCTTTTAAATAAGGTTTAGTGGTTTTTCCTCCCCTCTGAAAAGTGGGGAGGTTTTTATTTATTGTTTATTTACTTTATCTAAATTTTTGACATCAATTTTGTCAGCCTTTCCGGAAGGAATAAACGATAAAGTTAACTCAACACCTCCAAATTTTCGGGTAGCAACTCTTAATTTTGAAAGATTGATATCATAACTTACGCCAATTTTAAATTGTTGCTTATGTTCGTACATCATTTGAGCAATAATACCATCTTTAAACCTATATGCTCCGCCAAAATAAATTGCAGAAGCCGTTAAAGCATTAGTGTAAACAGAAGATTCACCAACTGTAATTTTTCGTAATCCGCCTGCCACTATTTCATAAGAAGCTTTCTGTTTTGAAATAAGTAACATGGGAATATAAGATTTAATTAATCCAATTTCAGCCTTGGCATTAAAGTTATACCTAAAGCCTTCGTTTATATCTACTACACTATTAAAACTTCTATTAGGATTTGTTAAGTGGCCAAAAGAAAGCCCGCCTTCCATTCTTAATCTTCTGTAAGGCTGATGTAAAAAAACAACTCCACCGGCTATGTCAACATAATTGGCTCGGTTAGAATAATCTTGCTCATTTGGGTCAATGGTTGGATCATAATTGGCACCATCATACTGACTATCCCATTTTACACCATCAAGGTTAATGGATTGTTGAAGATAGCCAACGGACAGCCCGGCCGAAATTCCCTGGGCTTCCCCAACTCTCATCATATAAGAAACACTGGCATTGTAGTTAGTTAAGCCTAGTTGTGTGGTGCCTGCTTTGTCTGAAATAATATTTGCACCCACACCAATGGCATTGTTATTATTTCCATCTATAGGAATTCTAGCATCAAAAGCGGCAAAAATAGTTTTGTAAGGACTGGATATGCTTCCCCATTGACTTTTGTAAACTGTTGTTAGTCTATATTTACCCTCATAAAAACCGGTGTTGGCAGGGTTAATAAAAATGGGAGCATTATCAAATTGTGAGAAATGAAAAAGTTGACCAAAACCTAAAATGGGTAAAAAAGAAAACAATATGAGGCCAGCTTTTTTCATCATCGGACAAGTGTTACATCTCCTTTTTTGGTAATTAGAACATCATGCACAGTTAGCGATGAAACATAATAAACATAAACATCTTGTGGAGCAGGTTTGCCATTAATAGTGCCGTCCCAGCCCATTTTAGAATCGGTAGTTTCAAAAACTTTTTGACCAAATCTATTATACACAAAGAAGTTAAATTCTTTATAGGCTCCGGCTCTTGCATAGAGTATATCATTAATATTATCGCCATTTGGTGAAAACACATCAGGAATGAAAATAGTTGTGTCTTCTTGAATACAAAGTGTTAGTTCGTAACTATCTACACAGTTACCTTCGTTATAAACCGTAAGTTTAATGGAGTGAGTACCTGGTTTTTTAAATTCTTGAGATGGATTAATGCCCGGTTGGTAAGGAGAAGCAACGCCATCAATTTCCCATGTTCCGGTTAATCCATTTTGACTAAGGTCGATTAAATCTACAAACCTCTGGTCATAGGGCACACAATCTTCGTCAGGATTTAACGAAAATAGCGCTTTTACTATGGAGTACATAGGTATTCTAACAATAGTATCTTTATGGCAACCCGTCTGAGTATTGGTTACTTTTACATTATAGGAAGTTCCAACAGGAGCGGCAATAGAATCCTGGTTAGGAACTCCCGGTCCCCAAGCATAAGAGTATGGACCGGCAGGATTTGGAGTTGCTAAAACATATCCTTCATTTCCATAACATAAGGTATCACTTGTAGTATAACCAACCGTAAATCCCGGAAATATATAAATAGTAATTGTATCATAAACGGGTGTTGAACAACCGTCAGAAGTAACAATTACATAAGTTGTAGTACTTGGAGGGCTTACCTGATTTGTGTTTCTTGAAGGAAGTGTTGGTGTCCATGTGTGATTATATGTAGCTAATGGATTACCTCCTGAAGGATTAATAGTTATAACACTATATCCACCACCACAAATCGTATCTTCCGTTACCGAGTAAGTAGTAGTAAGCTCCGGATAGATCTCAATAATCATGGTATCTGTGGTCGTACACTCACCAATTCCGTAAGACACAATTATGGTGTCGTATCCTGCTCCTGCATCAACCGGATTAAATGTCATTGTAGTAGTGTCTGTACCCGGTCCAAACCAAATAGAAGAATTATTTGGAGAGTAGCTAAAAGAATAGTTGGTGTCTTTATGGCAATAAGGTGATGTTAAACCATTAATGCTTGCTGCTTGAAATTGATAAATAGTTATTTGAGCAGTATCCCCACAACCTGCAGGAGTAATATATCCTACATTATGAGTTCCAGGCCCGGCAACTAAAGGAGTAAAAAGACCAGTAGTTGGATTTACACCGTTACCAAACCAGACTGTACTATCAGGCATATTGCCTAACTGTAAAGGATTTGCAGCAGAACATAGGGTAGTATCTCTTAATTTTAAATCAGGATAAACGATAAAACGCATACTGTCAACACAAGTGTTTTTAGTCCAATAGAGCCAATGAGTTCCCGGGCCCGCAATACTTGGGTAGAAATAATGTTTATAATCTGGATTTCCGAAGTAAGCTATTGCACCGGGCGCTGCAGTTGTCCATGAGCCACTACAACAAGGGTTTTTATTAACTCCTCCTTGAGTTTGGCTGGAAGTTAAATCAACCGAATCTTCATCAATACAATAGTACCTTATTTCTTCATAGATATTTGTAGTTCTGATGTACACAATAGAAGTATCTGTACAACCATTTGGCATGGTGTAGGTTAAGGTATCATTTCCTCCATGACCTAGTATAGAAGCATCATAAAAAGCTGGATGAGTTCCCGGAGGAAGTAAGCCGGTATTTGGATTTGTAGAACTCCAGGTTCCTCCTGATGACGAATTATATAAATAGAGATTAGTTTGAGATGGACAAGCGGTTCTATTTCCTCCCGCATCCATTGCTTTTACATAAATTTTAATAGTGTCTTGACAGCCGTTAATGGTATATAAAATATGGTGTAATCCTCCTCCAGCGTCATCAGGGTCAAATAAACTGTCAACAGTTTGAATTCCAGGACCGGAAAAAGTTCCTCCTGGAGGCTGTGCTGAAAGATAATAGGGATCAATATTTTGGCAAACTGAATCGATAGTATTGCTAACACCTAAATTTCCTACATAAATAGTTTTGGTGTCCATACATCCGTTTGCATAAAAGGTGTCAATATATACTCCAGGAGTTGCAGGTGGTGTAAATGTTCCGGATGCAGAATCTACAAAAGGGCCTTTCCAATAACCACCAACTGCTGGTAGAAATCCGCTGAGAACAAAAGGCGGACTGTTTGGGCAAGCAGCTTCATCCGGTCCTGCGTCAATTGGAATAACAGTTATTCTTATCGTGTCTTTACATAGTGTTCCAATACCGTAAGTAATAATATGAACCCCACCTCCGGCTGTATCAGGGTCAAAAGTCCCAATGCTACCCACAGCTTGCAACATACCGTTTCCAGTATATATTCCTCCTCCGATGTTTACAGGTATTGAAAAAGCTGGTTCAGACTGGCAGATAGTTGTATCTCCAATTAATATTTGTGGGTTAATTACGTAAATTGTTTTACAGGATTGAAAACTTGGACCACCTGCATCAACATTGACACAATAAGTTGTGGTGGTAAGAGGAGATACAGTTTTTGGTCCAGGTCCTGTCCCTAAACCATTATTCCAATTCCAGTTTAGTGCCAAGCAAGATGATGAGGTAGAGTTTGCAGTAATATCTATACTCATTCCAGGACAAATAGTATCAGTATTGGGTGGATTTGTAGTAAATGTGACCGGAATAGGGCAATCTGTTACTGTAAAAGTAGTGTCTTCAGTAAAAGTCCACATACTATCACAAAAATCTAAGAGATTAATGGTGAAGTCAATTTGGTAGGTACAATTACTTACAATTCCATTCCCTGCAAGTGAAATAACAGCAACATTTGTGCTGTCATCAAGTGATGGACAACCTTGACCAACAGCACTACTAATGACTGGAGCTGTAACACCCGGAGGAGCCGTAATAGCAAATGCATTTGTATACACTGAATCACAATGAACTTTTTTAGATAAATTCATATAGATTGTGGTTGTACTACAATTTGGTAAAGGATTAATTGATATAGTTGGAGGGACAGGCGGCAGAGGTGTTACACGCCATTTAGCAATCCACCCTGATGCATTTACAATATTATTTGATTTAAATCGAATAACTAGCGTATCACTTGCAGGGCTGTTTCTGACAATATTAAAAGTAGTTGTGTTGTGAGCATTAGTTTTTATAATAAAGGGAGCAACTCCTGGATTATTACAATTTACATAACCTTGGTAAAAAAAAAGAGTATCGCCAAGCCCTAAATCTAAACATGAAAAATCTAGATTAATAGTGCCATTAAAAACAATTTTAAAGCATGATTTTTCATTTTCTTTATACCAGCCAGCATTTATTGTGTTTAGCTCTGAGTCAGTAAATATTCCTTTACACTCCACCACAGTGGTGTCCTTCATTTTAAAAAGCGGATAGGAGGGTTGAGCCGTTGGTTGGCTACAAGTTTGTGAAGTGGCTAAATTGTAGCTAAATAAAAGAAGAATAATATTTAGCCAAAGGTATTTCATTGAGTTATTGTGATAGAAGGGGAAAGAGCTTCATTGCTTAAATTTCCTGATCTATCTTCTAACTGAACCTTTAAGGGTACCGTCTCGCTTGAGCCATTACCTAAAAGGAAAAAAGGAGCAAGTTGAACATCTAAGTTACCTTCAATCATAATATCACTATTGATAGGAGCAAGAAGGGGAACAAAATATTTGTCTGCTTTATTTAACCTACTGTCTTTAACTGATAAAGCAAGAGTATCGGAAGATGTGTAGCCCAAGTCACCGTCATTATCTTTATATTTAATGGTTAATGTAACTTGATTGTCAAATTGCTTTACAGTAGTTTCCGAAAGCGACACAATTTCTATTTCAGGAGGAAAAACTTCTTCTTCCTTTTTCTTTTTACATGAAAAAGCGATTGTAATAACCAATAAAAGTAAGACACTAATCCTCATCTTTAATTAATTTTAATTGAGAAGTATTGTAGATAATGTTTTTTGTTGACGTCATTTGGAATTTCTACAGTTGGCAGAGCAGTTGTTTCCTGAATAACTGCTTTAAAAAATATTCCTGCACCTCTTCTATATTGTCTTGTGTCAATTGAAAATTTGTGGGTGTAACTAATATTTGTAGAGCCTTCTAGTGGCTTGGCTGAGTAACTTCCTGAGGTGAAGTTCATTAAAGGAGCGGTATTTAAATCTTCAATTACTTCTGCAATTTTATATTGCATACTTGCAAAACTTGTAGAAGGAGTTTGATCATCGTAGTAAGCAACATAAATGTCCACAATTCCATCAGTTGAGTCTAGCTCCAGAGGTTGGTCAATTGTTCTGGAATCGTGACCAGTACTTCCACCCGGAGAAACGAAACCAATAATTTGCGGTGGCATGTTTCCATATTGAGGTGTGTTCCCAAACATGTCTTTTGCCCCATTATTTATCCAGTCTTTCACCATCTGAATATAGGTGGCTTTATTTGGTGTCCAAACTTGGTTTTTTAATGCTTGTTGGTCAGGAGGGTAGGCTGGCATTGGGCCAGAATGGTAAGTGGTGTCAGCCCAATAAGGATCAATTTCTGCAATTCGCTGATATACTACAGATGAATCTGCTTTTCCCGGGTAAACTCTAAATCTAAAGTCATAGGTTAGATTATTTATAATAGGAGCTTCGTAAACCATTGTGTTATAAGTTGAATGCATTGTTCTGAAATCCGGAGGAAACATACCACCATCATGACATCCTGAAAGTGCACATTGAGGTTTAAATACTTGCTGATGTACTTTTGCAAACTCATTATTAACCGATGGGTATGGATCTACTTCTTCATCAGGCTGTTCTAGTTGATCGTAAGGATTTACAAACTCTTGCTTTTTCTTACAGGCGTTAAATAATAAAGCCATTGAAAAAACTCCCAGAATAAAAATACTTAAAAGTGTAGTTTTTTTTCTCATGGTAATTTAAATTACATATAGTCAAATAAAGAATTACTTGTAGTAACTCTTCCGTCAGCTTCAATTAAGTTTCTGACACCAAAAATTTCTCCTATGGTAAGCACATTGTCCTTTATGTTTGCTACAGGATTTGTAGGTGTTCCTATTCTATTGCCTTTTTGAGCATTTAATTTACTTTGTGCAATTCCGCTAACGTTAGCACCTCCTACAATTTGAGTAAACACTCTTAATGCATTAGTGTCAGAGTGATCATATGATAAGAAGTTGTTTTGATCTTTAATAGGATTTGGATTTAAATTTCTACCACACTCAGGGCTTAAAATCATAATGGTTTCATCTTTAAACGGAGGAGTAGACTGAATCCATTTCCACAATTCACCAATTAAGTAGTCACACATGTGAAGATTTTGTAAGTAGGAAGTATAGTTTCCATGACATACGTCAACACTACTGAAGTTCAAGGTTAAAAACTTAGGTTCAAATTTTTTCATCACTTCCATGGAGTAAGCTAAGGCAGCAATATCTCCGCCACCTTTCCCTGCCAACTGCCCGCCAGCCTGTGTTTCAGGAACATTAGTGTTAATAACGGTGTTCATGCCTTTAGTAAACATTTCTCGCATAAACTCTTTTATTTTTTCAGTTTCATCTTTAGTGTTTCCAATTTGTTTAAGAGCTGCTCCGTAGTTATCAAATTGGTTGTCTAAAAATGTTCTCATGTAGCGCATGTAATCTAACTGCTCTTCAGGGTGAAATTTAGCATCAGATAAGTATTGCTGACCTGAATTTCCGAATGTAGTAGATGGTGCAAAAAAGTTAGCGCCATATTCTGCTCCAAAACCCGGATATTCAGAGTGATTTAAAAGCGGAACACTATTAGCAATAGTATTTCCGATAAACCAAACATCAGTGGCAGCAAACCCTGCATGTTTTCTTAAATATTCAAATATGGTAGGGTTGATTGGCTTATTGGCTAAACCTTGTGCCGCAGCTTGATTTCCCTGAATTAAACTGTTAAATCCGCCATAGTGACCTCTTGAAGCTGCATTTGTTTCCGCAAAGGTTACGCCCTGAGCTTCTATCGACCCAAAACTAGTCCCTTGACCTATAACATTGTTAATTGGAGTGTTAGGAGTAGATGGACCATAAATTACAGTATTGTTGGTGGTGCCACCAACAAAATCAAACATGTTTTGTGTTAAATTATGTGCGCCTGAAGCTCCCTGCTCTGTTAAGTATGATTGGTCAATTACCTCTTGATGCCTAACACCTCCCGCAAACATTACATAAATAACGTGCTTAGCCATGTGATTTCCGCCACTTTGTGCAAAAAGTCGCCCTGATGGAAGTATATATGGAGCTGCAATGGCACCGGCTGCTGCTATTCCTGCGGTTTTTAAAAAATCTTTTCTTTTCATAATAGACTATTTTAATAGTTTAATAATACTGGTATTCGTTACATGTAGCGAATGCCATGTAAACCATTTGGGCTTCAAGATTTGGGTTAGCGGTAATAAAGTTTCTGAAGTATGTTTTTTCTGCTTCTGTCGGTCTTCTAATTAAAAAGCGGATATATGCATCTTCTATAAACTTATCAATATCTCCTCTCATTTCAGTATTTGTAGGTATTTGAACTTGAGGGGAAACATCATTTAAAAAGTTAGAAACCAGAACTTCCATTCCGAGTCTTTTATCTCCTATTGAATAAAGAGCATCTGATGCTTTTGCTACTTCAGCAGGTGACATAGCTAGCTGAAACAAGTTAGAGTACATTACAGAGATATATATATCCAATGTTTTCCTCTTTGTTTTATCAGCACTAGAGTGGTATAAATCTACTGTGTTTACCTGATAAAGGTTGGGGTCTTTTTTCTCTTTCTTTTTGCATCCTAAAGAAAAGAGGAGTAAAAAAGCAACTGAATAAGTGGTTAATTTTTTCATAAAGCCTTAATTAAAAGTTGGCGTATTCTTTATAACTTAATATTTCTTTTTGTAATTGTTGAACATTTATAGCAGAGCCGCCATAACGGGTCATAAAATCATACATTTCTCCGGTATTCGGGTCACGTCCTAAGTATGATTTAAAATAATACCTGATTAATCCTTCATTAAATTCTTTGCATTGAGTTACAATGTTGTAAAAGTCTGCTAAGCTTTGTCCATACATACCTAATAAGTACTCCGGTTGGCCATTTTGAGCCATTAGTTGAGTTTTGAGAATTTCTTCTTGAGTAGCATTTCTAAAAAACAACGCATTAAAACCATTTCTTGCATAGTTTGCAACATTGTACATATTATCCCAAGCCGAGCCTTCAAAAATATCGTTATCTAACAGTCTTCTGTAAACTTCCTGAATAGTTATTACACCATTTCTATACTCATATCTTGCTTTTATGGCTCTTCTTAATTTGTTAACCTTTTCCATTTTTACAGCCCAACCATGTAAGTCATTATTAAGGGAGTCTATGTAGGCAGCAGTTGCAAGTATACCTGCTTGTTTTGCTAGATACTCTCCTTCATCAGAATAAACATCCAAAATTCTAACCTTTGTTAATTCAAAAAAGCGGTTGTAGTAAGCGTGATAGTAAGAGGAATCACCATCTCTATATGTCTGATCAGTCATCAGCTTAGTGATAAGCGCTTCACGAGATGCTCTTGAATAGCCCGCAGATTTGATAGCTGCAACCTCATTGTCCATTTCAGCATCAAGAGGCTCTCTACCTAATAGGTCAATAAATAATCTGTTTACAAAGTTTTCTACTTTTACTCTTGATACATCTCCATTGTAAGGAGCTTCATTATCCGGGATAACAACTTGTTCCTTCTTTTTGCAATCGGTAAATAAAATAACTAAAGAGAACAGACTAATAACTAAGATTGTAAATTTTCTCATAGCTTTGGTTAG
>ERZ869936.764-NODE-764-length-27341-cov-15.374991_pt1 | contig 27341 bp, 19 predicted proteins | sample MGYA00520876_ERZ869936 | MGnify/ENA primary metagenome ERZ869936 (study PRJEB32218, sample SAMN09650985) | biofilter metagenome | isolation source: enrty point of leading RO module | place: Saudi Arabia: Thuwal, RO plant located on Red Sea | collected 2016-02-17 ... | reverse complement strand
CGATGCCCTGGGCCAGGCCGCCGTGCACCTGGCCCTCGACGATCATCGGGTTGATCACGTTGCCGACGTCGTCCACCGCGACGTACTGGAGCAGGCGGGTGTTGCCGGTCTCGGGGTCGACCTCGACGACGCAGATGTGGCTGCCGAAGGGGTAGGTGAAGTTCGACGGGTCGTAGAAGGTGGTGGCCGAGAGGCCCGGCTCGAGGTCGTCGGGGTAGTTGTGCGCCAGGTAGGCCTGCAGCGTCACGTCGGCCCAGCCGAGACTGCTCTCGGGCGAGCCCTTGACGGTGAACTTGCCGCCCGCGAAGTCGATGTCCTCGGCCGAGGCCTCGAGCAGGTGGGCGGCGATGCGCTTGCTCTTCTCGACGATCTTCTCGACGCTCCTGGCGATCGCACTGCCGCCGACGGCGGCGCTGCGGCTGCCGTAGGTGCCCATGCCGAACTGCACCTTGTCGGTGTCGCCGTGCACCACCTCGACCTGGTCGACCTCCAGGCCCAGCTTGTCGGCGACGATCTGGGCGAAGGTGGTCTCGTGGCCCTGGCCGTGCGAAGACGAGCCGGTGTAGACGGTGACCGTGCCGGTCGGATGCACCCGCACGTCGGCGCTCTCCCACTGACCCGCCTGGGCGCCGAGCGATCCGACGACGGCGGACGGGGCGAGGCCGCAGGCCTCGATGAAGTTCGAGAACCCGATGCCGATCTGGGGCCGCGTGCGGTCCTTGCGGCGCTCGGCCTGCTCGGCGACCAGCGCGTCGTAGCCGACCAGCTCCAGGGCGCGATCGAGCGCCGGCTCGTAGTTGCCGCTGTCGTAGGTCAGCGCCACCTGGGTCTCGTAGGGGAAGGCGTCGGGCCGCACGAAGTTGCGCCGCCGGATCTCCGCCGGGCCCAGGCCGGTGGCCTCTCCGGCGAGATGCATCAGCCGTTCGACCACGAAGGTGGCCTCGGGGCGGCCGGCGCCGCGGTAGGCGTCGACCGGGCAGGTGTTGGTGAAGGTGCCGACGACGTGGGCGTGGATGGCGGGGATGTCGTACTGGCCCGAGAGCAGCGTGCCGTAGAGGTAGGTCGGCACCGCCGGGGCGAAGGTCGACAGATAGGCGCCCATGTTGGCCCAGGTCTCGACCCGCAGGCCGGTGATCTTGCCGCCCTCGTCGAGCGCCAGCTCGGCGTGGGTGACGTGGTCGCGGCCGTGGGCATCGGTGAGGTTCGTCTCGGTGCGGGTGGCGGTCCACTTGACCGGCCGGCCGAGCTTGATCGAGCACAGGCAGACGATGGTCTCGTCGGCGTAGTGGTGGATCTTGCTGCCGAAGCCGCCGCCGACCTCGGGAGCGACCACGCGCACCTTGTGCTCGGGGAAGCCGAGCGACGCGAGGCACATCAGCAGCCGGTGCACGTGGGGGTTCTGGGTCGTCATGTGCACCGTGATCGCGCCACGGTCGCCGTCGTAGTCGGCGATCACCGCGCGCGGCTCGATGGCGAACGGGATCAACCGGTTGTTGGTCAGATCGACCTCGACCGTGTGGGCGGCGGCGGCGAAGGCCGCGTCGGTCTTGGCACGGTCGCCGATCTCCCAGTCGAAGGCGATGTTGTTCGGCGCTTCGTCGTGGATCTGCTGGGCGCCCTCGGTGGTCTTCTTGGGGTTGCTGCTCGCCGGCAGCGGCTCGTAGTCGACCTCGACGAGGTCGGCCGCGTCGCGCGCCTGGTAGCGCTCGTCGGCGACCACCACGGCCACCGCGTCGCCGACGTGGTTGACCTTCTCGGAGGCGAGGATCGGGTGCGGCGGGGTCTTGAGCTCGGGCAGCAGCCAGCCGACCGGCACCATGCCGGGGAGGCCTGCCGCGTTGACGTCCTCGGCGGTGAAGACGCCGTGCACCCCCGGGCTCGCCTTCGCCGCCGCGATGTCGATGCCGCGGATGCGGGCGTGGGCGTGGGGGCTGCGCACGATCGCCGCGTGCAGCATGCCCGGCAGCTTGAGGTCGTCGGTGTAGCGACCGCGCCCGGTGATCAGGGCGGGGTCCTCGCGACGCTTGATGGCCGAGCCGATCTTTCCGCTCATCGCGTGCCCTCCTTGCGCTTTCCGCTCAAGCCATCTTGGCGGCCGCGTACTTCACCGCCTCGACGATGTTGTGGTACCCGGTGCAGCGGCACAGATTGCCCTTGAGCCCGGCGCGGATCTCCGCCTCGGAGGGCTTCGGGTTCTCGCTCAACAGGTGAGTCGCCGCCATGATCATGCCCGGCGTGCAGTAGCCGCACTGCAGCCCGTGCTTCTCCCAGAACCCCTCCTGCACCGCCGACAGCCGGTCTCCGTCGGCGATGCCCTCGATCGTCGTCACGCTGCTGCCGTCGGCCTGCAGCGCGAGCTGGGTGCACGACTTGACGGTCTTGCCGTCGACCATCACGGTGCAGGCGCCGCAGAGGCTGGTCTCGCAGCCGACGTTGGTGCCGGTGAGCCCCAGCTCCTCGCGCAGGAAGTGCACCAGGAGAGTGCGCGGCTCGACCGTTCGTTCGTAGGTCTTCCCGTTGACCTGCACTTTGATCGGGACTCCCATCGGACCTCCTCGCGGCCTTGGCGCGCGCTCGTCGTTTCGGATCTCGAAGCTCTGGTGTTCCTGAGGGTTCTCTCGTCGTCGCGTGGATCGAGGCGAAGCTGCGGCGGCGCGTGTCAGGTGCAGGCGCGCAGGTAGAGCGCCACCAGGGCGACCGCCAGGAGCACGCCGGCCACCACCAGTGCGGTGCGTGCGCCCCTGGGGAGCAGTTCCTTCGACATCTCGCGGGCGAACTCGCGCGCGAACTCCGCCTGGCTGGGAGCATCGGGCAGACGCTCGCTCTCCAGCCGATCGGTCGTCGGGACCTTGCGCGGGGTCGCGGCCCCGTCGCCGCCGGCCGCCTCGGCAGCCGTTCGCGGCGGTGCAGACTCGGTCGAAGCGGCGGTCGCCCTGTCGGACTCGGCGTCCGCTGGCGCTGCTCCGGTGCTCTCGCTCTCTCGCTCGGCCAGCGCGTCCAGCTGCCGGCCCAGACCGGCGAGGCCCTGGCGCGTGATCACCTTGGCCGAGCTGTCGAGCAGGCGCTGGCCGACCGAGGCGATGCGGCCGCCCACCTGGGCGTCGATGTCGTAGTGCAGCAGCGTGCCGCCCTCCGACTCCTCGAGCCGCAGGGTGCCGTTGCCGTTCATGAAGCCCGGGGCGCCCTTGCCCTCGATCGCCATCCGGTAGCCCTCGGGCTGGCGCAGGTCCGAGAGCACCACGCCGCCCTGGAAGACCCCCTGCACCGGGCCGACCTTCATCTTCAGCTTGCCGGCGTACTCGTTCTCGCCGACCTGTTCGAGGTCCTCGCAGCCGGGCAGGGTGCGCGAGAGGATCTCGGGATCGAGCAGTGCGCGCCACACCCGCTCGCGGGGGTGGGGGTAGTGCTCCTGGCCGGTGATCTTCATGTCTGGCTGCAGCCCGCTACGCACCTGGCGCTCCGTCGCGGCTCCGGTGCGCGTTCCGTGCCGGCCGTCAGGCCGGTCCAGGGGACCCGCGCTGCCGGTCGTGGGTGCGGCGCCTGGGCGTCGCGGTCCGTTCGCAGGTGGCGGCGGATGGGTCTCGTTTTCTACCACAGCCCGGGCTGTCCAGGAGCGGGTGGCCGGGGGCTCCGGTGCGCGGCGTCCGGCGCCGCGGCCACGGCCCCGCGATGGTCCGCGGCAGCGTGCGCTGGTACTCTGAGAGCCACGATGGGCGTCGACGATTCCACCGCCTCCGGGCCGCCGCCGGCCTCGCTGCGCGACGACCGGTCGGCCTCGCCGTCGCCTCTGGACGGCGAGGGGCCGGGTCGCGTAGATCTCGGTGTGCAGGCGCTGAGTGACGATTCCGGGACGACCGCCGCGGGCCCGCTGCTGCCGGACCCGTTCCTGCACGTCGGCGACGACCGGATCTACAGCCCGCTGACCGACCGCCTCCTGGTCGACGGCGATCCCCTCTACGCAGCGCTGCGCTCGGTGCTCGACGGCAGCGGCTCTGCCGAGCGTCTCCCCGAGGCCCAGCGCCGCCGGCTGCACGCCGACCGGTGGCTGCTGCGCGACCCCGCCGCCAGGGCCTACGACTTCCGGCTCAAGTACGTCTCGATCGAGACCCACACGGTGTGCAACCAGCGCTGCTTCTTCTGCCCGGTCTCCTTCGAGCAGCGCCACAGCCACTTCATGGAGACCCGCTTCTTCGAGCGCATCGTGCTCGAGCTCACCGCCTGGCGCGAGACGATCGAGGCGGTGTGGCTGATGCTCTACAACGAGCCGTCGCTCGATCGCCGCATGGTCGAGCAGTGCCTGACCCTCGAGCGGGCGGGGCTGCCGGCGGCGATCAACACCAACGCCTCGGCGTTCACGCCGGCGAAGACCGACGAGCTGGTCGCGGCGGGAGGGATCGGATTCCTGTCGGTCAACCTGTCGACCTTCGATCGCGCCGCCTACGCCAGGGACCGCGGCGCCGACCAGCTCGACCAGGTGCTGCGCAACGTCGACCACATGAAGGACCGTCCGCTGGCGCGCGAGATGGTGCTGATGGTGCTCGGACAACGCGACGAGGACCACGAGCGCCAGATCGCCGCCGCTCACCAGCGCTACGGTGGCTCGCGCTTCCGCATCGTCTCCGACGAGATCATGGATCGCGCCGGTTTCCTGGCGGTGGGCCGCAAGGTGCGCCAGGGCGGCGGTCGCCTGGCCGGGTGCGAGAACGTCGGCTCCAGGCCGCTGCAGCACCTGCACGTGACGCCGCACGGCAAGGTCGTGCTCTGCTGCCAGGACTACGACGCCACCCACGTCGTCGGCGACCTGCACCGCGAGAGCGTTGCCGAGGTGCTGGGCGGCGAGCGCCTGGCCGAGATGCGCCGCCAGGCCTACGGCCTGAGCCCCGCGGCGGAGGATTTCATGTGCTCCAGCTGCGTCTTCGCTCTGCGCGACCACTCGGCGGTGGCGGCGGGCGCCGGCGAGCCGACCGCCTTGCTGCCGGTCCTCGGTTGAGCCGGGCTCCGGCCCGGCAGCTCAGCGCGCCTCGTAGAGCGGTGCCGCGTCCTCGCTGCGCTGCACCTCGTCGAGGTTGGCGATGCCGAGCCGGCCGATCTGCTCGAGATACTCGACGTGGGCGCCGGTCTCCTCGAGCCCGAGCAGCACGTCGTACCCCTTCAGCGGCCCGAACAGACGCCGCGAGACGTCGGCGACGGTGGTCGGCTCGGCGCACACCCGCAGCACCTTGTCGAGTCGCTTCTGGTGCGAGGTGCGGATCGCCGCCACCCGCGCCTCCAGGTCCTCGATCGGCTTCTCGTGGCCTCCGAGGGCGAGGCGGACGCCCGGCAGGGACTCGACCTTGCGCAACGACTCCAGGTAGTGCCAGAGACCGGTGTGCAGGGTGACGCTCTCCGGCGACTGGTGCGGAGTGATCCGCGCCAGCACGTGATCGGCGCTGAGCAGCAGGTCGCCGAGCCTCAGGCACACCTGGCCCGGGCAGTGTCCAGGCACGTGCAGCACCTCGATGCCGAGGTCGCGCTCGCCGGCCCCGGTCGACCCGGTCGGCACCAGCACGGGTCGGCCCTCCTCGAGCGCGAACTCGACCGTCGTCGAGCGGTGCATGCGCTTGGGGAACTCGTACATCGTCATCAGCTCGTCGCTCGAAGCTGCCGACAGCCCGGCGCGGAGCAGGAAGCGGCGCAGCGCGTGCGCCGTCTGCACGACGCGCTCCTCGTAGTGGGTCAGCACCCTGCGGTCCAGCGGGTGGATGCCGACCGGAGCCGGAGTGTGCGAGCGCACGAAGCCCAGGCCCCCGAAGTGGTCCATGTGGCCGTGGGTGATCAGGATCGCGCGCACCTCGTCGAGGCGCACCGCGACGCCGAAGGTCTCGCCGATCGATTCGAGCGCCCGCGCCAGGTTCTGGTGCGAGGCAGGGCGCGCCGAGCCGGTGTCGACCAGCACCAGGCCGTTGCCGTCGTCGATGACGTACTGGTTGCCGAAGAAGTTCGGGAACACCTCGGTGCACACCGCATAGACGGTGCGTCCGTCGGACGTCTGGTGGCGGGCCGGGCTGTCGACGCGGGTCTTCACGGCGCTGCACCCTATCCCGGCCTCGACATCCCGGCTTCGTGATCGGCTCGGGCGCCGGTCTCGGCCGTCGCGCCGCGCGAGCGGTGACAGACTGTCCTCATGGAGGCCCCTCGCAGCTGGTTCGAGTTCCTCTTCGGGCTCTCGTCCGAGCAGCAGATCGACCTCGCCTACAGCCTGGCCCTCCTGCTGACGGTGATCCTGCTGCGCTGGCTGCTGCTGCGCATCGTCTTCGCGCGCAGCGAGGACGTGCGGGTGCGCTTCCGCTGGCGCAAGGTGACCGCCTATCTGGCGACGATCGTCGTCGCCTTCGGCCTGATGCGCATCTGGCTCGGCGGCGTCACCGGGCTGGCCACCTATCTCGGCCTGCTCTCCGCCGGCGTCGCGATCGCCCTGCGCGATCCCCTGGTCAACCTGGCGGCGTGGGTCTTCCTGCTCTGGCGCAAGCCGTTCGAGGTCGGCGATCGCATCGAGGTCGACTCGGTGGCCGGCGACGTCGTCGACATCCGCATCTTCCAGTTCACCCTGATGGAGATCGGCAACTGGGTGCACGCCGACCAGAGCACCGGCCGCGTTCTGCATCTGCCGAACGGCGTCGTCTTCAACAAGCCTCTGGCCAACTACACCAAGGGGTTCCAGTTCATCTGGAACGAGATCGAGGTGATGGTCACCTTCGAGAGCGACTGGCGGGCGGCCAAGCAGATCCTCCAGGAGCTCGGCGAGCGCCACTCGCAGCATCTCAGCGAGCAGGCGGCCGAGCAGGTCAGGCGCGCCAGCCAGCGCTACATGATCTTCTACAGCAAGTTGACGCCGCGCACCTACACGGCGGTGGCCGCCAGCGGCGTGCTGCTCACCCTGCGCTACCTGTGCGATCCTCGCCGCCGGCGAGGCAGCGCCGAGGAGATCTGGGAGGACGTGCTCGACGCGTTCGCCGCCCGCCCGGACATCGACTTCGCCTACCCGACCCAGCGCTTCTACGACAACCGGCTGGAGGGCAAACGGGAGGCGCGGGCGCCGCTACGTCCACGAGCGACGGGGGAGGCGGCTGGCGTCGAGGCGCCCCGGGGCGACGAGTAGGAGGAGCTCAGGACTCCTCGCCGGAGCGCTGCAGCAGGCGTCCGGCGAAGGGGCCCGCGGCGTGCACCAGGATCACGGTAGGCAGGTCGCCGACGAGCGTCGTGAGGCGCTGCGCGTAGAGGTCCTCGGCGCCCGGCTCCACCTCCTGCAGCCCCATCAGCACCAGGTCGGCGTGGCGCGACTCGCGGTGGATCACGTCCTGCACGGTCTCGCCCTGCGGGCGTTGGAAGACCACCGGCTCGGCGTGGATGCGGGTGCGCTCGAGCAACTTCTGCAGACCGCGTTCGGTCTGGTCGTGGGTCATGGTGCTGGTGGTGATCGTCTTGACATGGATCCGTGCCTTCGACCAGACCCTGTTGGCGGTGACCAGGTAGGCAAGCAGCAGCAGCATGTCGCCGTTGTTCTGCAGCCCGCCCCACCAGACGTCGATGCGCCGCAGATCGGTCGACCAGGTGCGCGGCGCCAGTCGACAGAGGATGGTCGACTTGCCCAGGCGCGCGGCCTGCCTGGCGATGCGCAGGTGAGTCGCCATGCGGCCAGGCTGGGTGCTCCAACCGAGCATCAGGGTGTTCGAGGTCAGGCCGGCGATGCCGTTGGCCTGCACCACCTGCAGCACGCCCTGCTCGAGGTTCTCGGCGATGTCGACCTCGGGAAAGGCGACCAGCTCGTTGTGGTGCAGCAGCCGGCTCATCTCGTCGAGCTCTTCGGCGACCCGCGCCGACTGCCGTTCGAAGTCGCCGATGAGGACCTTGCTGACGGTGAGGATGCCGCGCCCCTGGTTGAGCCATGCGGCGATGCGCACGAGATCCATGCGCCGTTCGAGGTCGCCGGCGAAGACCAGGATGTGCGGCCGCCAGTTGCGCGGATCCATCGGCAGGTCGCGCAGCTTGAGCAGCAGCGCGCGGGTGAGCGACATCAGTGCGCCGTAGCGCAGGTCGCCCCACGCCGCCGACATCGACCGCCGTCGCAGTCCGAGGTAGAGGCCGATCTCGAGCACGATGGCGATCAGCGCCGCCAGCGGGTGGATGAGGAACATGACCCACACGCAGCCGGCCGCCCCTGCCAGCGAGACGACCCAGGGCACCTGCACCGCCGGCCGGTACGACGGCGAGCCGACCAGCCTCTCGATTCCGGCGACCAGGTTGATCACCGCGTAGGTGGTCAGGAAGAACATGGTCAGCACCGGAGCGACCGCGTTGAGATCGCCTAGCGCCACGGCAGCGAGGGCCACCGCGGTCGCCAGCAGGTGCGGCAGCCTGGTGGCCCAGCGCGAGCGCGCCAGACGCCCGGGCAGGCGCGGCAGCACCCGGTCGTCGATCAGCTTCTCGAGCGTGCGCGGGGCTCCCAGCACACTGCCGAGGGCGGAGGAGAGGATGGCGCCGAAGAGAGCGGGGTGGATCAGCCACGGCACCGCCGCGACGCCGAACCAGACCAGGTTGTCGGTCATCAGGGTCTCGGCGTCGGTGGCGGCGGCGAGCACGATGGGCACCGTCAGGTAGACGCCCATGCCGACCAGCACCGCGGCCAGCGTGCCGCGCGGGATGCTGCGCGCCGGATCGGCGAGATCGCCGCTCAACGACACCCCCGCCATGAGCCCGGTGACCGCCGGGAAGAAGACCGCGAAGACCACCCAGAAGGGTGCTGCCGCCTCGCCTCCCGACCACAGCGGCGGCGAAGCCGGCGTTCCGTCGAGGGCGCCGACGACGAGTGAGGCGAGCGCTGCGGCGATGGCGATGAGGATCGGGATCTGCATCCGCAGCGCCAGGTTGGTGCTGCGGCCGGCGACCAGCGCCACCGCCAGCACCGTGCACGCCGCCACCGTGCGGAGCGGGGCGTCGGGCCAGAAGAGCCGCAGGCCCTCGGCGAAGCCGAAGGAGTAGAGGGTGAGCGAGAAGGTCTGCGCCAGGAAGAGCGGCACGCCGATCGCCCCGCCGATCTCGAGGCCGAGGGAGCGGGAGATCATGAAGTAGGCGCCGCCGACGCCGACCTGCATGTTGGTGGCGATCGCCGAGACCGAGAGGGCGGTGGCGATGGTGATGCTGTGGGCCAGCAGCACGATGGCCAGTGCGGGCAGCAGGCCGACGTTGCCGACCACCCAGCCGGTGCGGATGAACAGCACCACGCCGAGGATCGTCAGCAGCGACGGCGTGAAGACGCCCAGGAAGGTGCCGAGCTTGCGCCTCGGAGCGCCGGGGGCGTGGTCGATCGTCCGATGGGCGGTGCCTGACGTCATCCCGGCGATCCCCGGATCCGGCGGGATCCGTCGTGCGCCGGCCACTGCTCGCGCAGTCGCAGAGGCCGGGCGGCCGCTGCGAGCGTGCGACAAAGGAACCGGGATTACAAGGTGAGGATCAGCTGCCGGGAGCCGATGGCGTCTTCACAGGCGCACCACCAGCGCCACCGTCAGCACCTGGTCGAGCTCCTCGAGCTCGCGCACCACGCTCTCGCCGGTCGGCTGCTCGTCCTGGTCGAGCAGCGCCACGCGGGTCAACGCCGGCAGGTTGTCGTAGAGCCACTGCAGGGAGACCTTGAGGGCGAGTCGATCCGTCATGCTGACGGCGATGGCGTTGGTCATGTCGGCGCGCACGTCTTCACTCTCGTCGACGTTGCCGTCGAGCACCAGCACGTTGGTGTACTCGGCGTTGCCGAACGGTCGCGCGTAGTCCCAGCCGAAGCGCACGCCGAGGAACGAGTCCTCGACCTGGGGGTTGGCGATCAGGTCGTCCTGGGTGGTGTAGGTGAGGCCGTAGTCGGTCTTGAAGTGCCCGTCGTCACCCTCCCACCAGGTGTTGCCGACGCCGGCGGTGGCCACGGTGCGCGAGTCGTAGCCGGCGAACTCGTTGCGCGTCCACTCGGCGCCGGCGAACCAGTAGGTGCGCTCGGAGAGATCGCGGTCGTAGCGCAGGCCAAGCGAGTACTTCTCGGCGGTCAGCTCGCTGCTCGAACGCTCGACCAGCTGGAAGTCGTCCGGAGTGCCGATCGCGAAACGCTGGAACGACGTCGACTCGGAGCGCAGCGCGCTGGCGCTGAACACCAGAGTGGCGTTCTCCCAGTCCCGCTTCAGCTCGTTCTTGAAACCGAGCGTGGTCGACTCGGAGTTGCCGTCGATGCCGACGAAGCTCAGCTCCGCCTTGTCCGACCAGCCGAGCTCGGGCTCGTCCTGGGCGAGCGCCGGGAAGCTCGCGAGGAGCCCCACGAGGACCAGCGCCACGCCAGGCAGGGGCAGCGACGTTGTGGCGATCGGTCGGTCGGGACGGTGCGGGACGGACATGGGATTCTCCAGGGCTGTGACGGTCGGGACCGTCGATCTCTACGAGCTCGACGCGCGGCATGCGCGGTGCGGGAGCGGGACGGTCCCGCCGTGGGTGTCGAGGATCCGCCGGGGCGTAGGCGCCGTCGCGGTCGTTCCTGCAGCGGTCTTCGCGCTTCGGCGCCCGGCGGACGAGGGCGCTGCTGCGGCGCCGCGCCCGGACAACCGTGTGGACCGCACGGGCCGGCCAGAGCGGTCGTCGGCCGGGTGCTACGCTTGGGCCACAACAAGTGAAGTCTGTGCGTCGAGAATTCCACCGGCTGTCGCCAGAGGAGGTCCTGTGAGAGAGGTGCGCGGCCTGCGAGTCGCTCCGTCCGTGCTGCTGATCGTCCTGTCGTCCCTGCTCATCCTGCTCGTGGCCGGTCTGCCGGCCTCCGGCCAGCAGGGTCAGGAGGAAGGCCAGGCGAGCCAGGGCAGTCAGCCGGTGCCCGGTGCGCCGGTGCTGGAGGAGGAGACGGCGGAGCCCGCGGCCGCCGAGGGCACGCAGGAGGGAGACCCCGAGGAGTCGGAGGGCCTCTCCGAGACGGGTGCCGCGCCGCCACCGGCCGCGGCCCCGACGCCGCTGAGCGACGACGAGATCGCCGCCGGCGAGGGCGCGATGCTGCCGACCAGCGTCGACGACGTGCGTCAGGGCACCGCGCGGGCCTGGAACGACTACCTGGTGCCGGTGTACGAGCGCATCGTCGGCGCCCTGCCGACAGTGCTCAGCGCGATCGGCATCCTGATCCTGTTCTGGATCGTCGCGGTCGTCGTCGGCTGGACGGTCACCCGGCTGCTCAGCATGACCGAGCTCGACAACCGCCTGGCGCGTGACCTCGGCATGCAGGAGCGCCTGCGGCGCTGGGAGGAGAAGGGCACCTCGCTGGAGAAGGTTGCCGGCACGGCCGTCAAGTGGGTGATCCTGCTGTTCGGCTTCGTCGCCTTCTTCGAGAAGCTCGATCTGGTGCTGGTCGCGGGACCGCTCGGCGAGATCCTCGCCCAGCTCACCGCGTTCATCCCCAACCTGCTCAAGGCGCTGGCCTACCTGGCGCTCTACTGGGTGGTCGGCACGCTGCTCAAGCTCGGCATCACGCGGGGCCTGCAGGCGGTCGACTTCGACGAGCGCGCCGGCCGCTGGGTCAAGTCGCGCGAGGTCAAGGGCGAGAAGATCGGCCCCAGCGCGATGGTCGGCCGCCTGGTCTTCTACGTCGTCCTGCTGTTCGGCCTTCCGCCGTTCCTCGAGGCGCTCGGCCAGGAGGCCGCGGTGGCGCCGCTGCGCGACATGATGAGCGAGTTCTTCGGCTTCCTGCCGAACGTCGTCGCAGCGTTGATCCTGGTCTTCGTCGGTCGGGTGGTGGCGACCATCGTGCGCGAAATCGTCACCAACTTCCTCGCCGCCACCGGCGCCGACGGCTTCGCGCAGCGGTTCGGCATCGGCTCCAGCGAGGGCAGTCGCAAGCTGTCCGAGATCGTCGGCGCGGTCGCTTTCTTCTTCACCATCATCCCGATCCTGGTCGCCGCGGTCGACGCGCTCGAGATCGAAGCGATCTCCGAGCCGGTCAAGGGCACCCTCGAACAGGTGCTCGCGGCGGTGCCGTTGATCGTCGTCGCGATGCTGGTGATGGGCGTCGGCTACTTCGTCGCCCGCACCGTGCGCGGACTGGTGGAGAACTTCCTCAAAGGCGTCGGGTTCGACTCGTTGCCCGGGCGCATCGGCCTCGGCTTCATGGTGCCCAAGGAGGGCGCCGCCAGCCTGTCGGCCATCGCCGGCAACGTGGTGATGGTGATCATCCTGCTGCTCACGGCGCAGCAGGCGCTGTCGTCTCTGCAGCTCGATCGTCTCGCTGAGCTTCTCGGCGGTCTGCTCGCCTACCTGCCGAACCTCTTCGTCGGCGTGGTGATCATCCTCGCCGCGATCAGCCTCGGCAACTACGTCGGAGGACTGCTCTCGTCGCTGGTCTCGGGCACCGGCCACGGCAAGCTCGCCGGCACGGTGGCGCGTTACGCGATCTACTTCCTCGGCTTCTCGATGGGCCTGTCGCAGCTCGGAGTCGCTGACGAGGTGGTGCGCATCGCCGTCGGCGCCGTGCTCGGCGGCACCGCCCTGGCGCTCGGCATCGCCTTCGGCCTCGGCGGCCGCGATCGCGCCAAGCAGGTGATCGACGACCTCGGTAGCAGTCGCTGAGCCCATCCCCCGGGCGCAGGCGACGCTTCGGCCGCCGCCTGCGCCTCTCCGCAGTCCTGGCGCACCGCGTCCTGGGTGTGGTCGGCTGTGTCTTCTTCGTGCTCTGGTTCCTGTCGGGACTGGTGATGCTGTACGTCGAGATGCCGTACCTGCCGCGCACCGAGGAGCGGCTCGCTGGCGCACGGCCGCTCTCCGAAGTGGTCGATCCGGATCGGCCGCTGCTGGGACCGGCCGCGGCGCTGCAGTCGGCGGAGCTCGACGACGTTCCCGGTCGGATGGTGCTGTCGGTCGACGGAGACGAGCCGGTGTGGCGGCTGGCGTCCGGGCGCGCTCAGCTGGTCACCGTGGCGGCCGGCGATGGAAGGGCCTTGGGGCCGTGGAACGCCGAGCAGGCCCGCGAGCGGGCGCGCGACTGGCTGCTGCGCGCCGGCTGGATCGACGCCGACGCAGGTCTCGAGTCTCTCGGCACGGTCGAGGTCGATCAGTGGACGCTCGACGGCTTCTACCACCGCCATCGGCCGCTGCACCGCTTCGGTCTCGCCGACGGTCGGCGGGTGCACGTCGGCGCGGCCAGCGGCGAGGTGGTGCAGGGAACGACGCGCCGGCAACGCCTCCTCGCCTACCTCGGCCCGGTCACCCACTGGCTCTATCCGACCTGGCTGCGCAGCCGGCCGCCGCTGTGGAGCGCGGTGGTGGTGTGGCTGTCGGGGCTGGGGATCGTCACCGCTGCTCTCGGGCTGGCTCTCGGCGTCCTGTCGCTGCGCCGAGGCGGGCTGCAGGCCCACGAGGGCTGGCTGCGTTGGCACCACGTGCTCGGGCTGGCCTTCGGGACGGTGACGCTCACCTGGGTGTTCAGCGGCTGGCTGAGCATGGACCCGGTGGGCCTCGACGCCTCCGGCGCGCCCACCGACGAGCAGGTGCGACGGATGGCGGGTGGACCGAATCGTTGGGACGAGTTCGAGCTGCCTCCCGAGCGGGCGGTGGAGGCGGCTTCGCGCCAGATCACGGTGCGCGAGCTCGAGCCGGTCTTCTTCGCCGGCGCGCCCTTCTGGGTGGCGTACGAGACTCCGCGGCGCACGCTCCTGGTGGCGGCAGCCCATGTCGACGGCACCGCTCCGGGTGAGGGCAGCACTGCGCTGCGCGAGCTGCCGGCCGAGGCGCTGAGGGCGGGGGCCTCGGTGCTGGTCGAGGGCGCCAAGCTGGTCTCCTTCGAACGACTCGAGGAGTACGACCACCACTACCTCTCCAAGCGCACCTCGGCGCAGCGCCGGCCTCTGCCGGTCTACCGCGCCCGCTACGACGACGCCGAGCGCACGATCCTCTACATCGACCCGCACCGCGGTCGCCTCGTCCAGCGGGTGGGCTCCGCCCAGAGGCTCGATCGGTTCTTCTACCGGGGGCTGCACTCGCTCGACTTCGCCGGGCTGGTCAACCGCAGGCCTCTCTGGGACGTGATGATGATCGTGCTGCTGCTGGGCGGCCTGGCGCTGTCGCTGACCAGCATCGCTGTGGCGTCGCGTCGGGCGCGCAGGTGGCTGCGCCTCGGCGGTTCTCGAGGGGAGTGACGACGCCCAGGGCATACAGTGCTGCCGGCGCCTGCGTGGCACGCCGCGTGCTACTCAGCCCTTCGGTCTCGCCGGCGGCCTAGCGACCTGTTCTCCGAGGATCCCGCATTGAGGAAGATCGAACGCTCCTACTCCGTCGAATCGCCGCAGTTCCTGCGCTCGATGGGCGCCGTGCCGGGACCTGGCTACGTCGGCGGCAATCAGGTCCGCACGCTGCTCAACGGCGACGAGATCTTTCCGGCCATGCTGGCGGCCATCCGCTCGGCCGAGCGCTCGATCAACTTCGAGACCTACATCTACTGGTCGGGCGAGATCGGCGGTGAGTTCACCGAGGCGCTGAGCGCGCGCGCCCGCGCCGGCGTCCGGGTGCACGTGCTGATCGACTGGGCCGGCTCCCAGAACATGGAGCAGGCCTACATCGACGAGATGCGCGATTCCGGGGTCGACGTGCGCTACTACCACCCGCTGCGTTGGTACCACCTGGCGCGGATGAACAACCGCACCCACCGCAAGCTGCTGATCGTCGACGGCGAGGTCGGATTTACCGGTGGCGTCGGCATCTCCGACTTCTGGCTCGGCCGCGCCCAGGACCCCGACCACTGGCGCGACACCCACTTCGAGGTGCGCGGTCCGGTGGTGGGGCAGATGCAGGCCGCGTTCCTCGACACCTGGAGCGACCTGACCGGAAAGGTGTGGCACGGCGACGACTACTTCCCGGCGCTCGAGCCCTGCGGCGACGTGCTGGCCCAGCTGATCAACTCGCCGGCCAACGAGGGCTTCGAGGCCGCCTACGTCATGTACCTGATGGCTCTGGCCGCCGCCACCCGGAGCATCCATCTGGCGATGGCCTACTTCATCCCCGACGAAGAGAGCGAGCGCCTGCTCCTCGACGCTCTGGCGCGTGGGGTGCGGGTGCGGATCATCGTGCCCGGTCGCCACATGGACGTGCCGGTGGTGCGCGCCGCCTCGCGCGCCCGCTGGGGCCCGCTGCTCGCCGGCGGCGGCGAGATCCACGAGTACCAGCCGACCATGTTCCACAACAAGATCCTCGTCGTCGACGGCCTGTGGACCTCGGTCGGCTCGACCAACTTCGACGACCGCTCCTTCAAGCTCAACGACGAGGCCAACCTCACCGTCTACGACCGCGAGTTCGCCGAGCGCCAGATCGCCGACTTCGAGCGCGACCTGGAGCACACCGTGCGGATCACCCACGAAGCCTGGCTGCGCCGGCCGCTGAGCGAGCGCGTGCGTGAGCGACTGGCCAGTCTGGTGAGGTCGCAGCTGTAGTCCGGTCGGGCGTCTCCCGCGCCGTCGGCCTCTCCGAAGACGGCGTGGAGGCCGCAGCGGTGGTCTCGGCGTCCGTGCCGCCGATGCGGCCGGCCATCGATCACCGCTTCCACCAAGGCCCCTCCGGCGCCGCCTCGCCGTGCGCCATCGCCCACCACTTCATCGGCACCCCGTTCAGAAGGAAGAGGGCGGAATCGGTCAGGTACGAGCTGCCTCCCTCCTCGACCTCGTATTCGACGTGGATACCGGTGCGTCGCGGCACCTCGGTGAAGACCGCCAGCAGGCTCTCCTCCTCGTTCCAGTCGTCACCGAACCAGGTCTTGATCCAGCGGTCCTCGCGGCGGGTCTCGATCGGGTGGTGCCAGGCGCCGTCGTGGCGCAGCCTGACCTCGGTGGGCCGCAGCACCCGCTGGTCGGCGCTGGTCATCCTCGAGCGTCCGCGGTACGGATCCTCGGTCCGCCACAGCACCACCCAGGTCTCCGGGCCGGCGAGTCGCCTCGCATCGTCGAGGTCCACGCTGCGGCACCTGCGATGGTGGCCGTAGAGGAAGAGCCGCAGGTAGGTCGGCAGGACCACCCCGCGGGCGCGCTCTTCGTCTCGCTCGGCCAGCCCGAGCGGGCCGATGACCTCGGAACGGTTCGGGGTGCCACGGTACGTGTGCAGGCGGTGGCCGCGATCGCAGCCGTCCTGGATCGCCTCCTCGATGCGGGCGTCCGACCACGCCTCGTGTAGCGCGTCGTCGCCGGCCTCGCCGGGCACCTGAGCCGCGCCGCGGCCTGCGGAGGAGACGGAGAGGAGCGCGGCGATCAACGCGAGCACGATCCTCGGCTCGCTTCGAGTGCCGGGCGTTGGACGAGAGGCTGCGTGCATGCGGAGTCCTTTCGGCATCGGTCGCAGGGGAGTCACCACTGGTTCAACGCGCGCGGCCCGCCGGGCGCACACGGTGCCCCCGGGGACCGCGCGGGTGATCGGGCTGGCCCGTGATGCCGGTCAGGCAGCGGTGAGCCGGCTCTCGGGTGCGCGCCCAAGCGTCTCACCGAAGTTGGTTCAGGTGTCTCGAGTCACTCGCCTGTGCGCCGCACGCCGCCGCGGCGTTGGTGTTCAGGAGGGCTCGCAGTGCTCGCGAGCCCCTCGTGGAAGAAGACAGGGAGTTACCCGATGCCTGAACGCCCCCCGCGCTCACCAGACGCCCGGTCCGCGACACCCACCGGCTCTCCGAGAGGACCGCTGCGGGCTCGTCGAGCCGGCGACCGCGGCCGCCTCTCGGGGGTGCTCCTCGCGATGCGCTGCGCTGCCTTGGCCGTAACCTCCTGGGTCCTCGCCGCGCCTGACGCGGCGGCGGCCTGGCCGGAGATCGGCGCCAACGACTTCCGCATCACCTTCGAAGGCGGAACCGGTCAGAGCCTGCCGTCGGCGCGGTTGGTCGCGGCCGCGTTCCACCCCGAGCGCCAGGAGTACTTCGTCGTCTACATCGCGGCCGAATTCGAGAACGACCTCGAGGCGCGCCGACTGCAGGCCGACGGCACCGCGGTGAGCGGCAGCTTCTTTCTCGCCAACGCCAGCGACATCCTCAACGTCGCGCTGGCCTACAGCCCGGTGCACGACCACTACCTGGTGATCTGGTGGCAGGCGGACGACGGCTTCCAGGTCTTGGGTCGGCTGGTGAGCCCCGAGGGAGCGATTCTCAGCTCGACCCTGCCGATCGTGCCGGTGTGCTCCGATCTGCCGAGCTGCACTCCGTCGGTCGTCTACAACCCGACCGCGGACGAGTTCCTGGTGGTCTGGGGGCGGGACGAGAGCTCCGGCGAGAAGAGGATCATGGGGCAACGCCTCGACGGCGAGAGCGGCGCGCCGGTCTTCACGCCGTTCGAGATCAGTGGAGGCCCAGACGCCGACATCGACCCGGACGTCGCCTACGACCCGCAGGCGAACCAGTACCTGGTCGTGTGGACCTCGATCCGTGCCGACGACGTCGATCTCCGTGCGCAGCGGCTGGACGGCACCGCGGCCGGACAGATCGGCGAGGACGACTTCGTCATCAGCGACATGTCGGGGCGCCTGGGGGAGGAGAACTATGGCGCCTACTACCCCAAGATCGCCTACAACCCGCTCGACGAGGAGTTCCTCGTGGTCTGGTGGGGGCTCGATGGCGCCGCGCCGCTCGCTCCCAACGGCGAGCTGGAGATCTTCGGCCAGCGGATCTCGGCCGACGGCAGCGAGGTCGGCCCCAACGACTTCCGCATCTCCGATGCCGGAGGTCTCGGGACGACCCAGCACAACCCACTGGCGCCGCAGGTCGCCTTCCTCGAGTCCGAGGGCCTCTACCTCGTCAGCTGGCACGGCACCGACAGCGTCGACGGCATGGCCGCCACGGAGCTCGAGGTCTTCGGCCAGTTCCTCACCAGGTCGGGAACGGAGGTCGGACCGAACGACCTGCGGCTGAGCGACGTCGGTGGCTTCGGCGATCCGAGCTACGCCGCCGGCGCGACCCGGGTCGTCGCCGCCGACGCCCCGCGCGAGTTCCTCGTGCTGTGGACCGCCAACGAGGATCTGCCGGGAATGGCGCCCACCGAGAACGAGGTCTACGGCCAGCGCCTCGACGGGGGCTCCATCATCCTCTTCTATGACGGCTTCGAGTCGGCGGACACCAGCGCCTGGTCCTCCAGCCTTCCCTGAGCGATCGGGGTGGAGCCGTCCGGATCCGACCCGAGCCCCGTCAGCTCAGTCGTCGCGCAAGGGGAGCTCTGACCTACGGGCCCGACTCCGCCTTGCTCTGCTGCGCCGCCGCGCCCAGATCCTCGCCCTCGGAATGCGCCACTACGGCGGCGCAGATCGTGTCGGAGGTGATGTTGACCACGGTGCGGTACATGTCGAGCGGGCGGTCGACGGCGAGCATCAGGCCGACCAGCGCGTAGGCGGCGGGGTTGGTCAGCCCGATCGCCTCCAGCACGATGAAGATCATCACCAGGCCGGCCGAAGGCACCGCCGCGGCGCCCACCGAGGCGAGGAGCGCGGTGAGCACGACGACCACCTGCTGCTGGAAGTCGAGGCCGACGCTGAGCGCCTGGGCGATGAACAGGACTCCGGCGCACTCGTAGAGCGCGGTGCCGTCCATGTTCACGGTGGCCCCCATCGGCAGCACGAAGGTGCTGACCTTCTTCGAGACGCCGGCGTTCTCCTGTACCGAGGTCATGGTGACCGGCAGCGTCGCTGCCGAGCTCGAGGTGGAGAACGCCATCGCCATCGCCGGGCTGATCGCCCGGTAGTGGTGGATCGGGTTGCGGCGGGTCAGCACGAAGTAGACCAGCGGCAGGGTGACGAAGGCGTGGAAGGTCAGCCCGATGGCGATCGTGACCATGTACTTGCCGACCTGCTCGAAGACGTCGAACCCCATCTCGCCGACGGCGCGCGCGATCAGTGCGAAGACGCCGATCGGCAGCAGCTTGATGATCACCTGCGTCATCCGCATCATCGCCTCGAAGGCGGCGTCGAAGAAGGTCCGCAGGGTCTCGGACGCGGAGCCCTCCATCGCCGCGATCACCGCACCGAGGAAGATGGAGAAGAAGATCAGGCCGAGGATGTCGAACTCGGACGCGGCCTGAACCGGGTTGGTGGGGATGAGGCGCATCACGATGTCGGCCACCGAGCCCGGGGTCTCGAGGCTGTCGGGAGTCACCTCGACGCCGGACGGCGTCTCGAGCCCGTCGCCCGGCCGGATGATGTTGGTCAGCACCAGGCCGGCCACGATGGCCAGGAAGCTCGACAAGACGTAGAACGACAGCGTCTTGACGCCGAGCCGGCCGAGGCTCTTGCCGTCTGCGATGCCGGCGACGCCGGAGACGATCGAGGTGAAGATCAGCGGCACGATGATCATGCGCAGCAGGCGCAGGAAGACCTCGGCCACCTGGTTGAGCGGGCCGACCGAGCCGAAGAACGACGCGAACACGGCGCCGAGCACCATGGCGATGAGCACCTGCCAGTGCAGGGCGAGACGTAGGACTCTAGGCATATGGGACGTGATGCTAGTGCATCCCCCAGATCGCGTTCCTGGCCGCCGCGCTCCGCCCGCCCGCCAGACGGTAGGCTGAGTGGCGCCGCCGGTGGCGGCGCGGCGCCGGCCGAGTCGACGCGACGGCCACCCTGCCAGTCCCCCGATCGCGACGATGTCTCAGTCCTCGCCTCCCGCCCCGATTCCTCGCCGACGCCCGTCGTGCCGAGCTCTTGCGGCGCTCCTGCTCGCCGTGGTGCTCGGGCTGGTCGCCGGCTCGTGCGCTTCGCTCCGCTACTACGGCCAGGCGGTGCGCGGCGGCGCCGCGGTGCTGGTCAAGCGCCAGCCGATCGAGCGCATCCTGCAGAGCGGTGGCGATTCGCTGGGCGCTGAACGCCGCCGGGTGCTCGAGGAGGCGCTGCGCATTCGGGAGTTCGCCAGCCGCGAGCTCGGCCTGCCGCGTAACGATTCGTACAGGAGCGTCGTCGACCTCGGCCGCGAGGAGGTCACCTGGCTGGTCACCGCGACGCCGGAGCTGTCGCTCGAACCGGTGGAGTGGTGCTTCCTCTTCGCCGGCTGCGTCACCTACCGCGGCTACTTCTCGCACCGCGCCGCCGAGCGCTTCGCCGCGGCGCTGGCCGACGACGGATACGACGTCGCGCTCGGCAGCGCCACCTCGTACTCCACACTCGGCTGGTTCGCCGACCCGATCTTCGAGCCCCAGCTCTCCTGGCCACGCTGGCAGCTGGCGGCGCTGGTCTTCCACGAGCTGGCGCACCAGGCCTTCTACCTGCCGGGCGACACCGCGCTCAACGAGAGTTTCGCCACCGCGGTGGAGGAGTGGGGTCTGGATCGCTGGCTGCGCGAGGATCCGGAGTCGCGCGGCGCGGCGCGGCGCGCGGCCCAGCTCGAGGCCGACTTCGTCGCCCGCGTCCTCGCTGCCCGGAGCGAGCTCGACGCGGTCTACGCGGCGTCGCTGCCGCCCGAGAGGAAGCGGGAGCGCAAGCGGCGGATTCTCGAGCGGTTGAGCGCCGCTTACCTGGAGGACGCGACGAGCTCCTCCGACGACTATCCCGAGGGGCCGGTGTACCGGGCCTGGTTCGACCGGCCGCTGAACAACGCCCACATCGCCGCCGTCGCCGACTACTCGCTGTGGGTGCCGGGTCTGCTGGCGCGGCTGGAGCTGCTCGGCCTCGACGCCGTCGTCGCCGAGCTCGAGGATCTCGGGTCCTTCACTCAGGAGCAGCGCGACGCCCGGCTCACGGCGTGGAACGAGGAGGCCGCGCCGCGCGACGCCGAATCGGCGCCCGGCAGCATCGACGCCCCTGCCGGATCGGTCCGGCTAACATCGGAGGCGAGATGAGAGATCCACGAACAGTCCCCAGGCGAGGAGCCCCTGCGGAGCCCGGCGCTCAGGACTCCTACGGTTCCCTCGAAGTCAGCGAGATGTACTGTGCCCGCTGCAAGCGCGCCCAGCCCGTGCGCCAGCATCTCCTGCTGGTGCTGCCGAACGGCAACCAGTACGAGTACCGCTGCTCGGTCTGCGCCAGCAGCGTCGGCTCGAAGCAGGACGACGACCCCACGGCCTTCGCCGAGACGCTGGGGCTCGGGGGATAGGGGCTAGGGGTTGGGGGTTAGGGGTTAGGGAAGGCAGGAGAAGGTAAGGCAGTACAGGGGAACACCGAGAAGGCAAGAGCCCCGGGAACGAGAGCGGAAGATGGCGACAACAGCATCACGCCCGGACTCAGGCAGAGCAGTGATCTGCTATTCCTCTACCTGACCCCTGACCCCTGACCCCTGACCCCTGACCCCTGACCCCTGACCCCTGACCCCTAACCCCTGACCCCTACTCCCCCTCCTCCCGCACCGCCAGCGCCACGTCCGGGTGGTCGGTGAACAGTCCGTCGACGCGGTAGGCGAAGAAGAACGCCTTCAGCTCCTCCTCGATCGAGGAGTACTCGGCGCCGACGTCGTCGGCGCGGAAGGTGTACGGGTGCACCAGCAGGCCGCGGTCGTGGGCCCTGCGCACCAGGGCCGGGTCCTTCTCGATCAGGCTCTTGGCCGGGCCGATGCCGTTGGCGACGCCGACCAGGGCGTCGAGCGAGGCTTCGGTGAGTGCCTCGCGCGCCGCCGCGTTGTCGCCGAGCAGGAAGATCTGCGGCAGCTGCGAGCCGATCTCGCGCAGGCGCACCAGCGGCTCGCGCTCGAAGCACTGCACGAAGATGCGTGAGCCCGCGCCGCGGTAGCCGTGGCGGCGCACCAGGTCGAGGAAGTCCTGCTCCATCGCCAGCCCGGCGTCGCGGTGGAACGCCGGCGCCTTGAGCTCGGGATAGATGCTGACCTGGCGGCCGGTGCTGCGTTCGAGCCCCTGGATGAGGGCGATCATCTCCTCGAAGGTCGGCACCTCGAAGCGGGCCGCGCTCTGCTGCGGGAAGCGCCCCGCGATGCGTTCGTGAACTCGCAGGCCCTTGATCTCGTCGAGGGTGAAGTCGACGGCGTACCACCTGCCGTCGGCGCGCTTGCGGTCGGGAAAGCGCTCCTCGACGTCGGTGGTCGCCTCGAGGTGGATGTCGTGCAGACAGATGAACACGCCGTCCTTCGTGCGCACGAGATCCGGCTCGATCGAGTCGGCTCCCTGAGCGAAGGCCATGGCGTAGGCCGGCAGGGTGTGCTCGGGGAGATACCCGCTGGCTCCCCGGTGGGCGATGACGATCGGTTGGGCGCTCATCGGCAGCACTCCTTGGGTCAACAGGAGGGTGGCGAGCCCCAGGATGAGGGTCGGCAGCGCTCGGCGCGCGCCTGCGGCAGAGGAGGATGCGACGGAAGGCCCCGTATGCTTCATGCCTCCAGCATGCCAGTCGCATCGCGCCACCGACAAGGCGCAGACCAGGGAGCAGAAGATGAAGATCGTCGACCTGTCGACCACGATCCGCAACTCGCCGCCCGGCACGCCGGCCCACCAGGCGACCGGCATCGAGTACAGCGGCCATGCGGCCGGGGCCGCGGCGATCGAGCAGCTGTTCGGGGTGCCGAAGGAACTGCTGCGCGACGGCGAGGGCTGGGCCGTCGAACGTTTCACCAGCTTCGGCACCCACAACTCGACCCACCTCGACGCGCCCTGGCACTACAACAGCCGCATCGCCGGAGAGCCCGCCGCGACGATCGACCAGCTGCCGCTCGAGTGGTTCTTCGCGCCGGGGGTGGTGCTCGACCTGCGCCACCTGGTGCGCGACGAGGGGCGCCAGGGCGATCCGGCGACTCCCGAGCATCTCGAGGCGGCACTCGACGCGGCCGGCCACCAGCTCCGCGAGCGAGACATCGTGCTGGTGCGCACCGGTTGCGACCGCTACATCGACCAGCCCGACTACCTGACGAGGGGCTGTGGCGTCACCGCGGCGGGCACCCGCTGGCTGTGGGAGCGCGGGGTGCGGGTGATGGGCATCGACGCCTGGGGCTGGGACGAGCCGCTCGACCGCCAGGCCCGTCGCGCCCTCGAGCTGCGACAGCAGGGCGTGTTCTGGCAGGCCCACCAGGCCGACCTGCCGTACTCCCAGATCGAGCGCCTCGTCGGGCTCGACCGGCTGCCGCCGCGCGGCTTCACCGTCGCCTGCTTCCCGCTCAAGATCGAGCGCGGCAGCGGCGCGCCGGCTCGGGTGGTCGCGATCCTGGAGTGAGGCGTCGCCGGAGCGACCCTCCCCAGCCCGGCACTCCGGCGGAAGCGAAGAAGCCACGCCTCCCCGAAGCGGGGAATCCGCGGTGCCGACGACCGCACTGCTTCCCGACCGTCACTCCAGCGGAGGCTGGCATCCAAGCGTCTCGTGAGGCGGAGCGGCTTCGCCTGCGGGCCTGACGGTGCATCCGCTGCCTACGACCGCCGGACCGGAGCTCGCGCGTCTACGCTGCTCCGCCACTCCGCCACTCCCCCAAACACCTGCCGCCCTGGAAACGTCCGGCGGGCGTTCCGGTAGACACCACCAAACGCCCGACATCTCAGGGAGGTCTCACATGTCGCGTTCCAGGAGTGCGTTCACCCGCTTCGTGATCGTCGCCGTCTCGGTCCCGGCCCTCGTCCTGCTGCCCGGCTGCGGCGGCGAGAGCGAGCCGGCAGAGGAGTCCGCTGCTCTCGGCGCCGCAGCGCCGGCCGCAGGCACCGCCGTCGACCCGAACACCTGCCGCTCGATCTATCCGAGCTACTGGCAGGACCCGAACCCGAAGTTCGCCGAGCAGTGGGTGGGTCAGCAGGTCAGCAACGTGCCGCCCGAGGGCTACACCGGCCCCGTGTTCCGGCTCAGTGACGGTTATCCGACGTCGCTCCCCGACGAGCGCGCCGATCAGCCGTGGCGAGACGCGCGCTTCGACGCGATGTTCGATCCGTCCACCGACCAGGCGACCAAGACCCAGCTCGCCAACGACTACATCTGGGCGGTGATGCGCTACTCGCAGGAGGGCAACCTCGAGAACGACTGGGACGTGTGCGAGAACACTCAGCGCAACTGGTACCATATGCCCTTCCAGACCTACGACGTGCTCTCCGGCCGCGAGTTCACCCACGGGCTGACCCGCGAGGCGCCGGTGAAGTTCTCGGTCAACACGACCAGCGACCTGCTCGACACCACCATGTGGGCGGTCGGCTACTTCAACCCCACCGCGGCCTACACCCTCGGCCAGATCTGGGAGGCCGACGGCACGCCCGAGTTCCCCACCGAGAACATCGACTTCGCCGAGGGCGCGGTGGTCGCCAAGCCGCTGTTCAACACCTCCTCGCCGGCGCAGCTGCCGGTGCTGTCGAACATGCCGGCGTGGAAGGCGAACATCTCCGAGCCCTCGTTCTGTGCGTGCAAGCCCGCGGCGGGCGAGTCGAGCTGCTCGATGGTCGAGCAGAGCCAGCAGTGCCCGCGCTCGCTCGACGCCTACGGGCCGGTCAGCCTGCTGCAGTTCGACATCGCGGTGAAGGACTCGCGCGCTCCGGGCACCGCCTGGGTGTTCGGCACCTTCGTCGCCGACGGCGTGCGCAAGGCCGGTGAGCCGGAGCCTTGGAACCGCATCGCGCCGCTCGGCCTGATGTGGGGCGTCGAGCCGCCCCCGGCCGGTCAGCTGGCGTACGACCACCCGGCGGATCCGCGAACCAACGGCTTCGAGGACATGGTGATCTTCTGGGACACCGTCGACATGCTGAACGAGTACGGCGGCGGCCAGAAGGAGCTGTGGCCGGGCCACCTCGGCTGCAACCAGCGCCTCGACGGCCCGGCCGACAACCAGAACAGCGCCTGCATGTCGTGCCACATGACCGCGTCGGTGGTCGACGAGAACCTCAACACGCCGCCGATCGTCGCCCAGTTCTACTTCGAGGGCGGCAAGCCGGGGCTCACCGCCCAGTGCGTCGAGCCCGACGCCGGCAATCCCAACCAGGGCGTCGACGCCGGCGGCGCCAAGCGATCGACCGTGAACGGCGTCTCCTTCGCCGACATCGACAGCCTCTACTTCTTCAACACCGCGGCGGCGACTCCCTTCAACACCACCGTGGGTGGCACCGACGTGCTGCCGACGATGCCGGTCTACGCCAGCGGCCGCAAGGAGTGGATCTCCCTCGACTACTCCCTGCAGCTGTCGATCTCGCTGCTGCAGTGGAGCCAGTGGGACCAGCACGCGCCGCAGCCCGACGACGACGCCGCGCCCGAGTCGGTGCAGCTCACCGAGCTGACTCCCGCAGCCGACCGTGACCACGTCAAGCTGCCGCGGCGCAACGTCGACCTCGACGCGCGGCGCTAGGGAGCGGTCGCCCGGGTGGCCCTGGAGGGCGGCAGGGCCGGTCTGCCGCCCTTCGAGGTGACTCCAGCCATCCGTTGCGTCACTGCGAGAAAGAGCGTCCCAGCCCCGGAGCCGATCCGAGGCTGGGGCGCTTGCGTCTGCTGATGCCGATTCCGCTCCCGTGACGGCTCTGTGCCGGTCGCGGCGGCGTTCGTCGGTTCCCGTTCCTCGCTCACCCGCTCTGGCCTCATGGGCACTGTTGTAGGTTCGAGCAACCAACCGGTACATCCATAGGAGAACGAATCGCGCCCGAGGAGGTCCGCATGCGCTTCCAGAAGCCGCAGGCGTGGGGCTACGCCTGTCTCGTCTGCATCGCACTCGTCGCCCTGCCAGCCACTCCCGGCTACGCCGACACCTTCACGCCGACCAAGCTCACCGACTCGGCGGACGGAGTCTGCGACGCCGACTGCTCGCTGCGTGAGGCGGTGATCGCCGCCAATGCCAATCCCGGCGCCGACGTCATCGAGCTCGGAGTGGGGACCTACGTACTGTCGCTGCCGGGCGCCAACGAGACCGCCGGCGATCTGGACGTCACCGACGAGCTGACGATTCGCGGTGTCGACCGCGAGCAGACGATCATCGAGCAGACCACGATCGGTGAGCGGGTGATCGAGGTCGCTGCCAGTGTCGCTTCCTTCGTCCTGGAGGCGCTCGGAATCACCGGCGGCAACCTGTCGGGTGTCGACGAGAACGGCGCCGGCGTTCTTGGCTTCACGGACCTCGAGATCCGCAGGGCGACGATCCTCGCCAACGAGACGACCCAGGGCGTCGGCGGAGGGGTGGCTGTCGAGGGCCAGTCGGATCTGTCGGTCTTCGAGTCGGCCTTCCTCGACAACGACGCGTTCCTGGGGTCCGCCATCTCCACCTTCGAAGGCGAGGCGACGGTCGAGGACAGCGTGTTCGAGGACAACGGCCCTTCGGCCGTCAACCTGTTCAGGAGCAAGGCCGACATCCTGCGCTCGACGTTCACAGGCAACGCCCCAGCGGCCTTTTCGGCGTTCACCGACGGCCCGCTCGTGACGGTCGAGAACTCCACCTTCAGCGACAACGAGCAGGCGATGACGCTGTTCGGCAACGGTCCGATCGCGCTCCGGTACCTGACGATGGTGCAGGGCAGCGGGCTCGAGCTGGTCAACGTGCAGAACAGCAACGTGACGATCCGCGCCTCGGCCCTCGACGGCGACTGCGGTGGTCTCTTCCTGCTCGGCAGCCTGGGTGACAACGTCAAGTCGGGTGGCAGCTGCACGACCGCCGGCCCCGGCGACCAGATCAACGTCGGCTCTCCGATCCCCGGGCTCGGGCCGCTGGCGGACAACGGCGGCCCGACGGCGACCCACCGGATCGTAGATCGCCAGGTCTCGCCGATGGCCGGCGAGGTCCCTTCGGGGTGTTCCTCGGTCGTCGATCAGCGCGGCATGGTGCGCAACGCCTGCGATGCCGGCGCGACCGACTACGAGGTCTGCGCCGACCTGCAGTCTCCCCTCGCGATCCCCGACGACGACCCGGTCGGGATCCAGGTGCCGATCGCGACCGCCCTGGCCAGCGGCAGCGACTTCGACATCATCTTCTCGATCAGCCACACGAGGGCGTCCGACGTCAGGATCCTGTTGCTCGGCCCGCCCGGTAGCGGGATCGTGCTCTTCGACCAGTTCCGCGAGGCCGTTCGCGGCGCATCCTGCAGCGGCAGCGATCTGCGCCTGACCTTCGACGACGAGGCCGAGCTCGACGCGGTCACGGACTGCCGCGACGTGCCGGGGCTGGGCGCCTTTCCGGAGGCGAGATACCGCCCTCTCGAGCCCCTCTCCACGCTCGAGGGTCTGTTCGGTGACTGGATTGCCGTGATCTCGGACCTGTCGCCCGGCGACGTCGGCCAGGTCGAGCGCATCTGCGTGGTTCCCGACCTGGTGGGGGTGTTCGCCGACGGCTTCGAGTCGGGCGATGTCTCGGCGTGGACTTCGTCCACGCCTTGAGCCATCGCCCGCTCTCCAGCGGTCCGACGGCGACTGCAGTCGCCGTCGCGGCTCGAGTCGGGTAGGAGTGTGTCGGCGTTGTTCGATGCCTTGAGCCATCGCCCGCTCAC
>ERZ869936.763-NODE-763-length-27379-cov-34.739862_pt1 | contig 27379 bp, 35 predicted proteins | sample MGYA00520876_ERZ869936 | MGnify/ENA primary metagenome ERZ869936 (study PRJEB32218, sample SAMN09650985) | biofilter metagenome | isolation source: enrty point of leading RO module | place: Saudi Arabia: Thuwal, RO plant located on Red Sea | collected 2016-02-17 ... | reverse complement strand
CTAGCGGTGTGGTGCAGCCCATGGCGGAGCTAAATGCTGCCGAGGATGGTGGTGACTTCGTTCAAGTGCCTTTCTACAAGGCCAACCTGTCAGGCGACTTTGAGCGTCTGACGGATAGCTCTTCTCTGACTCCCGGCAAGATCAGCGCAGATAAGCAGGTTGCTGCTGTTCTGCACCGTGGTCGTGCTTTCGAGTCACGCGACTTGGCTGCTCTTGCAGCTGGTTCTGACCCGATGGCTGCTATCGGCAACAAGATTGCTGATTACATCGCCAACCAGCGTCAGAAGGATCTGCTGTCCTGCCTGGCTGGCATCTTTGGCGCTGTTGGTGACACCAGCTCCGCTTCTTTCGCAGCTCTGGCTGTCGATGGCGCGTCTGGCGACACCCCCACCCAACTGACTGCACGTCAGATCGTTGAAGGTCAGTCCCTGCTGGGCGACCAAGGCGACAAGCTGGCTGCAATCGTTGTTCACCCCAAGGTGTATTACGACCTGAAAGAGCGTCGTGCACTTGACATGGTGTACGACAACAACGGTCAGCCTGACTCTGATGCGACTCAGGGTTCACTGGCTAACGCCTTTGGCTCCGTGGCTGTTCCCACCTTCATGGGAATGCGCGTGATTGTGTCTGCTGATGTGCAGACCGCTGGTTCCGGTGCTTCCACCGAATACGCCAGCTACATGTTCACCCAAGGTGCTGTTGGCTCCGGTGAGCAACTCGGACTCCAAACCGAGACCGATCGTGACATCCTCGCTAAGAGCGATGCCATGTCGATTGATCTGCACTACGTGTATCACCCAATCGGTTCTTCGTTCTCCACTTCTGTTTCCAACCCCACGCGGGCACAACTGGAAACTGTGGGTAACTGGACCAAGGTGTACGAGACCAACAACATTGGCATCGTGCGGATTACCACCACCAGCGCACTCGACTGAGGAGGTAACTAACCATGGCATCCATTTTTGAGGCAACAGCCGGCAACCTTGTCGGCCCCGCTACTGGCGGCACTGTCACCCAGGCCACCAGTAAGGCAACTGCCGTGACTCTCAACGCAGAGTCCGGTCAGATCACCCTTGACGATGCTGCACTTGCAGCAGCCGCTGAGGTTTCTTTCACTGTCAACAACGACAAGATCGCTGCCACTGATGTGGTGATCTGCAACCACGCTTCCGCTGGAACCGCTGGTTCTTACCTTGTGCAGGCAAACAGCATTGCTGCTGGATCTTTCAAGATCACTGTGGCAAACCTGTCGACTGGCTCACTTGGTGAGGCAATCGTTGTCAACTTCGTGGCTCTGAAGGGCGCTAGCTCCTGATGGGTCTCTTCGCCTTTAGGCGGATGAAGGAACGTGAGGCTGCTGCACAAGCGGCGGCCTCCGCTCCTGAAAAGCCGACCAAAAAGACTTCTACTGTGACGCCCGATGGCAGTAACAATCGACGCAACAGCGGGCGGCGCAAACGCCAACAGCTACATAACCCTGGCCCAAGCTGACGCCTACGTTGAGGCGATGATCAGCAGCACGGATGTCAGCAAGTGGGGCACGGGCACTGACGACACACGCAACCGGGCGTTAGCAGCGGCTACGCAACGCCTTGATCGCGAAAGATTTTTAGGCGCACGCACTACGGATACGCAAGCACTGCAATGGCCGCGTACTGGCGTGCGAAAGCCCGATACCTACGTCAACACGTACGCCACTGGCTTTCCTTTCCGTATCTCTGAGGATTATTTCACTGACGAAGAGATCCCTGATCAGATCAAGCGCGCTCAGATTGAGCTTGCTGTTTACCTGAAGAACAACACGGACGGCATCAGCCTGAGCGGCTTGAACGACTTCAAGAATGTCAAGATTGGCAGCCTTGATGTCACGCCTGATAAGTCTGGCGCGATCGGTGCTGATCACGTCCCGCCGATGTTTGAAAGGTACTTGACAGGTCTTAGAATTAGTGGACCAGGCAACATCGCTATCAAACGGAGCTGACCATGTACGCAGACCTTTCAGGCGGCTTCGAGTTCATCTCTGACACCAACGCCCATACCGGCAGGTTCAGCAAGATTTATTTCAAGGAAGATACGGTAATCGACGCCATCACCGTGAAAAACGTGACCGGCAACAGCTTGGCTGGTGAAACTTTTGTCGCTGACACCTACATTTGCGGGATTATCACCAGCATCACGCTGACCAGTGGCGCTTGCTTGGCCTATAACCTCTGATGGCACTTGCTGATTCACTAGCAAGAGTTGCAAGCAATGTGCTGAAGCAGTTTGGCGGTGATGTGACGGTTCGCATCGTCACTGCCGGCGCTTATGACACTTCAGACGGCACGATTGCCGAAACGGAGAGCGACACAACGGTTCCAGGCATCCTTGAGGATGTAAACCTGCGTGAGGTGAACGAGCTGGTTCAGGCTGGTGACAAGCGTTTGACGGTTGCCGCTGATGACCTTGCCACTGCACCTGAGACGAAGGATCGCGTCGTTATTAGCAGCGTTGTGCATCAGATCATCCGTGTGGAGACAACGGAACAGGACGGCACTGCGATCATTCATGAGCTGATCCTGAGGGCATAGCCATGGCACGCGGCATCCGGATTGGAGATATTGGCGACTTCTGCAGAGAAGAGGTTGAAGAGGTCGTCAAGAAAACCACGTTTGTGCTGCACGGAAAACTCAAGCTTTACGAAGCCGCTAGAAACGGCGGCATAGGTACACCTGTTGATAGCGGTGTGCTGATTGGTGCCTGGGAGCAGACGATGGACAACCCTTTGCAAGGACGTGTCTTCAACCGGACTGAGTATGCAGAGCCGGTAGTTATGGGCAAGAACCTTCCGCCGTCTTGGGGCGGCAAGTACCGGACAAAGCAGGGCACAATCCCTGGTTATCCTGAAAAAATTGCTGATGAGGTAGCCGAGCGTGACGTGCCTAAGATTGTCAGTGACATCAGGCGGAGACGCAGATAATGGCTGCTGCTGATCTCAACGCAATCCGAGCAACAATAGAGGGACGTCTTGCTACTGAGCTTGCTGGCAGCCCTGTTTTGCCGGTCGTCTTTAACAACATGGCTTACGAGCCAACGCCGAACAGCTCTTGGGTGCAATGTCTGACTGCTTTTGGCACGAACGAATATCTAGGTCACGGGCTAACCACTAGCAGTTACAACCGGATTGTCGGATTGACCCTGATCAACATTTTCACGCCTAAAGGGACTGGTCCTGGCGCGAACCTTGTCATTGGTAAACGCATTCGAGATTTGTATAATCGAGTTATCGTGTCGGGGGTTTTCTTCGACGCTCCTATCGGCCCAGAGGCCTTGGCATCGCCAAGTCCCGAGGGTTACTTTCAAACACAGGTCCGTGTGGCCTTTGAATTCATCGAGGAACTCTGACCATGGCCATCCTTCGCGGAGAAGAAGGCTCAGTTGAATTTGAGACCGGCAGCGGCAGCCTTGCCACTGTTGTCGGTACTCGCAGCTGGAGCCTGTCAATCACCAAAGAAACGCTGGACGTTACCGATCACGGTGACACCTTCCGGTCGTTTGTTGGCAGCATGATTAGCGGCTCTGGCACGATTGAGCTGGTCTTCAACGAGGGCGAAGCTACTCAGAAAACCTTCTTTGATGACGTGTTGAAGACTGCCGATGCAGTTGACGCCACGTTTGAGTTGTTCCGTACTGGCAACACTAACGACGCTGACTCTTTCACTTTTGCGGGCATTATCACTGACGCGGAGATTACTTCCACGGTTGGTGAGCTTGTCATTGTTAGCGCCAGCTTCATCACAAGCGGCACAATCACATCTAATGCTTGATGCAGGGCTATAGTTTGGGCGATAAATGTGTTGCCTAAATGCCTGCTCAAACTCGCACCGTTGACCTGCTGGTTGGGGCGTTTGACCTCAACCAGCGCCGCAAGTTTGAACTGAAGAACGCAGAAGGCGAGAAGATCGTCGATCTGTACTTCAAGCCCATTACCCGCGCTGACCGCAAGAAAGCACAGCAGTTGGCTGGCACTGATGAGGCACTAGACATCAGCACCAACATGCTCTGCCAGATTGCAGAGCTTGAGGATGGCACCAAGGCTTTCGCTGCTGCTGATGCTGCCAAGCTGCAGCGTCAACTGCCTGAGTCTGTGCTGAACGAGATTGAGCTATTCCTGTTTGGTCTTGGCGAAGAGGCTGATTTGGAAGACGCAAAAAACGACTGAAGCAGGACAACTGGACTTACTTCGAGTTCTTTCTGGCCTGCGAACTTGGAATGACGGTTAGCAGGCTTCGCACGGAATTAACCGATGCGGAGCTTGTGCATTTTGCTGCTTTTTACGAAGTGAAGGGTGAGCGTGAGGAAAAAGCGATGCAGCGCGCAAAGCAAATGCGGCGGTAGTATTGACTTATTGCTAAGCGGTTATGGCAAGGGCTTCTGTAGAGCTAATCGTAGAAGCCGCTAAGGCGGTCAATCCGCTGCGCCGCGTTGAGCAACAAAGTAAGAAAGTAGAGCAGGCCCTTAAGAAAAACCAGAGAGCCGCAAGAGATGTAGAGGCGGCGTTCCAGCGCATGGGACGCAAAGGCATTAGAAGTTTTCGTGACTTGGAGGCTAATGCTTCCCGCTTAGGCAAACGCATGGGCGGTCTTCGTGGAACCATTGGCAAAGCGGCTATTGCATTTGCTGCTTTCAGGGCAGTGCAGACAGGCGTCCAGCGAGTCGAATCTGAACGCAGAATTAAACTGCTGGGCCAACGATTTGGTGAATATGCACAGTTGCAGAACGCAGCAACACAAGCTGCTAAAAAATTCAACCTGAGCCAGACGGAAGCTAATCAGGCTCTTGCGAATGCTTTTGCTCGCCTTCGCCCTCTTGGTGTTTCGCTTGAAGATATAACCTCAACTTTCGGTGGTTTCAGAACTGCAGCTGTTCTTGGTGGAGCTACCGCAGCGGAGGCATCAGCGGCCTTCACTCAGCTTTCGCAGGCATTGGGCTCTGGAGCATTACGCGGCGATGAGTTCCGAAGCGTTGCAGAGCAAGCGCCTTTGGTGCTGCAGGCTATTTCCGATGAAACAGGCATTGCAGCTGGCGACCTTAAAGAATATGCAGCGCAGGGGCTGCTGACTAGCGATATTGTCATCAAGGCCCTTAGGCGTATTGAAGCTGAAGGGGCTGGACGTCTTGCTCAAGCATTAGACGGCCCTGCGGCAAAGATTAAAGCGTTCCAAAACGCCACAGAAGATGTTCAGGTCGCTCTTACCGAAGCAGTTGTACCTGAGTTGTCTAGATCGTTTGTGATCCTTGCAGGAATAATTGATGACCTCAAACCTGTAATTCAAGGCGTTGGATCTTTTGCGGCGAAGGTTCTTGGCGGTATTGCGAGCACCATTGAGCGCATCCGTGATCCTAAGAAGCTTGCCTCTGAAGTTCGCACGGATCAGGCAAGAAAGTTGATGTCTAAAGGAATTTCTCTCAGAAGGTTGACTGGTTCAGGGATGTCAAATATACCGGCACTTTCAAAAGCAGATGAGGCGGCGCTTTTTGGAGCGAAACCGAGCGCATTGCCGAAAGGCCTATCACCTTTGCCCAAACCGTCAGGTGAGAAAACAGAGGCTGAGAAAGCGGCTGAGGCCACTAAACAGCAGATTGCAAACTTGAAAGAACAGATAGTTCTAGCTACAGGCTTGACGCAACAAGAAAAAGACATGTTGCAACTCAAGATTGATATTCAGAAAGCTGAAGACAATCGCGCTCTAGTTGGCGATGTATTAACCAACCAGCATATTGAAGCGTTAGAAAATGCGTTTGGGCAGAAACAGGTCCAGCAGTCAATTTTAGACGTGCAAGAGAGCCAAGCCCAGCAAGTTAAAGATGCTGCAGAAGCAAAGAAAAAAGCACAAGAAGAAGAAGCGAAGCGGGTTGAAAAGCTTGCGGGACAGTATCAAGGCATTGCAGATACGCTTGCCGATGGCGTTGTTGATGCCCTGAAGGGCGCAGTAACTGGCACGCAGTCCTTAGCGGAGGCGGCGACCAACATGCTCAATGATCTTGCTAATCAGATGCTGCAGCTCGCTCGCAACATGTTGTTCTTCGGCAACATAACCGGAACTCTTGCAGGAGGAAGTGGCATTTTAGGGAGCCTGTTTTCAGGGTTCCTTGCTAATGGTGGCACTGCAATGGGTGGCAGGTCTTATGTCGTTGGAGAGAAAGGCCCTGAATTGTTTACGCCTGGCAGGACAGGAAGCGTCGCCCCAGCAGGTAGTTTTGGTGAAGCTAACATCGTTGTTAATGTCGATGCTTCTGGAACGCAGGCTCAAGGCAATGAACCCAACGCTAAGGCACTTGGCTCTGCGATCGGTGCGGCAGTACAAGCTGAGCTAATCAAGCAAAAACGTCCTGGAGGTCTTCTCAGCTAATGGCTACCTTCCCTTCAATTCAGCCAACATATGGCACTACCAAACGCAGTGCTCCGAGTGTGCGCGGCATTCAGTTTGGCTCTGGTTATCAGCAGCGAGCACAGTTTGGCATCAATCAAAATCCAAAGGTCTACAACCTGACTTTTGAGGTTTCAGAAACCGATGCTGACACTATCGAGACGTTTCTCGATGCACGTGGCGCGGTTGAAAGTTTTACCTTCACGCCGCCAGGTGAAAGTAGTAGCGCCAAGTTCTTGTGTCGTCAGTGGTCTAAGTCAATTCCTTATTTGAATCGCGCAACCATCACCGCTACGTTTGAGCAAGTATTTGAGACCTGATGGCTTATCCATACGAGCTGCATAAGTGGACTGCTGAAACAGCATTTCAGGTTAATGATGTTGTCCGTGCCAACCCAGCAAAAGGCAACACGCTTGCATTCAAGTGCATTGTCGCTGGCACGACTGCCCCTGCAGACGTTTACACAGGTTTTCCCAACGAAGAGCCAGCATTTCCGTTCAAAATTACGCAAACGCTGGTTGACGGCACTTGCACTTGGGAAGCGTTTGAGCCTTTAGCAGAAGAATTGCTGAAGCTAGCGCCTACAGCAATTATTGATCTGTTTGAAGTTGAGCTAACGCTGGCCGTCAACGGCGTGAACGACACGCTGCGTTATCACGCAGGCAAAAATGGACTGACAGAAGATTTAAAGTTCAACGGCAACACTTACTCTGCTGTGCCTGTTGAGATTGATGGTTTTGAGTTTTCGGCAAAGGGTACGTTGCCACGACCCACAATGCGTGTTGCCAACGTCAACAATGCAATCAGCGACATAATTGCGCTGTATGAGCCTCTGGCTGCGAAGGTCAGACGCATCCGCACGTTTGCCAAGTTTATTGATACAACCAACTTCAGTGCAGGCTCATTGTTTGCGCCGGATCAAGACGTTGAAGACGTGCTGGTTACTGAAGGCTCTGACAGTTTTATCATGGAGACCTTCAACGACACGGCTGACCCTGACGCCAAGATTGTTGAAACGTGGTACATCGACAGGATCGCGTCAGAAAACCAGCAGTTTGTTGAGTTTGAACTGGCCCCTAAGCTTGATTTGACAAACGTTGCGTTGCCTCGTCGCACTGTTGAGGAATTTTGTCCTTGGAAATACCGAGGCACAGAATGTGGCTACAACGGTGATTCTTGTTTTACTGTTGACGACATTGCTATTCCTGAAAGCAGCAAGGTAGTTGTGAACGGTATTGTGACGAACGACATTTGCGGCAAGCGTGTTTCTAGCTGCCAGGCCAGGTTTGGGCAAAATGCAGAGTTGCCTTTTGGTGGGTTCTATGGAGCAAGACTTCAAGCCTGAGGCCGTTCGACATGCGGACCAAGAGCACCCAAAAGAGTCTGCAGGTTTAGTGGTCAACGGCAGTTACTTTCGATGCCGCAACATCGCAGCCGATGCAGAAAACACTTTTGTGATTAATCCAGTCGATTATGCACGAGCAATGCTTGCTGGAGCGATACAGGCTGTTGTTCATTCTCATCCTCAAGGCACGCCTGTCAGCGATTGTGATCGCAAAGCTTGTAGCCAAACCAAGCTGCCTTGGTACGTTTACTCAGTGCCAGACAAGCAATGGTTGACTATCGACCCTTGATGGGGCGGCAATGGGAATACGGCAAGCAAGACTGTTTTTCGTTGCTGCGGGATTACTACCAGTTGCTGGGCATCGAGATCCCAGACTTTCCAAGGCCCGAGTCACTGGAGCGTACTGAGAGCATATTCCTAAAACATGCGAAGACTGTAGGGTTTGAGCGTGTTCCGTTTGAAGATCGCAAGCCGCATGATGTGCTGGTCATGAAGCTTGGAACGAAAGCACCGATGCACGCAGCAATTTATGTCGGCAGGGATAGGATTTTGCACCAACGGATGAATGGCATAAGTGCGGTAGAGCCTTTGCGGCGGTACTATTGGCAGAGGACTGCAGCTGTTTACCGTCATGCAACTTGTCCTGCTGGCAGGTGAGCTTGGCGAGAAGTACGGCAAGCAGCACGAGTATTACAACCTGCGGACACCAGCTGACGCGATCAAGCTGTTGTGTTTCAACTATCCCAAGTTGAAGCAGGAGTTGATTGAGGCGCACCATAACGGCATCGGCTACAAGGTGATTCAAGGCGGCGCGTCGATGAGATATGACGAGCTGCACTTGCCATTTGGCAGCAAGCCGTTGATGGTTGTGCCTGTGATTGCAGGTAGTGGCGGCGGAGATAGCCCGTTCATTCCAATTTTGGCTGGCGCAGGCTTGGTGGCTGCGTCATTTTTGTTCCCTGGCGCAGGTTTGTTTGGAACTACTGGCTTGTTTGGCGCTGGCACAGCAGGTGTTGCAGGCGTTTCAAGCTCTGCCGTTTTAACTGCAACGACCATTGGCACTGCCCTTAGTGCAGTCGGCGCAAGCTTGATTCTTTCTGGTACGGCAAGCCTTATTTCACCGCAACCGCAACTGCCAAATGCTGGTGCGAACAGGATCAGAGGCGAAGGCACAAACGTAAGAGGCGCTGGCCCTGAAGGCGTCACCCGTGGAGGATCAGGTCAACAGTCTTATGCGTTTACTGGCCCTGCTAATACCGTTGGAACGGGTGCGACAATTCCTGTTATCTATGGACGCGTAATTACTGGCGGACATTTGCTGGCTGCCAACGTTGAAGTTGCTGACGACTCTGACCCGTTGAAGCTTGAAACTCAACGACCTGGCTTGCAAACGCTGCGAGTCAATGGCGAAAAACTTACGCGAGAATTGAAAAGCCTTGGAGGCTTAAAAACCCGCCGTGGTGAAGATAATTTGGCTGTCAACGCAAGTGATAGCAACAACGACAGAAGAATGGTGATCAATAAGGTTTTCGGCCCAGATGGCGACAAGCCTTTGAGAGAGGGCGAAGTTCTTCAAAAAACTGGTCTTGAATACTACAGAAGTGATAGGCGGAAAAAGTTTGATGTTATTTTTCAGATAGACAAAGGATTGTTTGATTTTGCAGGTGCAAGTGGGTCTACAAAGATTGACGGTTTCATTACCTACCAGATAAAACTAGAGGTCAACACTGACGAAAGCGATATTGTTGCAGCATCAGCAACCGCAACTATTCAAGGCTTGTTGTTGCAGTCGCACGACGTGACGTATGCGCACAGGCTGGAAATGCCAAGAATTGGAGACGGTAAGAAGGTAAAAATTATTGTTGAAATCATGGATGTTGCTGTCTACAAGAACGCGAGGCTAAGGTTGCAAGCGTACGGTTACGATCTTCTGTAAGACCCATGGCCTTAAATTCAAAAACCAATCTCAAGCTGATTGACGCCATTTGCGAAGGCCCGATCGAAGGCTTTGTGCATCACCGTAAAAGCGTTTTTCTAAACGAGACGGAAGTCACGTTTGACCAGATACAACAGCAGGCTGTTTTTGTTACAAAGACTGACGGCACTCAAAATCAAAGCGAGTTTCGGAGGCGTACAGTTTTTTCTGACGCACAAACAACGATTGAACCCGTTGGACTGCAAGTTGGCGAAAACTATAGCGAAAAACTTACAGAAGCAAATTTAGTAAAAAAGAACGGGCGTAATTATGGAGCGGGCCAAGTCATTCGTGACATTACTGATTCAGAGGTTGATTTTGTAAAACTAATTTTTACGATTCCCAAGCTGTTTTGTGTTGCTGCCGAAGGCTTGGCGCGTGGACAGCTGTTCTTCGCTCAGATTAAGCTTGCTGTTGAAATTCAAGATCAAAGCGGTGCTTTTAGGCAGATTCCTATTGCGTCAATTAATACAGATCAAGAAAATGTAATCAAAGGTATCTCAACGTCGGAATATCAGTATGAAACTCAAGAGATTGATCTGCGTGGCTACAAGTTTCCGTATCGCATCAGGGTCCGGAAGCTTGAGTTCGACAATCCAGAAGATGCGTTTGAAATTAAGTTCACGGATTTGGAGGATTTGCCAGAGCGCACTCCGCTGGCAAGCAAGCGAGCTGACACCATCATTTGGTCCAGCATGGTTGTTGGTAAACGAGTCAAGATCTCGTATCCGCATACTGCGCTTGCATATCTAAGTCTCGATTCAGAGGAATACAACACACTGCCTGCTAGGGCGTATGACGTACGCGGATTAAAGGTAAAACTTCCGTCAAACTACAGCGAGGTTCGTGCTGATGGCAGCCTTGCTTTTAAGACAGACGATATTCCCTTTGATGGCAGCCTGACAACTGATCTGCATTGGACGACTTGTCCGGTCTGTTGTTTCTACGACATGCTCACCAACAGTCGTTATGGCGCTGGTGATTTTATTGATCAGTCAAATCTGAACTGGGTTGATCTGATTGATATTGCTCGTTATTGCAATGAGCTGGTCAGTACACCTGAAGGACAAGAGCCGCGTTTTGCCATTAACACTGTCATTGGATCGCAGGCTGAGGCTTACAACGTCCTGCAGGACATGGCCAGTGTTTTCCGAGGAATGCTTTTCTGGAAAGCAGACAACGTACAGATTGCTGCAGACCATGGGGAGCTTGGCAATGAAAACGTTCCTGCCATTCATGTTTTTAGCAATTCAAACGTTGTAGGTGGTGGGTTTGCTTATAGCGGTTCATCGCTCAAGACTCGTAGCACTCGTGTTCGCGTTCGGTATAACGATCCAGACAACTTCTACAAGCCAAACTTTATTATTATCGAGGATCAGGCGTTAATTGAAAAATACGGCATACAAGAAAAGAGCGTTGTGGCTTTTGGCTGTACGTCTAAATATCAAGCCCAGCGCATGGGGCGTTGGATCATGCAATCTGAAAAACTGCATGACGAAACCGTCACGTTCTCTGTTGGTCTTGAAGGCTTAAACGTTTTGCCTGGTCAAGTGTTTGAGGTGTCCGATGAAATGCGCCTCGCTACTCGACTCGCTGGTCGAGTTGCTGGAGCGACACGCGATTTTGTTGACCTTGATCAAACAGCAGTTTTGCCCAGTGGCAGCAACAATAAGCTGTCTGTCGTGATGGCTGATGGAACGGTAGAGACTCGGGCGATTGCAAGTGTTAGTGGTGTCAGGGTCACGCTTTCAAATCCTTTTACGCAACCGCCGCCGGATGATGCGCTCTTTGCCATTAAGAACGATTCGGTTGTTCTAAGCAAGTATCGCTGCCTGTCTGTCGCGGAAGGCGAGGCGGGTGTATATAGCATTGTCGGCGTTAGGCACATCGATGGCATTTATCGGATTGTCGAAGAGCCTGATCGCAACCTTGTCTTGTCTCCTACTTTTGCCTATGGAGACAAGCCCGACGCACCGCAAAATCTGAGCATTACGTTCCAGCAGATTGATGATGGCCGTAATACGACAAACCGTGCAACGGTGTCATGGACTCGCGGCCTTGCAGGAACAACGGCAGAGTTCAAGGTTCGATACAAGATCGGTAATGGCGGTAACTACACAACTGTTTTTACAACCAACAATTCGATCGACATCACCAGCAATCTTGTTCCAAACAAGCGTTTGTATGTTGAGGTAAAGGCGATTGGTCCTGAGCCTGATCGCAAGCAATCTGATTATGCCTTTGCTAACCGTGTTATTGGTGTTGGTGGCACGAGTGATGATGCAGATAGCCAAGCCGTTGTTGTGCTGCCGCCAGACCCTGAAGATGTAACGATTGAATTGACTGGCAGCGATCAAGTTGTGCTTCGCTGGGCACCAACGGCAAGCGGTCAAAAGGTTGAAAGCTTTGTTGCACAGATTCGCCATAACGCAAAAACCGATGGCTCTGGAACGTGGCCTAACAGTGTTCTGATGGCCAAAGTTGAGGCAAGAACAACTGCTGTTACTTTGCCGTTATTGAACGGTGAATATCTGGTCAAGTTTGTCAATGACCAAAAGCAACGTAGTGCTAATGCTGGCAGTGCTGTTATCAACGTTCCAGATGCTATTCCCAAGTATGACTATGAGGTTTACCGCGAGGATGCGTCACCTGGCGAGTTCCCTGGCCAAAAGACCAACGTTGTTTATAGCAGCGAATATGACGGCTTGATTTTTGACGGTGACGCGTCTTTTGACGATATTGCAAGCTTGGATGGCTTTAGCGACAACATAGACAGCCTTTTTGGAACGCAATTTTCTAGTGGCGAGTATACCTTCCAAAAGGTCGTTGATCTTGGCGCGAAGTACAACGTGCGATTTAACCGCATTCTTTCGACCAGAGGTTTATACAAAAGTGATCTGATTGACGATCGCACTGAGCTGATTGATCTTTGGTCAGACTTTGATGGCGAGATCCCAGATGATACAAGTGTCGAGATGTATTTCCGTAAATCAGATGCAGGCGCAACCGCGTCTGACGTTGTCAACGAAGACGCTGACAAATTGCAGCTTGAAGATGGTTCAAATATCAGGCAAGAGTCTGACCTGACATTTGAAGAGTGGATACCGCTCGAAAACAACGCTTACGTTGGCCGATCATTCCAATTCAAAGCCGTACTAAAGACTGACCATCTTGATCAAACGCCTCTAGTCGATCAGCTTGGCGTGTCTGTGCAGCTGGAGCGTCGGACTGAAAACAGCGGCATCATCCAGTCTGGTACTGGCACCAAAACGGTAACCTTTGAAAAGCCTTTTTACGTTGACGCTGATACTGCTGTTTCGGTGGGCATTACAGCTCTCGGCATGGAAGCAGGCGACTACTTTGAGTTAGATGAGCCAACCGCGACTGGTTTTGGGATTAGATTTAAGGCGACTAGGGGTGATGAAAGGTTTATCGAGAGGCGTTTTAGTTACACTGCAGTAGGATATGGGACACAACAGGCTTAAGGTTTGTCATGGCACAGGCGGATGGCGTAGTCGCAAATGCCAGTGGTTCAGCTGTAAGGGCTGACCTAAATAACCAGCTTGCTGCTCTCTTCACGACGCATAGCGGGGCAACCGCGCCATCAACAACCTATGCCTATCAGTTTTGGGCTGACACAAACGCAAGTGAGCTGAAGATCAGGAACAGCGCGAACAGTGCATGGGTTTCACTGCGTGGCCTTGATGGGTCGTTTACGATTTCCGATGGCTCAGTCGGAACGCCAGGTCTGAGATTCAGCTCTGACACAAACACAGGTTTATACAGGTCAGAGGCCGACACGATTGCCTTTTCGACGGCTGGAACGTATCGGATGTTGATTGGCGGAAGCCTCAATACCGATAACGGCGGTCCATCATTGCTTTGGAAAACGACCAGCAATCCTATTGGCAATAACGTAGACGGCATTCAATTTACAAATACTGGTCGCATCAACATTGGCAATTTTGCAAACTGCCTTGTTCTCAATCGGCACAGCACTGAAGGCTCGATTGTTGGCATTAGATACAACACCAGTAATGTTGGCTCAATCACGGTGACGGCTAGTGCTACTTCCTATAACACCAGTTCTGACTACCGCTTAAAAGAAAACGTTGTTGCTTTGACCGGTGCGAAAGCACGTCTTAACGATCTTGATGTCAAGCGATTCAACTTCACTGCCACGCCATCAACAACAGTTGATGGATTCTTGGCTCACGAGGTGCAATCTGTTGTTCCAGAGGCGGTAACAGGTCAGCACAATGAAACTGACCTCAATGGTGATCCTGTCTATCAGGGTATTGACCAATCCAAGCTCGTGCCTCTTCTGACTGCTGCGCTGCAAGAGGCTTTCGCTGAAATTGCTACTTTGACTACTCGCGTTGAAACCCTGGAGGCAGGCTGATGGCTGATCGCAAGATTTCACAGCTCAATAGTTTGACTTCACCAGCTGTTGCAGACACGTTTGTTGTTGTTGACGCTAGCGAATCAAACAGCTCGCTGAAAAATAAACAGCTGACTTTTGGCACACTGCATAAGGCGGTACCTGATGGATCGGAATCTGCGCCAGCGATTAGCTTTCTGACTGATTCAAGCGTCACTGGTTTTTATCGTTCTGCCTCAAACGAAATTGCAATTTCTGCCAACAGCAGTTACGTCGCCAAGTTCACCACTGCAGGTTTTCAGCTAGGCACTGGAACGGCAGCAGCTCAGTTGCATCTGTTCAGCACTGATACGACCGATCAGGTCATTATTGAAAATACCGATGCTGGTTTAGACACGGCGCCTGATGTGGTGCTGTTTCGCAACTCTGCATCACCTGCTGCCAACGACAATCTTGGCAACCTTGAGTTTCGTGGTGAAAACGATGCTGGCCAAGCTGTTGCCTACGGTCAAATCCTGACGCGCATCGCTGACGTTACTGATGGCAGCGAAGACGGCATTCTGCAGCTGATGACTGCTGCAGCTGGCACGACTGCTGCACGTGTCACGCTTAAAAGCGACAAGGTTGGCATTAATGAGTCTGACCCGCAGCATCCGCTCCACATCACAGAATCAGTGGCCAACACTGGTCTGTTTATTGAGTCGGCTGAAGCTGTTGCGGTCAGTGCTGCTGACATCACGCTGTATCACCATCGTGGCAGTTCAGTTGCCGGTCAGGACAGTGACGTTCTGAGCAGCATCAACTTTCAAGGCAACAACGATGCTTCGACCCCGGAGCAGGTTCAGTTCGCTGAGGTTGAAGCCAGCATTGTTGACGCTAGTGACACGACTGAAGACGGCAAGCTGGATCTAAAGGTTCAGGCTGCTGGAACTTTGACGAGCATGGCGGCAATCACTGCTGCCAACATCACGCTCGGTGCTCGTCCCATTATTCCGACGCTTACGCCGTCATCGGCTACGGCTGCTGGGACAGCGGGTGAAATCGCGTGGGATGCGAATTACATCTACATTTGCACAGCTACAAATACGTGGAAACGAGTGGCGATTGGCACCTGGTCCTAAAATGACCGAAAAGCCGTTGTAGTCATGGCAAACGTCAAAATCAGTGATCTGACCGCCTATACGGATCCGGTCGCTACTGACGTTTTGCCGATCGTTGACCTTGTCAATGATCAGACAAAGAAGGTCAAGGTCGAAGATCTGCTCAAAAAGTTTGGCGCTGGGACAGAGGCGCTACCGAGTTTTGCGTTTACAGGGGATCCTGATACGGGCATTTATAGCCCTGGCGCAAATCAACTTGCGGTGTCAACTGGCGGCACTCAACGCTTGTTGATTGATGCGTCTGGCAATACGACGATTCAAGGAAACTTGACCGTCAATGGTACGTCTACAGCGATTGAGAGCACAACTTTAACGGTAGATGATAAAAACATTGAACTTGGGACCGTTAGCACTCCAAGCGATACCACTGCTGATGGTGGTGGCATCACGCTGAAAGGGACGACTGATCACACGATTATTTGGACAAACAGTACAGATAGCTGGGACCTTTCTGAGCACACGAATATCGCAAGCGGGAAAGAATTTCGTATTGCAGGGACAAAGGTTTTAGATGCCACAAGTCTGGGCAGCGCTGTTGTCAGCTCAAGTTTGACCAGCGTTGGAACAATCGCAACGGGTGTCTGGAACGGCACACCGATCGCGACCGCCTACATCGCAGACGATGCTGTAACAGCTGCCAAGCTTGCTGACACTTCAGTGTCCGCTGGCAGCTATACGCTCAGCAGCATCACAGTTGATGCCCAGGGCAGAATCACAGCGGCGTCTAGCGGCACACCTGCAGACACAGACAAGATCACAGAGGGCAACACTGAGGCTGAGGTTGTTGATACAGGCTCCGATGGTCACTTCAAAGTCACTACTGAAGGTACGGAGCGACTCAGAATCGATAGCTCGGGCAACGTTGGGATTGGCAATGCAGATCCAGGTACATTGCTTCACGTTTCAGGCAGCGGTGACGAGGGTGTAGTTCGTGTTGGTGGCAATAATGCAGGTAGTACCGGTTTAACACTTAGCTATAGCAATGCTGGTAATACCAGTACTACAATTATGCAAAATTACCGGCAAACCAGTGGTGATGCATTACTAGACATTGATACTGGCACTTTTACAGTTTCAACCGGAACAAGCGGCACTGAGCGGATCCGAATCGACACCTCGGGGCGCGTGGGCGTCGGCACTACGTCTGCTGGTAGCTATTACGCAAGCCAGTTTGTCGTTGACACTGGTTCTGCTGCACAAGATGGCATCACCATTGTTAGCGACAGTTCTAATCAAGGCATGATTGCCTTCGCAGACGGCACAGGTGGGGCTGATAGATACAGGGGTTATATCAATTACACTCATGCTCAAAACGCGTTCGAGATTGGGGTAAATGGATCCCAAGTAATAGAAATAGATAGCAGCGGAAATGTCGGCATCGGCGTCGCGTCTCCTTCGCGTGATCTTGAGGTTTCAAGAGCTGGTAATGCTTTTATTCGTGCAACTAACTCAACCAGCTCTGTAAACATCGACATTCTGGCAGGATCAAGTGCTGCATTTGTAGGTCCTCAGTCAAACCATCCTCTTGCTTTTCAGACAAACAACACTGAGCGAGCACGCATCGACACCTCGGGGCGGTTGTTGGTTGGACATACCAGCCCGGCAGAAAATAACAACAGGTTTGAGGTGTCCACCACCTACGGTGGAAGAATTGGTTTTCTTCGAAATGATACTAGTACATCAGCAGGTGATAACTTGGGTATGCTATCTTTCTACGGAAATGATAGTAACGGAACATATCAAGAATCTGCACGTATTCAAGTAGATGCTGATTTAGACCATGCAACTGGCGACAAGCCTGGACGCCTTGTTTTCCTTACCACTGCGGATGGTGCGTCTTCTCCGACGGAGCGGATGCGCGTAACGAATGGCGGTGCGACAAAAATGACAACTGACGGGACTTACTACGTTACCAGTAATACCTACGAAATGCGCACGGATGAAAATAATTGGATTACATATTTTACAAATAAACATGCATCTGCTCCGTATGGAATAACTGTTAGACATGTTGGTGCGGCACCAAACAGCACCTCAAATCAATTTTTCCTTGCTGAAGATACAAGCGGAACAAAAGCGGAATTCCGTTCTAACGGCGGTCTTGCAAACTATCAATCAAATAATTCTAATCTTTGTGACGAGCGTGAAAAGAAAAACATTGAAACGCTTGATAGCACTTGGGGTTGTTTGAAGAATTGGGAGCTTAAAAAGTTCCATTACAACGAAGACGCCGACTCTGACGACAAACGTTATGGAGTTATTGCTCAGCAAGTAGAACAACATTGTCCAGAAGTTATTACTGACTGGACTAAGCAAACAGCTCAAGAAGCTGTACTTGATGACGATGGCAACGTTGTTACTCCTGCAAGAGAAGAGATTCTGCGTAAAGGTGTCAAAGAGCAGCAAATGATGTGGATGGCAATCAAAGCATTGCAGGAAGCTCAAGATCGTATCGAAACCCTAGAAGCCAAAGTTGCCGCCCTTGAGGCGCAATAGGTAAACTTCACCTGCAAGGACTTTCCCAATGGCTACACCCACCACTACGTTCACTTGGGCCGTTGGCGCCATGGAGGGCGATGCGTCTGACGGTTTTGCTGACGTGGCTCACTGGACGGTGACAGCGGTCAGCAGTGCAACCGACGCAAATGGCGTTGCATACAATGACGGCGCGTATGGAGACATTCGCCTTGAGCGTCCTGAAGCGCTTGTAGCTTTTAACGATTTGCCTAAGGCTGATGTTATTGCTGCTGTCAAAGCAACGCTGGGTGCTGAAAAAGTGACCGCCATTGAGGAAGCGTTGGAGGCAAGAATTGCTGAAAAGATCACGCCGACCCGTTTCCGTAGTCTCCCCTCTGGTTGGTCCTGATGAAGCGCCCTGATCCAATGATCGCCGCTAAGCCTGGTGCGGAAGACGTGCAGGCTATGGCGGCTAGAACGCTGTGGCTTGAAGAGCTGTATTTCTTGGATGGCCGTGACCAAATCAGCCATCCTCAATATGGCTTGTTTACTGGGCTGGCTCTCAAATATCAGAATCTGAATTCAACTGACGGGATCTGATGGCGAAGTCACTTAGCGGGCAAAATTTTGTCCCTAGCAAGCCGAAAAAGACCAGACAAGGGAATGGATCACATTCAAAACCGTCCCATGGACGGAAGAAGTATCGTGGCCAAGGAAAACGTTAATCCTCTTTCCAATGATCAAAACTCTCATTGCGAGTGGTGTCGCCGTTTCAGCAGCTGCGCTGGCATCTCCTGCGCTCGCAGGAACCTACGCCAACATTGAAAACAACGCTGGATACCAAGACGGGTATCAAGGATCAACCACGGATCTGCATGTTGGCTACGAAGGTGGCGATGGCGTCTATGGCTTCTACCTGCAGGGTGGTCCTGCCATTGTCTCCCCTGATGGTGGCGACACTGACATGGAACTGTCTGGCAAGGTTGGTGGCAGCGTGCAAGTTGCTGAAAATGTCAGCGTCTATGGCGAGGTGAGCTTCATCACTGCAGAAGAGGATCCTGCTGTTGGCACAAAGCTTGGCTGGAAGTGGAACTTCTGAGCTATAACTAACTCAGCTTCCTCACACGTTGCTGCAATGGGCTCCCGCAAGGGGGCCTTTTGTTTTATTTGAGGTCATTATGCAAAAGCTTTTCAACGTGATGTCTGTCGCATCTTTTGTGATGTCAGCAGGCATGGTCGCTGGATCGGTGCTGCTCTACACCCGCATTCCAACGCTGACGAAGTATTACATGAGCGAGCTGACGTTGGAGATGACTAAGGTCATGACCAACATGATGCCTGGCAAGATTGATGAGGCTTTGCCGGAACTGCCGACAACTACGGGTCCAGCTGTGCCAATCAAGTCACCATTTTAGTGTTGGCGGTTGGATCGTCGTCATGAGCTTCAGGCCCGAAACCTTCAGCCTTGATCCGTTCAGCAAGGTTCGCTTCTGGCGAGGATGCCTCAGCTTTTTGCTCAAACGACGCAAGCCAGTCCCTAATTGCCGCACCCGTAGGCGTTGACTTAGGCCAACGAATGAAAGCCAAAAGCTGCTTAGTGTCGGTAAAAGACTTGGAGGTAAAACCGCTTTTGCAGATGTAAACCACTGGGGGGCCTTCCCTCATGCGGGTGCGTTCGATAAACAATGACCCAGCGGTAAACCGTTCTGACTTCATGCCTGAGATTCCTGAAATTGGGGTTCAACAAATCTCCATTCCAGAGATTCTTGAATGGCGTTCACTGCCACCACAGAGTATTCCAAATGAGCCACCCATCACGCTCCAGCTTGGATTTCCAGTGGCGGATATTCCGGGCTGCGTGGAGACTCGAAGTTCGGCAGCTGGAGATGAACAGGTTTACACCGATGACCCGCGTGGCAACTTGGTTGTCTGTGGGGCGGAAATGCCTTCATACAAGCCGCTGGATTTCACGCCCGGCACTTTGACGTATAGCAGAGCAAAACCACCACCGATTGATACAGACACAAAAAAACCGGCTGGCAAATCAGGTCAGCCGGATGATGCCTCTCTTCCGCCGAGTGCCGATCTCGACGTTTCAAACGTAGCCAAAGAATTGCCATGTCCTCCACCTGACGCAATTCCTTTAGGTGCGAAGAACAAAGCGCAAACTGCCGTCATCATTGGTTACAAGAGGAATGATGAAGGCAAGTGCGAGGCGATCTATGAACAGCTGGACGTACCAACGATCATCGGCAATTATCTTCCTGGTGCGCCTGCTGTGGCGACGACTGCGACGACAGTTGCGATCGCGACGACGGTTGCCATCTTCGTTAAACCGTTAGGCGACGTTCTGCTCAAAGCAGTCAAACCTATCGTCAAGAAGACGATTAAGAAGATCAAGGAGAAGCTGGGGAAGAAGGTTGTTGTTGAGTCTGTTTTTCAGCGCCGGAAGTTTCAGAGGGCTTTGCGTAAATGATTTTGTGGGTGTGGGGCGGAATCTTTGGCGGCGGGTTGTTTACGACGACATCAGCGCAAATGGCGCTAAAAGGCGAGTCCGGGTGAAAGCCAACGCCATCTCTGATGAGATCAGCGCAATTTTTGAGGCGTTTAATCTCGTAGACCATACGCTCGTTGGCGAGCTTAGCGTCTAATAGTGCGACCTGCTTCTCTGCTGCTGCACGACAGGCGCGAACGTGACTTCTATCCAGCGGGATGCTTATGGTTGCCGTGATCCCACCGTTGATTGAAAAGTTGTCCTTCTGGCCTGTACGAATTGGCTTGTAGAAGCTCACGCGGCCTGGGAAGTCTGGCTGGCCATCAGGTGCTGGGTTGCCCTCAGGATCAAAGGCACCTGTCAGGTCCGTGGTGTCATACACAGGCTCTTGATAATACGGCTCATAAGGTGCCGCCCAGCTTGTAGTTGTGCTGAGAAAAGGATTGATGTTCAGGGTTGCACCTTGGCAGCTGATTCCGCCGCCATAAGTGTTAGTGAACTGCCTGGATGGCACCACTTGAACCGCCTGATTGGTGACTGACCCTGAACTATTTGCGACTGGTGCAGCTGTACTACTTGTCTGCGCTTGAGCTGGGGCAGCAATCAGCAGAAGTGCTGCAATGACTCGCTTCATTGGGTGAAGGTGCTCAGCGTCTCCGTTGTCGATTCAATGTCAGTTACACGATCAATAATTGTGTGGTTCACAAGTCCCGGTCCCTGCAGTGTTTCAACGAACTGGAAACTTGCGCCTTCGTTGACGATGGTCCAAGACGGCTTTGAGGAAGGGTCAAGGCCGCGCCAAACGCTTGTCACTCCGTTCATTGTGTTGGTCGTTGTTTCAATGCCCATAGGCGCAACGCTGCCGCTTGGTTTTACATTAGAGCCAGAAACACTTAACTCATACCCCGTGCGATATTGGTAGGAGTTGATAACCTCATTTACCTTTGTTTTTGTAGTAGTTGTTGACTTTAATGTACCCTGCTGAAAGTTGGGAACTACAGGCAAAGATTGTGCCGCAGGCGCTAACAATAAAAGCAAAAGTAACAGCATTATTCGATAGTCAATGACGTAGTGAGCTGTCCTATCGCAAGCGTATTTGCTCCACCAGCCGTAATCGTCATAGTGCCGTCTGAGGCTATGGTCCCGGCTAGGTCGCCAGGAGTTCCCGCAGCCGTAGATGTAATTTTGGAGAAGTTAGGCACAGCGCCAACAGATACCGCTGAGGTTGGGACTGCATCGGCCTGGGTATAAGACTGGCTGAAAGAGAACGCCTCGCCAGGGGTGTCTTGTGTGACTGCAATCGTGCCCGGTGAGTACACACCGCTGGTGATTGTGCCAGCTGAAACAGTGTTGGCTGTGGTGCCGTCAGTGCTATCCACCCCGCTGCCGCTGATTGTGAACGAGGAACCCAACCGTTCTGCGGTGGTCACAGAACCGCCCACCTGAAGACTGATACTGCTCTGGATCTTATGGACAAGATCCGCCCGAGCAGGCAAAGCAGCCGTCAATGTGATGCCCAATACCAAAAATGAGCGGATCATTTGATGCCAACCTTGGAATCCTTCTCAACGATAACGCTTTCGTCTTTCTTTTTCTTAGCAGTGCGATTCATCGTTAAGCCATAGCTGGCAGCCGTAGAACTCAACAGCGATGCACTGAACGTTACGTCAATCTGTCCTTTGAAGTAGCCGATGTAGTTGGCCGTGATGATTGCCATGGCCCAAAACATGATGGTTATGCGTACAAAGTCGCCTAGCCATCCATGGCCTTGGTCTTCATGTTCTTCTGATTTCGCCTTTGGTGTTTCTGCCATGGACAACAGAGCTACGCTTTAAGGGTAACGATCAGACCCAACCATGCTGCTACTGATCCGCCCAATCCTTTTTCGGTTCATGCAATCGGAGGGTGTCAAAAAGCTGGTGATTGATCTTTTGGAGGCATACTGCTCTTCCACTGACAACACGATTGACGATCAGGTCGTGGCCTTTGTGCGTAAGAACATGTATCCAACGACCAGGGTGGAAAAGTAGGGCGTGTCCGGCATCATCCAAATAATCTTGTTGCTGGTGCTGGGCGTGCTGTCACTCCTGCCGTTTTTTGAACGCTTTTCCAAAGATGCGCCCCACCGCATGGCTGCTGTCAAACAGCTTGAGGAGTCCATGCCGCCGGAGCTACTGGAGGAAGACGCAGAGTGGTTCCAGGCTTGGAAGGCAAGTGGCTATGACCAAGAGGTCTACATGCCCTACTTCAAGCAGCTCGACAACAAGACAGGTACTGGTTACAGGGAGTGCTTTTCCTCAGCCGCTGGAATGGTGGCGGCGTTTTACCGCCGCGTTAAGTCGGATGACGAGTACAACGAGATCAGGGCCAAATTCGGTGACACCACATCAGTAGAAGCACAGCTTGCGGCGTTGCGCAGCCTTGGCTTGCAGGCTGAGTTCCGCAAAGACGGCAACGCTGAAATGGTTGAGCTGGAGATTGAAAACGGCAGGCCAGTCCTTGTGGGTTATCTGTCAGCAGGCAACATGCTTTTAGGTGAGCCACCAATGTGCAGTGGCTTAGGTTGCGGGCATTGGGCGGTCATTTCTGGTTATTCGCAAAAGAACTCTGACGACCCTCTTTGGGTACTTCAAGACCCTCGCGGGTTTCCTGAAATGGAAAAGGGCGGTTGGTCTAACCCGCATCTAGGCCGCAACGTCAAGGTCAGGCAGGCTGCATTCAAGCCACGTTGGGAAGCGGAAGGCGATTCAACAGGCTGGGTAATTCTCGTCAGTGAGTGATTTCTATTGGATTTGGGCCTTCATCAGTGCTTTTTGGGGCACTGTGGTCGTCAACTGCGCCCAGCCAACAAACTGGGAAAGATGCTCACAGGTCAATAGCTGGCTGGTGCCATGGGTCAGAGACACCATGGACATGCACAAAAACGGTGCTTACCATTCGGAAAGAAAGATTCTGCAACAATCCGATGGGCTGGGCAGACTGGATGATGGTGAATCAAACCCTTGAAGAGGAGCTAGAAGTCGAGCGCAGCGTCAGAGAGGTACACAACTGCCAAGACGAAGAGGTGCTAAAGCAACTCTGCGCTGGTCTTGTCCGGCAAAGCTGGCATCAGGGCAAGCTGCTGAGCCAAGCTGTTGGCCGTATTGGAGAACTCGACGCCAAGATTGCGACTTGGGACTAGGAGCCTTTACCAAGAACCTTGGTGCGGTAGTACCTCACGCATGACTCGTAATACCAGCGTGCCTTCCAGTCGTGTGCAAAGTAGCGAACTGTCCCCCCTTGGCAGACCTGCCAAAGCGTCATGCCGTCTTTTTCAACCTGCTCGATGGTTGGCTTTGACATAAAAAAAGGAGCGCGGGGCGCTCCTCGTTTCTCGTTCAACATTCAGCTTAAAAGTCGGCGGTGGATTTGGCAGGCAGCGTGAAGTCTGAAACGTTGAGTTCGAGGCTCTTGCCTTCAGAGCCGTCTTTTTTGTCAAAGGTGCGAATCCTGCCTGAGCCAACAACGGTCACGCGATCACCTTTGTGCAGGTAGCTCATCACGGTTTCAGCTCGCTTGCCCCATACAGAGCAATCAATCCAAGTGGTTTGATCTTTGCCAGTGCGTGCAGCGATGCTGAAGCTTGCAACCTGTGAGCTGCCGACTTCTTTGAGTTCAGGGTCACGGCCAAGGTTGCCGTGTGCAGTCATGTTGAGCATTACTTTGCGTTGAAGAACTTGAGGACGATTGTTTGCAGCGCAGCGTTGATGACGCCTTGATGGCGTTTGTCCGCATAGTGCTGCAGATACCCGGCTAGCTGACTGTCCAGCCGAACTTGAAAGTGACGATGCCTACGGTCCTCGTCAATTTTTGACTGGGACTTTCTCTTAGAGGACGTTGGGGTTTCATCAGGCATACTCATTCATTACGGCTTGAATCCAAGCCTCGTGCTTTTTGCTGGTGATTGCTGGTGCGACTTTAGCGTTGGATTTGAGGCCAAACTGCGAGCGGAATGCTTCGCAGAATGCCTCACGGTTTGGCGCTGGCATGTCAGTAATCCATTTGAGCAAGAAATTGCGCTCTTCGTCTGACAGAGGCTGATCCTCTTTTGACACACCAGCAACAGCAGGTGCAGCAGCAGGCTTGGTTTTAGTTGCAGGCTTGGACTCTTCAGGACGCATCGGGTCTTCAACCTCTTCGCGTGCCCACAACTGCCACGCAAGGCCAAACGTGAAGGCAGCGCAGGCAGCTAATGCCCTTCGATGAGTGTCTGTTACGTCCCGCGCTGTGATCTTTTCGTAAGGCACAGGATTGTTTTTAAAGTCCATGACAGCCTGAGGGAAGTCAGGCGTGCGCTCACCATTTGGCCCAGTGAAATAACCAACGACATAACCAGTGCCGTTAGGTGCCTTCCAAACGTGGCTGCTGTCAACGTAGTGGGCTAAATGGAATTGCCAGCCAGGGGCGTTGTCCTGAAGCAAGTGAGCCACACGGCACCAGTTGACGTAATCAGCCGTATATTTGCCGGTCCCTTTTTGGCTTACGTCATCTGAAGTGATGACATCGCCAAGATTAGGAAAGGGCTGTAACGGTGATGATGGCTCCGAGGAAGTCATCTGTTTGATACCTCTTGGTTGCGTGAATTGAGACGATTTGACTGTCATTGCGAAGCAAGACAGAGGCCACGGCATCGCCGATTGAATCGGCCACACCCCTCACGGCTTTATCCAAATCGGGCGTTTTGACGTGGTGAACTGGTGCAGAGGCTTTGAGCTTGCCGGCGTTTTTGCCTGTGCCGTAATGGGACAAAGGACGCTTGAAGACAAACTCACACTGCAATAAGACTGCAGCATCAATGTCCCATCCTTCAGGCTTGTGACGATGAGCGGCAGCCGCAACGTCACTACGCCAACTAGCAAGAGCTTCTGCGTTGTTAGCAATCACCCTGCTCTTGAAGGCACGCATAGACCCTTGCGGGACTGGCGTGCCAAGAACAGCAAAGGTGACGCTACTGGAGTTGGCTGAAGGCTCGATCAATGGCACTGTTTAGAAGGGCTTGAGCAAGCTTTGATGCGCTGAGCTTAGGTTGCTCAAACTCAATAAATTCACCTGCGATTGAAACGTTGGTCATGTTGCCTTTGGTTGCTTCTGAGATTTTGGTGAGCTTCTCAGAGCGATTTTGATCAAGGACGATTTGGACGTTTTTCATTTGAGAGATTCGCAGGCAGGTTGCCAACCTTGCTGACAATGCAGCTTTTGTTGGTCGTCCAAAGTGCTGGTGAGGCTGTAAAAGAATGCGCCACCCATCAAGACGCAGAACACTGCAATGACAATGGCGTTGGTCTTGGGACTGCGGCGCTCAGGTTCATAAAACCTTGCGGCGCGGTCATTGATGCTGTTGGGAGTCATGAGCGAACGAGAGAAAGGGCTCATGTGCAGCACTATGCCGTGGGTGGCATACCGTGTCAACGCTTCTTTTTACTCTTCTTCTTTTTTTTGGGTTTACTCGTGACTTTACTGACGGTCTCGACGTAGCCAGGGGGCTCAGGTACGCCCCCTTTACGCAGGATCTCAGACCAGTTCACGCTGACTGCAGACGCTCAAGCATCCTGCGATGCACCCCAAACTCTGGCTTTGATTTGCCGTTGAATCGCTCAACAGGCTTGTAGCCCCACTCGCCTTCAGGCACAGGCACCTCAGCAGTGGCCCAAATGTGGTTGCAGCCTTTGCACTGTCTGCGTCGGCTAATGGCTTTTTCGCTTGTGTGACGTGATTCGAGGACGCTGATCCAAGAGCATCCGCATTCAGGGCACTTCATCAAAAATCAGGGATGGTGGCGTTGAACAATCCCCAAGCGTCTTCCCACTCCTGCCACCCTTCAGGGTCACTATTGATGATCCGCGTGCGTCCAGGGCCGCAAACCACTGTGACCAAATCCGTTACGACCAAAGATGGGTGGTGTACGGAAAGGAAGCTCCTGTAAGCCTGGAGCTGGGCAGTTGCTGGGCGTCTGCTGGAGACTCCCTTTTTAGACGAAACCGTTTTCAGGTCGCCCAAAATAACCCGCTTATCGTTGGGATCTGTCGTGCGCAGCAAGAAATCAAAGCTGCCGCCAACGCGCTTGATCTTGTCGCACACCGCATATTCGGTTGCGAGTGTCTCGACGCCCTTGAACAACGGTTCATCAAGTAGCGGCTCAATCCATGGTGCCCATTTCTGGTCGTACACAGATCCATGACCTTGCAGAAATTCGTCGCACAGCACCCGATGAATTGTTCTGCCTCTCTCAGCCCAGCCATCAGGGCCATCCTTTGTGCGCTCGATTGCAGCACGTTGAGAGGGCGACATGTCGAACGAAAGCACGGTGCTGACGTTGTATGGCAGCCATTCCCCGTTGAGCCGATATTTGTGCTGTAACTTGAAAAACTCCAGTCCTGGAACGGGATCTAGCAGTTGTCTCACAAATGCCTTGCGTATGCGTCGCAAACGTGGCACCTTTGCGATGCAACGTCAACCGTTTGTGCCACAGATCAACGTCAGAATCACGGAGGAACAGCTGATTTGGCTGTCATCGCAGGTCAAACCATTCCGCAATAAGTCAGCCGTCATCAGGGATCTGATCGATTCAAAAATACAAGGGCTTGACTTTCAAATTTTTCCCAGTAGCCTAGCCACGTGCTCTGCTGGTGCGGGACCACAACAAGGTAACCTTCGCCCTCTCACAGGTAATAAGCCTTCGCTGAAGCAACCTGAGGGCGTGTCAGATGCTCTGCAAGAGCAGCAGTTACCTCCGCACCAGACGGAGGCTGTTACCTCTTCTGCCCAAGAACCTGACCACGAAAAAAACATATATAAAGGTGTTAAAACTGAAATTAAGGTAGAAAAAGCCCGTAAACCACGCGCTAAAAAGACCAAGGGCACCCCTGAGTTCGAGGCCTTTTGGAAGCGGTATCAGGGCTGTCGGCATCGTGCAAACGGGCAGTCCAAACCCAAGGCAATGCAGCTTTGGGGACAACTTGTCCCTGACGAGTTACAACCTGACGACCTCATGCGTGCTATCGACGGCGCCATCGAGGACATCCGATCAAGGCAAGGTGTCGGTGAGTTTGCATCACCGTTGCCCGACTGTTTTCGTTGGTTGCGTGATGAGTGCTATGCCGTCTACCTCGAAGACAACA
>ERZ869936.762-NODE-762-length-27382-cov-7.008343_pt1 | contig 27382 bp, 19 predicted proteins | sample MGYA00520876_ERZ869936 | MGnify/ENA primary metagenome ERZ869936 (study PRJEB32218, sample SAMN09650985) | biofilter metagenome | isolation source: enrty point of leading RO module | place: Saudi Arabia: Thuwal, RO plant located on Red Sea | collected 2016-02-17 ... | reverse complement strand
TGGCGGCACCCGCGAGTACCAGGGCGCCCGCGTACAGTGTGCTCCGCAGGCCGCTGCGTCGTCGGGGCACGCCTGCGACCGATGTCGGCAGCTCCGATCGTGGCACGGTGGCATGCTTGCGGGCGGCAGCGCCGCGCGGCGGCCGAGCGGCGAGCCAGGCATCCAATTCAACGCAGTAGGCAAACACCGTGTCCCCGGTCTGGTGGCGGTGCCGGTGGATCGGCAGGCCCTCGTTCGCTTCCCAGCGGCGCAGCGTGCGGATGCTGCGGTTCAGGTAATTCGAGATCGCCTTCCACGAGTCGAGGCGGCGGCTGTCCGACTTGCGCCGCTTGCGGGTCCCTGTGGAATTTTCGTTTTCAGTCATAGGTGTGCTGTTGTTTTTTATATCGACTCGAGCTTGTCGGTGGCGTCGCGACGGGCCTGGTCAGCGCGCGCGATTGTAGCCGGCCTGTGGCGCCGATTCTGCGACGAAGCGCCGAAATTAGCCACCGGGATCGCGCGGCGCGCGTTTTGCGGGTCCCGAAAACGCTGTCGGCAGGATTTTTTCCGTGATTATGTCAGATAAGGGGGTGGCAAAGGGCGGCAAAGGCGGACAAAACCCGCCTGTCACCCCCGTGTCCCGGCTTGCGCGTTGACCCTGCCCCCCTGCGGCCACGATAAACCGCGCCATGACGCCGGGGTCGCAAGACCCGAGAAAACAACAAGCAACACGGTGTCGGGAGTGCATCGATGGGACGCGGCCGGGCCCGCCGCGTCGACCGGGCAAAAGCTCGCGGAATCGATCGACAGGGTCGCGTTTCCAAAAAAAGCCAGGGAGTTCGACAACCATGAAAAACAAACTTACCGCGCAATTGTCCGTTGCTGCCGCGGTCGGCCTGTTGCCGTTCGTCGCGGCGGCACATACGCCGCACGTCTGCAGTGACCTGCCCGACGCACCGATGTTCGCCGAGCACATGGAACACGCTGATATCGCCAGTGGCGTGATCCCGATGCAGGACGTCTTCGACCACGGCGAGGCGCTGTTCGTCGGCAACTTCAACAAGTGCGACGGCCAGGGCCGCCCGCAGACGACCGGTGGCGGCGCCAAGCGCTTCGGCGACCACCCGGAAAAGCTGCGCACCTCGGCGCCCGATGCCGATTCCTGCGCCGGCTGCCACGCGCAGCCGCGTCTCGGCGGCGGCGGTGACTTCGTCGCCAACGTGTTCGTGCTCGCGCAGACGCTGGACCCGGTCACCGAGTCCGTCAACGGTGCGTTCAGCAACGAGCGCAACACGCTCGGCATGTTCGGCGCAGGCCCGATCGAGATGCTGGCCCGCGAGATGAGCTGGGACCTGCAGGCGCAGGCGGCGGGACTGCCCGACGGCGCGCACGTGCTGAACACGAAGGGCGTCGATTTCGAGATCACGATCGCCGGCGGTGCAGTCGTCGAGTCCCGCGGCGTCAACACGGATCTCGTCATTCGTCCGTTCCACCAGGCCGGCGCGGTCGTCTCGCTGCGCGAGTTCACCGACAACGCGATGAACCACCACCACGGCATGCAGGCCGAGGAGCGCTTCGACATGAACCCGGCCATGGGCTTCGATCCGGACTTCGACGAGGACGGCATCGAGCGCGAGCTGACCGTGGGCGACATCACGGCCGTCACGCTGTGGCAGGCGCAGCTCGGCACGCCGTCGCGCGTCATGCCGGCCGACCCGGCGCGGCGCCAGGCCGCGAAGCGCGGTGAGCAGCTGTTTGCCGACGTGGACTGCACCGGCTGCCACAAGCCGAAGATGTACCTCGAAAGCCGGCACTTCGTGGAGCCGAACCCGTTCAACCCGCCGGGCACCTGTGCCGATCCGAGCGTCTGCCCGCCGGTTTCCTTCGACATGACGAAGGACGGCGAGGGCCCGAACCTGAAGCGCGCGCCGGGCGGCGGTGCCGTGGTCGAGGCCTACACCGACCTGAAGCGCCACAACCTCTGTGACGACGAGGGCACGCCGGGCGCGATCCGCTTCTTCTGCAACGAGCAGCTGACGCAGGGTCGTCCGAGCCAGGACGGCAAGCCGGGTACGGAGTTCTTCCTGACCCGCAAGCTCTGGGACGTCGGCAACTCCGGCCCCTACGGTCATCGCGGCGACCTGTCGACGATTGCCGAGGCGATCCTGATGCACGGCGGCGAAGCCCGCCCGTCGCGTGATGCCTTCGTGGCGCTGCCGCGCGAGGACCAGGAAGCCGTCGTCGAGTTCCTGAAGACCCTGCAGGTCGTGCCGCCGGACGCCGAGCGCGGCATGAGCAAGGGCAAGCGCAAGGACGCGATCGCCAAGGCCATGCGGTCGGACGGCGACTGATCGCGGCCTGCCGCCGGCGCGGGCGCAAGCCCGCCCCGGACGGCGCAGCCGACAGCCTTGGACCGGGCGCCGTGAGGCGCCCGGTTTTTTTTGGCCCACGGGCCATCGCACGCCTGTCGGATCGGTTTACAGTGGCGCGCCGGGCGCCACTGCAAGTTATTGATTTTTAATAATTCACGAATCTGGCACGAAACATGGATCAAATTCCGTACAAACGGCGCCGTCGCAGCACACAGGCTCGGCGGTAGCCGACCAGACAACAATCAGGCGCAGGTGCGCTTCGGGGAAAAAGTAATGGTCGCAAGGACGTTCACAACCATCGCCGTCATCGCACTGGCCGTTGCCAGCGCGCCGGCGCAGTCAGCCCAGATCTACTGCCAGGACACGACGAAGAACCACATGGGCATGGACGACGGTGACGTCGGTGCGTGCCTGGATTCGGGTCTCGGGAACATCAATGGCAACGACGCCAACGACGTCTTCCTGAACGGCGTAGGGACCGATTACTTCACGGTAACCAAGAGCGACGACTCGACGGTCCTGTTCGGCCTGACCTTCACGCAGAACGGCAGCACCGGGACGTTCAGCTTCGATGCGTCGTTCTGGGACGTCTACGGCGGTGGCGCGATCGGCTTCAAGTTCGGCACCGGCAACCGTCCCGACAGTTGGTTCGTGTTCAGCCTGCTGGACGGCGTGTCGAGCGGCAACTGGGACTTCTTCAACATGTTCCGCCGCGGCGGTGGCCTGTCGCACGTGAACCTGTACGCCTCGCGCGAGGTGACGGAAGTGCCGGAGCCGGCCGCCCTCGGCCTGTTCGGTTTCGGCCTGCTGCTGCTGGCGGCCAACGCACGACGCCGCGCGCGCGCCTGAGCGCGGCGCAGCTTCGATCGCACGGCGGGGCCCGCTGCTCGGATGAGCGGCGGGCTTCTTCTTTTCCGGCGTCGATAACCCCTGCAGCCGCGCGCGCGTGCGGCCCGTGCGGCCCGCGAGCCGTGAACAAAGCCCTGCCATCCGGCGCGGGCTCGTGGCACCATGACGCCGCCGCGCCGTACGGCGTCGCGGAATTCGCTGCGAACGAACAGGGAGCCAGGTGAGCGAACCGAGCAAGAAGCTGCTGATCGTCGAGGACGATCCCGGGCTGCTGAACCAGCTTAAATGGGTCTTCGAGGACTTCGAGGTCCTGACCGCCGGCGATCGCGCAAGCGCCATCGCCGAGCTGCGCCGCCACGAGCCGCTGGTCGTGCTGCAGGACCTCGGCCTGCCGCCGAACCCGCAGGGCGTGGACGAGGGCCTCGCGACGCTGCAGGAGACGCTTAAGCTTGCGCCCCTGACCAAGGTCATCGTCGTGACCGGGCACGGCGACCAGGAGAACGCGCTGCGCGCGGTGGCGCTCGGCGCCTACGATTTCTACGAGAAGCCGGTCGACACGGACACGCTGCAGCTGCTCGTCGAGCGGGCCTTCAAGCTGGCCGAACTCGAGCGCGAGAACCGCCGCCTGCAGTCCGTCGCCGGCGAGTCGCCGCTGGACGGCATCGTTGCGGCCAGCGAGGCGATGCTCGCCGTGTGCCGCATGATCGAGAAGGTCGCCCCGACCGACGTGACCACGCTGCTGCTCGGCGAGTCGGGCACGGGCAAGGAACTGCTGGCGCGCGCGCTGCACAACCTGAGCCCGCGCAAGGACCGGCGTTTCGTCGCGATCAACTGCGCAGCGATCCCGGAAAACCTGCTCGAGTCCGAGCTGTTCGGCTACGAGAAGGGCGCGTTCACCGGCGCGGCGCGGCAGACGCCGGGCAAGGTCGAGACGGCCGACGGCGGCACGCTGTTCCTGGACGAGATCGGCGACATGCCGATGCCGCTGCAGGCGAAGATGCTGCGCTTCCTGCAGGAGCGGGTCATCGAGCGCGTCGGCGGCCGCGAGGAGATCTCCGTGGACGTCCGTGTCGTCTGTGCCACGAACCAGAGCCCGCTGGACCTGATCGAGGCCGAACGCTTCCGCGAGGATCTCTACTACCGGATCAGCGAGATCACGATCGACATCCCGCCGCTGCGCGAGCGCGAGGAGGGCCGGCTGATCCTCGCCCGGGCGCTGCTGAACAAGCACGCGCGCCAGCAGGGCCGGGCGCTCGCCGGCTTCTCCGAAGACGCGAACAACGCGATCGAGGCCCACCGCTGGCCGGGCAACGTGCGCGAGCTCGAGAACAAGATAAAGCGTGCCGTCATCATGGCGGACGGCAAGCAGGTGACCGCCGCGGACTTAGGGCTCGACGGGGAGGCGGAGGAACCCGCGGTGCTGAACCTGCGGGAAGTCCGGCAGCACGCCGAATCGAAGGCCATACGCGGCGCGTTGATGCGCAACCTCGGCAACATCTCGCGCACGGCCGAGCAGCTCGGCGTCACGCGGCCGACGCTCTACGACCTGATGAACAAGTACGGGATCTCGGCCGACGCGTACTCGAACCGCGGCGGCAGCGACGACAGCTAGCCCTGGCGTTCCGGGGGGGGGTCAGGCCTGCGACTGCAGGTAATTCTCCGTGCCCATCTTGTCGAGCAGGCCGAGCTGGGTTTCCAGCCAGTCCACGTGCTCTTCCTCGCTCTCGAGTATGGACGCGAACACCTCGCGGCTGATGTAGTCCTTGTGGGCCTCGCAGTAGGCGATCGCCGCGCGCAGGTCCGGCAGCGCGTCGTACTCGAGGTCGAGGTCGCACTGCAGGATTTCCGGCACGTTCTCGCCGATCCTGAGCTTGCCGAGGTCCTGCAGGTTGGGCAGGCCCTCGAGGAACAGGATGCGCTCGATGAGCTGGTCGGCGTGCTTCATCTCGTCGATCGATTCTTCGTATTCCTTGTCGCCCAGCTTGTGGAAGCCCCAGTCCTTCAGCATGCGCGAGTGCAGGAAATACTGGTTGATCGCCGTCAGCTCGTTCTTGAGGACGCGGTTCAGGTGCTCGACTACCGTGCTATCGCCTTTCATTTCGGCTCCGTGGCGGGTGGGTGACGGCGTCTCATGATAGGCGCCGTGCCGTTGACTGCAACAACAATTAGCCGCAATCCGAATGAGAACAATGTGCGTTCGCAACAAGGCGAGGGCGCGCCAGCCAGTCGGCCGCGCGCCCTGGTGCCAGGCTGGATTCAGGCGGGAGCGGGTACGTACAGCGTCGGCTGTACCGGGCCGCGCCGGAGGCGCGTCTCGCTCAGGATTTCGGCGGCCTGGTCGGCGCAGCTGCCGCAGCAACTGGCGACGCCGAGGCGGTCCTGCAGCTCGTACAGCGTGTCCGCACCGTTCGCCGCGGCACGGCGAATGTCCTTGTCGGTGACGGCGTTGCAGATGCAGACGTACACGGTGTGGACGGACTCCCTGTATTGAACCCTGATTTAAACGCTAATGAGAATGATTGTCAATAACATTTGCAGGCCGCCGTGATCCCGGTCACGCGCCCGCTCAAAGCGAGAAGGTCAGGCCCAGCCAGGCCATGCGTTCCAGGCCCGGACGCAGGCCGGCCGGCCGGCGGGCCGCCACGTAGGTCTCGTCGAACAGGTTGTCGACCTTGACGTAGCCCGTCAGCGTCTCGCTCAGCCGGTAGCGCCCCACGAGGTCCCAGACGACGTGCGCGTCGATGGTCTCGTCCGGGTCGTAAGCATCCTGGCCGGCCACCGTGCGCATCCGGCCGACCCAGCTCGCGCTCAGGTCGACGCCGAAACGCTCCTGCTCAAGGCCCGCGCTCGCGCGCAGCTGGTGCTCGGGGATGTAGGGCAGCTCGTCGCCGACGACGACGTCGCCCCAGGGCTCGAAGTCGCTTTCGAAACCGTTCCGGAACTCGGCCTCGGCCGTCCAGGTGTATTCGAGGCGCAGCGGCAGCGCCAGGCCGTACTCGCTGATGCCGGCGACGGTGTGGCTGGCCGACAGCTCGAGGCCCTGCACCGTGACGGCGCCGCCGTCGAACTGGTCGCCGATCTGTCCGCCGCCGCCGGTCGACGCGGTGACCGTGCCGACCAGGTTGTCGTAGTCGTTGTAGAACCAGATGCCCTCGAGGCTCAGCGCGCCGGCCGCATAGCGGGCGCCGGCCTCGAAATTCACGCTCGACTCCTCGGCCGCGTCGCTGCCCGGCGCCGGCGGGTTGTAGCCCTTGTGCACGCCGCCCAGCAGGCGCAGCCGGTCGCTGACGCGGTACAGCACGCCGATGCCCGGGATCAGCACGGACGCCGAGTTCTCGCGTACGCGGGTCGGTCCGTTGGCGCGGGTCGGGTCATCGGTCGCATAGTCCTCGCGGACCAGGTCGATGTCCTCGTAGCGCAGGCCCGGCGTGAAGATCCAGTTGCCGGCGTCGATCTCGGCGCTGACGAACAGCGAGCGCGCGTCCGCCGAGCTCACGCGGTTAGTGTTGGAGCCGGGGGCGCCGACGCTGGTCAGGACCAGCTCGCCATCCTGCATGCGGAAGCCGTCCTCGGCCTGCAGCCGGTCTTCCTCGTCCTCGTGCACCCGGAAGCCGCCCGTCAGGCGCAGCTCCGCGCCGCCGAGCTCGAAACCGCGCGAGAGCGAGCCCTGGAGTCCCTGCGAGTAGTATTCGCGCGCGTTGTGCCGCTTGACCAGCGCATCGTCGGGGCTCGTCGTGCCGGTCAGCCAGCCGTACTCGGTGGCGTAGGTGTCCGGGTCGTCGACGATGCTGGCGATGCCGACGCCGCCGACGGACTGCAGCTTGAACCAGTCGCGCTCGAACTCGTTGCGGTAGGCCGTCAGCTCACCCTGCCAGGCACCGTCCGCGTCGACGAGCCAGGCCAGCTGCAGCTGGTGGTGTTCGCCGTCGAACACGTCGCCCGCGGAGGCCGCGTAGCGCTGGTACGGGTCCTCGGCGAAGTCGTCCGCAGTGAGGCCCAGGTAGGTCTCGTCGGAAACCTGGTTGGTGTAGCCGGCCTTGAGGCGCAGGCTGTGGTTCAGGCGGGCGGCCGGATCGCCGTCCAGCTGCAGCTTGACGAGGTAGTCCTCGATGTCGAAGCCGGTCGAGCCGCTGGCCGGGGCGTTGATCGTCTTGAAGCCGTCGGTCGTCGTCTGCACGGTCTCGACCAGCCAGGAAAAGCGTTCGCCGCGGTCGCCGACGTTGACGTGGGCGTCGAGGCTGTCGTGCTGACCGAGTCGCAGGTCGCCGTTCGCCGAGAAGTCGTCCGGGATCGGCGTCGAGATCAGGTTGACGGCACCGCCGGTCGTGCGCGGCCCGACGGTCACGGCCGCCGGACCCTTCAGGACCTCTAGCGCGTGCATGCGGCGCTGGGTCGGAAAGTAGTAGGCCGAGGAAGCCGCGTAGGGCGCGGGCGCGATCAGAACGCCATCCTCGAGCAGCGCGATGCGCGCGCTGCGGTCGAGACCCGAGCCGCGGATGCCGATGTTCGGCCGCAGGCCGTAGCCGTCTTCCTCCTGGACGTAGACACCCGGCACGCTGCGCAGCACGCGCATGACGTCCGCGTGCTTCAGCCGCTCGAGCTCGGCCTCGTCGACGATGTGGGCCGATCCCGGCACGTCGCGCACGTCGCGGCGGTGGCCGATGATCGTGACGTTGTCGAGGGGTTCGTCGCTACCCGGCTGGGCCGGGTCGGCGTCGGCGAGAAGGGGGGTGCTGGCGAGCAGCAGCGTGGCGGCCACGCTGACGGCTGCGGCGGAGTGGTGCATGGGGTGTCGCCTCTTGGATGTCCGGCCCGCTTGCGCGGGCATTCCCGATGACGAAACGTTAACGAAAATGAGAATGATTCGCAACTGCATTTTGCAGCTGCAGAGCGGCGCAGGGCGCAGCGCCGCGGCTGCCGGCGCAGGTCCGGCGGCACGGTCGGGGGGCGGCGGGGAATCCGGGTCCGGGTTCGGCGGCCGGCGCGCTCAGCGCACCTTGAACGCGTCCGGGTTCAGGTCGTGGCGGGCCAGCAGCTTGTAGAAGTCGGTCCGGTTGCGCTTGGCGAGGCGCGCGGCCTGGCTCACGTTGCCGGCCGTGATCTGCAGGATCTGCGACAGGTAATTGCGCGTGAACTCGTCACGCGCGTCGGAAAAGGACATCAGCTTGCCGGCGCGTTCGCCGAGCGAGGACTGCACCAGCTCGCCGCTGATGACGGGCGAGCGCGACAGCGCGACGTTCTGGCGCACGACGTTGTAGAGCTGGCGGACGTTGCCCGGCCACTCGGCCGTGACCAGCAGTTCGACCGCCTCGGGCGCATACACCTTGCGGTCCTGGCCGCCTTCCTTCGCGAGCTGCTGCAGGAAATGCGAAACCAGCAGCGGGATGTCCTCGCGCCGCTCGTCGAGCGACGGCAGGCGAATGTTGACGACGTTGAGCCGGTAGTAAAGGTCCTCGCGGAAGCGCCCGTCGCGCATCATCGCCTGCAGGTCGCGGTGCGTCGCCGAGACGATGCGCACGTCGACCGAGATCGCGTCGGTGCTGCCGACCGGCCGCACCTGGTTTTCCTGCAGGACGCGCAGCAGCTTGACCTGCAAGCGCATCGGCATGTCGCCGATCTCGTCGAGCAGCAGCGTGCCGCCCTCGGCCGCCTGGAACAGGCCCTTGTGGCTGCGGGTCGCGCCGGTAAAGGCCCCTTTCTCGTGGCCGAACAGCTCCGATTCGAGCAGGTTCTCGGCCATCGCGCTGCAGTTGATCGCAACGAAGGGCTTCGTGCGCCGCGGGCTCGCCTTGTGGATGGCCCGGGCCAGGAGTTCCTTGCCGGTGCCGGACTCGCCGGTGACCAGCACGCGCGCGTCGGTGGCCGCGACCATCTTCGCCTGCGCGAGGATCTCCTTGAGTTTCGGGTTGCGGGTAATGATCTCGTCGGACCAGTCCTCGTCGACCTCGACGGCCGGGCTGCCGGAAATTTTCATCGCGCGCCCGACGGTTTCCATCAGCTCGTCCTTGTCGATCGGCTTGGTCAGGAAGCCGAAGGCACCGGACTGGGTCGCCGTGACGGCGTCCGGGATCGTGCCGTGCGCGGTGATGATCAGCACGCGCAGCCCCGGGCTGCGGCCCTGCAGTTCCTTGAGCAGGCCGATGCCGTCCATCTTGTCCATGCGCAGGTCGGTGATCACCAGGTCCGGGTGAAAGCGGTGCAGCACCGCGAGCGCGCGCTCCGCGCTTTCGACAGCCTCGACCTCGTAGTCCTCGGCGCGCAGGCGAATGGACAGCAGGCGCAGCAGTCCCGGGTCGTCGTCGACCAGCAGGATGCGGCCCCTCGTTGTGGAAGATTTGCTCGGCATGGCGTTACGGCTCAGGTCGCACGAGACGGCCATTATGGCGATGAACACGCCATTTGTCCTACCGTGATCGTGGTGTCGCCGCGCGGAGACAGGCCGCGCGTGCAGGCGTCAGCGGCGCTGGTTGTCGCCGTTGTCCGCCTGCTCCCGGATCGAGCGCTCGATCGTCGTGATCGCCTCGAGCTTCTGCTCGGCCTCCGCCAGCGATTCGCGCAGCGCCCGGTTCTCGGCCTCGACCCGCGCTATCCGCTGTTCGATCGCGCGCTGCTCGGTGTTGTCGGCGCGCGCGGATTCGATGCGCAGGCGCTCGGCTTCGCTCTCCAGCGAGAGGCGGCGTTCGACCTCGTGCAGGTGAATGGTCGCGAGCGACACCTCGGCGGGCGTCATCAGCTCGGTTTGCGAGAGCAGTTCCCGGAACAGGTCCTGCGCGCGCTCGGCGTCGCTCTCCGGGTGATTCGGGGTTGCCAGCACCAGCGCGAAGCGCAGCCGCGTCGAGGTCTCGGGCGTCAGCGTCGCGGCCGCTTCGGCGTCGGCATAGATTTCCGCCTGCGTCGCCGGATCGCCGCTCGCGAGGCGGTACATCTCGTCGATGTATTGCTCCGCCTCCGGCGCACCGAGGATGACGCCATCTTCGGGGACGCTGCGGCGATCCGTGCGCAGCCAGTCCTCGAACTGTGCGCAGCCGCCAGCCAGCGTCGTTGCGCAGAGCAGGAGCGGCAACCGCCATGTCCGGGTCTCAGGCACTCTTCGCCATCCTCGGTTCGACCAGCGCGCTTTCCTGCGGGATCAGTATGCGGAAATGCGCGCCCGGGAATTCGTCACTGTCAATCAGCTCGACCGTGCCTTCGTGCGCCTGCACGCACTCGAGCACGACGGACAGGCCAATGCCCGTACCGGCGACCTGCCCACCCTGCTTGCGCCGGCCCTGGAAGAAGGCCTCGAAGATGCGCGGGCGCTCCTCCTCGGGAACGCCGGGTCCCGTATCCGCCACCTCGAGGACAAAGCCGAGTTCGTCCACGCTGCCGCGGATGGTTATCAGGCCGCCGCGCGGCGTGAACTTGACGGCATTCGACAGCAGGTTGTCGAGCACGGTGCGCAGCTTGTCGCGATCGGCGTCGATGACGACGTCCGCGACCTCCAGCCTCAGTTGGATCTGCGCGGCCTTGAGCGCGAGCCGCTGCGCCTTGGCGACCGAGACGACCAGCGCCCGGATCGGGAACTCGCTGCGCGTGAGTACCTCGTTGCGGGTCTGCCAGGCACTGAAGCTCAGCAGGTTCTCGATCAGCTGCTGCAACTTCAGCCCGTTGTGACGAAGGATGTCGGTGACTTCGCGCTGCGGCGCGTCGAGTTCACCGACCGCGCCGTCGAGCAGCAGCTCGGTGCCCTCGCGGATGTTGGCGAGCGGCGTCTTCAGCTCGTGCGACATGTGCCGCAGGAAGCGGTTCTTCTCCTGCGCGAGTTCGAGCAGCCTGCGCCGCAGCCAGTCGAGCTGCCGGCCGAGCTTCTCGAGGTCGGTCGGGCCGCGGATCGATATCGGCTTCGAAAACCCGCTCTGGCCGAGCTGGCTGATGGCCTTGTCGATCTGCCGGATCGGCCGCGCGACCAGCAGCGTGAAGAACAGGACCAGCACGATCGTGCCGGGCACCAGCGCCGCGGTCTGCCAGGCCGAGACCTGCTGTGCCTCGCGGATATTGTCCTGCAGGCGGCTGAGCTCGAGGTCGATGTGCGTGCTGAGCATGACCGTGAGCCGGTTGACGTCGCGCCGCAGCAGGGCGAAGCCGTCCAGTGCCTCGTCGGCCCGCGATGCGTCGTCGCCGAGCAGCGCCGCAACGATGCCGCGCGCGCGTGCGCTGATACCCTCGCCGAGCACGCCGGCGTCGGCCTGCACGATGAGCGGCGCCATCGTGTCGAGGCGGGATTCCAGTACGTTCAGGTCCTGGCGCAACAGCTCCGCGCTGTCGGGCGTGCCGAGGACGTGGTGCTGGCGTGCGACCCGCTCGAAGGAGCCCAGCGATTCGAACAGCAGGCGGTTCTGCTCCGCGGCGGTCACGCCGGTCTGCATCAGCTGCTCGCTCTGCTCGGCCAGCCGGTCGAGGCTGACCAGCGCCCAGACCACCGCGACCAGGAGCGGCGCGGCGACCAGGCCGAAGCCGACCAGGATCAGGCCGTTCAGGGAGCGGGGGCGCGGAATTCTCATCCCGGCGAGTGTAGCATCGGCGCTGCCTGCCGCCGCCGGCAGCGCGCTTGCGGGTGATCGCCGTCGCTGCCCGCCATCGCGCCCCTCAGTCGCGCCAGTAGGCGCTCTCGTCGCGCGCCGCGATGCGGCGTTCCCATTCGAGGCTGGTGCGCACGATCGTGTCGAGATCGTCGTAGCGCGGCGTCCAGTCGAGCAGCTTGCGGATCTTGCCGACTTCGGCGACGAGCTCGGGCGGGTCGCCGGGGCGGCGGCCTTCCTCGACGACGTTCAACGGCTTGCCGTTCGCGCGCTCCACCGCGGCCAGCACTTCGCGCACGCTATAGCCGTGGCCGTAGCCGCAGTTCAGCGTCGCGCTGCGGCCGCCGTCGCGCAGGTAGTCGAGCGCGACGAGGTGCGCGGCGGCGAGGTCCTCGACGTGGATATAGTCGCGCAGGCCGGTGCCGTCCGGCGTCGGGTAGTCCGTCCCGAAGACCGAGACCTGCGGCCGCGTGCCGACGGCCGCCTCGCAGGCGACCTTGACCAGCAGCGTCGCTTTCGGCGTGGACTGGCCGATCCTGCCCGACGGGTCGCAGCCGGCGACGTTGAAGTAGCGCAGGCTCACGTAGGACGGGCCGCCGGCGGCGGCCAGGTCCCTGAGCATCCACTCGGTCATGAGCTTCGACGTGCCGTAGGGATTGATCGGCTTGGTCGGCATGCTCTCGGCCGCGCGGCCGCCTTTCGGGATCCCGTAGACCGCCGCGGTCGAGGAGAACACGAAGTGCTGCACGCCGGCACGCTGCGCGGCTTCGAGCAGCGTGCGGCTGTTGGCCGTGTTGTTGCCGTAGTACTTGAGCGGGTCGGCGACCGATTCCGGGACCACGGTGGCGGCCGCGAAGTGCATGACCGTGTCGATGTCGTGCTTGTCGAAGATCGTCGCCAGGATCGCTGCGTCGCCGGTATCGCCGACGATCAGCTTGCCGTGGGTCACGGCCTCCTCGAAGCCGGTCGAGAGGTTGTCGAGGACGACGACGTCTTCGTCCTGCTCGCCGAGCTGGCGCACCACGTGGCTGCCGATGTAGCCGGCGCCGCCCGTCACGAGGATGGTTTTCTTCGACATACCGCGTATTCTCGCTCTGCTGGACCGGACCCGGGCCGGTTTTCGTGAGACAGGAACTATTTCAGCCGGGAAATTCTAACAATACTCGGCCAATTAACAGGACCTGGGTCGCAATAAGGCCTTGATTGCCCGTCACAACCGCGAATTCGGGGGCGCGGCGGCCGGCAGCCCGGGCACCGGAGGACACGGATTGCCGATGATGCGCCATGCAAGCAATAGCCCCCGCGCCCGCAGCCTGCTGCCGGTTGTCCTGCTGATCGCCGCCTGCGGTGGCGGCGGCTCCGGCGGTGGCAACGGTGGCAACGGCGGCGGCAACGTCGCCCCCGTCGCCGATGCCGGCAGCGATCGCAGCGTCGCGGAACTGACCACCGTGCAGCTCACAGGCTCCGGCAGCGACGCGAACGCCGGCGACACGCTGCGCTACGCCTGGACCCAGGTGGCCGGAATTCCCGTCACGATCGACAACGCCGACCGGGCCGCTGCCTCGTTCCTGGCGCCGGACGTGGCCGCCGGCGTGCCCGAGCTGCTGACGTTCAGGCTGACCGTGACCGATGCGGCCGGGCTGTCGGGCAGCGACGAGGTCGACATCACGGTGCAGGAAGCGGGCGCCGCGGTCACGATCTCCGGCGTCGCGAGCTACGAGTTCGTGCCGGCGAATCCGAATTGCGTGGGGCTGAACTACCTCGCAACCGAGACCCGGCCCATCCGTGCGGCGACCGTGCAGGTGCTCGACGCCGCCAGCAACGCTGTGCTCGCCGAGACCACCAGTGATGATGCGGGCGGCTACGCGCTCGTCGTGGATCCGCTGCGCAGCGTCAGGCTGCGGGTGCGCGCCGAGCTGAAGCGGAGCGGCACGCCGTCCTGGGACGTCGAGGTCCGCGACAACACCTTGAGCACCGGCCTGCCGCTCGGCCAGCGGCCGCTGTATACGCTCGATTCCGGGGCTTTCGACTCCGGCACGACCGACCAGCAGCGCAACGTCACGGCGACGACCGGCTGGGGCGGCAGCAGCTACACGGGCGTGCGCGCCGCGGCGCCGTTCGCCGTGCTCGATGCAATCTACACCGCGATGCTCGCGATCACGGGCGTGGATGGGGCGGCGAACTTCGCACCGCTCGACGCCTTCTGGAGCGTGAACAACACGAACGCGCAGGGCAGCGGCACTTTCGACGAGAACGTCGCTGCCGGCGAGATCGGCACCTCGTTCTACCTCGGCAGCATCGACTCCCTGTTCCTGCTCGGCGGCGCCAACAGCGATACCGAGGAATTCGACGACCATGTCATCGTGCACGAGTGGGGACACTATTTCGAAGACGTCTTCTCGCGCTCCGACAGCATCGGCGGGCCGCACGGCTTCGGCGACCGGCTGGACATGCGGGTCGCCTTCGGTGAGGGCTGGGCGACGGCGCTGTCCGGCATCGCGCTCGAGAGCGCCAGCTACTGCGACACGCAGGGTACGGCGCAGGCCAACGGTTTCCGTATAGACATCGAGAGCGACGCGCCTAGCCCGCGTGGCTGGTACAACGAGTTCTCGGTCATGGCGCTGATCTACGACCTGTGGGACGACTCGCCGGCGGAAATCACGACCGGCGATTCCGGCAGCATCGGGTTCGAGCCGATATTCCGCACGATGGTCGATCGCCAGCGGCAGACGGCCGCACATACCAGTGTGTTCTCCTTTCTCGATGGGCTGGTAGCCGAGGACCCCGCGAGCCAGCCGCTCGTGACCGACCTGCGCGCTTACCACGACATCACCGGCAGCGGTATCTACGGCGACGGCGAGACCAACGACGCGAACAGCGCGGAGCCGGCCGACGCGCTGCCGGTCTACACGGACATCGTGCCCGACGGCACGCCGGTCAACATCTGCTCGAACCGCGAGCACGACAATGCGAACGCGAACGGCAACCGGCTCTCCGAGCACCGTTTCCTGCGCATGACGATCACGCAGCCGGCCCGCTACGAGTTCGACATCGTCACCGACGCGGCGACGGTCGCGCAGCTGCCGCCGGACGACCCTGCCGACGACCGCGACCAAAGCGACCCGGACCTGCTGTTCTACCTCGACGGTGCGATCCAGAACCGCGTCGTCAACGGCGACTCGCAGGGCTTGAGTGGCGTTGCGAATCGCGAGACATTCACGACGCCGAACGTTCTCGCGGCCGGCGACTACGTCATGGACGTCGTCGAGTTCCGCCACAAGGACGAGCAAACCGACCGGGCCGCGTTCCCGGCGCGTTCCTGTTTCGACATGACGATCCGGCCGGCACCGTGACCGGGTCATGACGCCAGTGGACACGAGATCATGAACAACACCATCAGCCTCTTGATCGGCGCCGCGCTGCTCGCGGCCTGCAACGCCGAGACCGACCCGGGGGGCGCCGCCGCGCCGCCCGCGGCAGTCGCCGGACAGAAAGTGCTGCCCGCGAGCGACGCGCGCTCGCCCGGCAAGCCGTCCGCGCCGGTAACGATCCGCTACCGCGTGCTCGGCACGCCCTACGTAGGCCAGCCGGTCGCGATCGAGATCGAGCTTTTGGCCGACGGCGGCGTGCAGCCGCTGCGCCTGAGCTACGCGATCAACGATCCGGACAGCCTGCTGTTCGCGGCCGACGAGCCGCGCGAGATAGAACTCGGCATCGATGCCGAGACCGGCTCGGCGCGCCGCCAGGTCACGGTCGTCCCGCAGCGCGAAGGCCGGCTGTACCTGAACGTGACGGCCGAAGTACCGACCGAAGCCGGCGCGCTGCTGAAATCGATGTCGATCCCGCTCGCAGTCGGGCGCGCGGACGTCGAGACGGAGGTCAACGGCGAGGTGCAGCAGGGGCCGGACGGCGAGACCGTGATCTCGATGCCGGCCGGCGAGAGCTGACGCCCGGGCGCAGAGTGTGTGCCGGCTCCCGTCGGAAACCATCGACTTGTCATAAGCCTGCCGTCTTTCGCCCGACGCGGCCTGAGCCTGTGTCCGTAACTAGTTAATTTATAAGAACGAAATGATTCCGGGAAATATTTCCCAATCTTTTTCCGGATTCGAGAAGCCCATCACAGTCGCATTTCCCCGCTCTTTATAGAGTGGTCCCCGATTGCCGGCGCGACGACCCAGCGGGCGCCGCCGGCAGCAACCGGTGGCCTTGCCGGCGCCAGGGAGGCGCAGGCAGGGCAGCGCGCGCGGTGGCGCGGGGATGAGGCTCTTGGCGAATGGATAGCGACGGGCGGCCAGAAAAACAACAAGAACAGCCAGGTGCGCGCAGGGACGCGGCGGATCTCGGTTCCGTCGTTCGCCTGCTGGACCAGCACTATGCGAGGCTCGAGTCGCTGGTCAGCCGCTCGCTGACCCAGTCCTTGCCGGCGCTGACCCCGATCGAGGTCATTTTCGACAGCGTCACCGAGGCGCTGCTGTCGGTCTCGGCCAACGGCACGATTCGCAACTGCAACAAGGTCTGCACCCGTTACTTCGGCCTGCCCAAGGAGCAGCTGATCGGCTCGCGCCTGGAGCGACTGCTGCCGGAGTGCAGCAGCGTGCGGCTCGCGCAATTTCTCGAGCCGTTCATGTCGAACCTCGACGACACGCACATCGAGTTCCATTCCGGCGAGGTCGACGCCCTGTCGGCGAACGGCCGGCGCTTCATCGCCGAGATCAACGCGACACGGCTCGCGTCCGTCGACGAGGACGTGTTCGTCATCAGCCTGCGGGACGTCACGGACCGGCACGATGCCGAACGCGCGCTGCGCGAGAACGAGGAGCGCTACCGGGCGCTGGTCGAGAACGCCCCGGAAGCCATCGTCGTACTCGACGTCGACGAGGGCCACTTCTGCGACGCGAACGACAATGCCTGCCAGCTGTTCAACCTGTCCCGCGCGCGCCTGCTGTCGGTCGGGCCCGAGGCGATCAGCCCGCGCATGCAGCCGGACGGCACGCCTTCATTCGGCGTGCGCCGCGGCTACGTCGACCGTGCGCTGAACGGCGAGCATCCGACCTTCGAATGGCTGCACCGCGACGCGCAGGGCCGCGAGATACCCTGCGAGGTGCGCTTCAGCCGGCTGCCCGCCGGCAACCGCAGGCTGATCCGGGTCTCGATCACGGACATCACCGAGCGCAAGCGCAACGAGGAACTGGCGTACGCGCAGAACAAGATACTCGAGATGATCGCCGGCAATATGCCGCTCGACCGCACGCTGCGCTCGATCTGCCGTTGCTCGGAGCGCATAACGCGCGGCATGCGCACCGCGGTGATGCTGCTCGACCCGCAGCAGCGGACGCTCTCGGTCGAGGAAGGACCGAGCCTGCCGGACGCGTTCCGCGTGGAACTCGACCGCGTCCGCGTCGCCGAGGACAGCCTGGCCTGCGGCGTGGCCGCGAAGCGCGGCCGCGAGGCTATCGTCGCGGACATCGCCGCCGACCCGGCCTGGGCCGCGTGGGGCAAGGCCGCTGCCACGCAGGGCCTGCGCGCCTGCTGGTCCTTCCCGCTGTTCGCGGACGCGGACGACGTGATCGGTACCTTCGACGCCTACCTCGACCAGCCGCGGCAGCCGACGACCGACGAACTCGACAAACTCGGGCGCATGGCCAAGCTCGCCGGCATCGCGATCAAGCGCCAGCTCGACGAGGACAAGCTGCGTTCGTCCGAGTCGCGCTACCGCGGCCTGTTCGAAAACGTCGTGGACGGCGTCTATATCACCTCGCGCGAGGGCGACATCATCACGGTGAACCCGGCGCTGGTCGAGATGCTCGGCTACGAGAGCGCCGAGGAACTGAAGGGCGCGGGCCGCACGCCGATGCTGTACGTGAACCCGATCGACCGCGAGCGCGTGTTCGCGCGCCTCGAGGCCCAGGGTTTCGTGCGGAATTTCGAATACCGCCTGCGGCGCAAGGACGGCCGCGAGATCGTCGTGCTCGAGAATTCGCGCGCGATTTACGACCGCGACGGACGCATCGTCGCGCACGAGGGGACGATTACCGACATCACGGATCGCAAGATTGCCGAGACGCGCGTGTTCGAGGAGAAGGAGCGCGCGCAGGTGACCCTGCAGTCGATCGGCGACGGCGTCATCACGACCGATGCGGAGGGCTGCATCGACTACATCAACCCGGTCGCGCAGGACCTGACCGGCTGGGACCTGCGCACGGCGCGCGGCAAGCCGATCGAAGACATCATGACGATCGTCAACGAGCATACCCGCAGCTCCGTCGACAACCCGGTCACGCGCTGCCTGCGGGAAGGACGGGTCATCGCGCTCGCCGAGAACTCGGTGCTGATCGCGAAGCAGGGCCAGGAGATACCGATACAGGACTCGGCGGCGCCGATCCGCGACCGCATCGGCAACATCATCGGCGCCGTGATGGTCTTCCACGACGTCAGCAAGGAGACCCGCCTGTTCCGGCAGCTGTCCTACCAGGCCTCGCACGATGCCGTGACCGGCCTGATCAACCGCCGCGAATTCGAGAACCAGCTGGTGGCCGCGCTCGAGAGCACGGCTTCGAACCCGTCGCTGACCCACGGTGTGCTGTACGTCGACCTCGACCAGTTCAAGGTCGTCAACGACACGTTCGGGCATACGGCCGGCGACGAGCTGCTGCTGCAGGTCACCGAGATCATCCAGGCCAACATTCGCTCGACCGACATACTCGCCCGGCTCGGCGGCGACGAGTTCGGCGTGCTGCTCGAGCGCTGCGACGAGGAGCGCGCGACGGAAGTCGCCGAATCGATTCGCGATGCAATCGAGAATCACCGCTTCACCTGGCAGGAGGCGTTCACGAACGTGCGCTGCTCGATCGGCATCGTCGTCGTCAATCGGGAGAGCCCGTCTGTTGCCAGCGTCATGAGTTCGGCCGACGTCGCCTGCTACTCGGCGAAGGACATGGGGCGCAACCAGATCCACCTGTACCGCGACAGCGACGCGTCGGTGCGCCACGAGGAGATGAAGTGGGTATCGCGCATCACCAGCGCGGTGGAAGACGGCCGCCTGGAGCTGTACTACCAGCCTATCATCGGCATCGGCGGGCACCGCGAAGGCGCACCGGGCCACTACGAGCTGCTGCTGCGTATGCGCGACGAGTCCGGGGAACTGGTACAGCCCGACCAGTTCATCCCGGCAGCCGAGCGCTACAACCTGATGTCGACGCTGGATCGCTGGGTGGTGCGCGAGGCCCTGTCCAAGCTCGCCGACCGCGAGCCCGGGGAGGCGGCGCGCTACACGCTGGCGATCAACCTGTCCGGCACGTCGCTCAGCGAGGACCGCTTCCTCGAGTACGTCATCGAGGAGCTGAAGCAGCAGCAGTTGCCGCCCGGGGCGATCTGCTTCGAGATCACCGAGACCGCGGCGATTTCCAACCTGTCGCGGGTCGTGCACTTCATGCAGGCGCTGAAGCAGCTGGGCTGCAAGTTCTCGCTCGACGACTTCGGCAGCGGCCTGTCGTCCTTCACCTACCTGAAGAACCTGCCGGTCGACTACATCAAGATCGACGGCCAGTTCATCCGGCACGTCGTCGACAACAGCGTCGACGAAAGCATGGTGCAGGCGATCAACCAGGTCGGCCGCGCGATGGGGATAGAGACCATCGCGGAGCGGGTCGAGAACCGCGAGGTGATGGATAAGCTGGCGGAGCTCGGCGTGTCCTTCGCGCAGGGCTATTTCATCGCAAGGCCGACCTCGGTCGATTCCTTCGAGGCCTGGTCGAAGAACCGGCGGGTCGCTCCGCTGCTCGCCTGAGCCACGGCCAGGCCGTCACGCGGCGCGGCGCGCCGCGATGACGGCCGTCTGCGGCTGGGTTACACTGGCAGCCCGCACCGGACCCGCAAGGCAATGAGCAACGACCGCAGGCCCCGATCCGACACCGCGCCATCCCTGCTCGCTTCCGGCGAGCCTCCCGCATTCGAAGTACTGAACCCCGACGCTACCGACCCGCTGCTGCTCGTCTGCGACCATGCCAGCCGCGTCTTCCCCGCGGCGCTCGGTGACCTCGGCCTCGACCCTGCCGCGCTGCGCTGTCACCTCGCCTGGGACATCGGCGCCGGCGCGCTGACGCGCACGCTCGCCGAGCGCCTCGGCGTGACCGCGGTGCTGTGCGGCTATTCGCGGCTCGTCATCGACTGCAACCGGCAACTGCTCGACCCGCAGGCGTTTCTCGAGTACGGCGACGGCGTCGTCATCACCGGCAACCGCGGTCTGAGCCGTGCCGAGAAGGACGCACGCGCCGCAGCGATCTACTGGCCCTACCACGAGGCAATCGCCGCGCAGATAGAGCGCCTGGTCACCGCGCGCGCCGCGCCGGCCGTGCTCGCGATCCACAGTTTCACGCCGGTGCTGAACGGCGTCTCCCGCCCCTGGCAGATCGGCATACTCTGGGACAAGGACCCGCGCGTGCCGGACGCGCTGATCGGCCCTCTCGGCGATGCCGGCTACCTGGTCGGCGACAACGAACCTTACTCGGGGCGCGCGCCGCAGGATTTCACGATCGACCATCATGCCGAGGCGAATGGCCTGCCGCACGCCGGCATCGAGGTGCGCCAGGACCTGATCGACGACGATGCCGGCGTCGCCCGGCTGGCCGACGCGTTCGAGCCGCTCGTGGCCGGCCTGCCGGCCTACCTCGAGGGCAGGAAGGCGCCGGCCGCGTCCGCCTGAACGCAGGCGGCCGGCCGTGGACCGAGCGAGCACGCAACAGGGGAGAGTGGGGATGATCCGAAGGCACCCGGAATTCACGATAGGCGTGGAGGAGGAGTACCTGCTCGTCGACAAGGAGACCCGCGGCCTGGTCATAGATCCGCCGGAGTCCTTTCTCAGCGACTGCGAGGCGGAATGCGGCAGCCAGGTCACGACCGAACTGCTGCGCTCGCAGGTCGAGGTCGGCACCCGGGTCTGTGCCAACGTCCAGGAAGCGCGTGCCGACCTGGCGCGGCTGCGCCGCGCGATCATTGGCGTCGCGGATCGCCACGGGCTCGCGCCCATTGCCGCCTCGACGCACCCGTTCAGCCGCTGGGCGGAACAGAAGCACACCGAGAAGGACCGCTACGAGGCCCTGACCAACGAGATGGCCGGCGCGGCGCGGCGCATGGTGATTTGCGGCATGCACGTGCATGTCGGCATCGGCGACGACAACCTGCGCATCGACCTGATGAACCAGATGAGCTACTTCCTGCCGCACCTGCTGGCGCTGTCCTGCTCGTCGCCGTTCTGGGAGGGCCGGGACACCGGCCTGCGCAGCTATCGCCTGACCATCTTCGACGCGCTGCCGCGCACCGGCATTCCCGAACGCTTCCAGAGTTACGCCGAGTACCAGCGGCACGTCGACATCCTGATCAACGCCGGCATGATCGAGGACTCGACCAAGATCTGGTGGGACCTGCGCCCTAGCGGCCGTTTCCCCACGCTCGAGACGCGCATCATGGACGTCTGCACCCGCCTCGACGACGCCATCGCGCTCGCGGCGCTGCTGCTGTGCCTGCTGCGCATGCTCTACCGGCTGCGCCTGCGCAACCAGCGCTGGCGCGAGTACACGCCGATGCTGATTCGCGAGAACCGCTGGCGCGCGATGCGCTACAGCTTCGACGAGGGCATGATCGACTTCGCGAAGGGCGAGCTGGTGCCGTTCGCGGACCTGCTGGAAGAGATTCTCGAGCTGACGGCCGAGGACGCCGCGGCACTCGGTTGCGAGGCCGAGGTTGCCTCGGTCCGCGACATCCTGAGCCGCGGCACCAGCGCCCATCGCCAGCTGCGGGCGCACGAACTCGCCGCGGCCGCCGGCAAGGATCCGCAGCAGTGCCTGCAGGCCGTGGTCGACACGCTGGTCGAGGACACCCGCGACGCCCTGTAGGCCCGCCCGGCCGCCGTTTTACCGTAATGCGGCCTGCGTCGCATACCCGCGACAGCGCAGCCGCTAGACTTCCCGGATGCATACCGGTCTCGCCTTTCCGGCGGGGGAGGGCGCATGACGCTCGAGGCCCTCGCCACGCTGCTGCCGACGACCTTCGGCTTCGCCGGGGCCATGTACCTGTGGCTGGCGATCCGGGTCATGCGCGACGGGGACGAAACGGCAAACCCGACGATCTCGTACTTCCTGTTCATGGTCGGCATCATGATCCTCGGTTCCGCGTTCGCGTTCGGCACGCGCGACCCGAACCTGTACGGCATCGGCCGCGTGCTCACGTTCTGCGGCGCTGGCTTCGTGCCGGTCGCGCTGTTCAGCATCTATCGCTACTACACGGCGGGGCCGCCAGCGCGCGGACTCGTCGTGCTGCTGTCGGTGATCCCGGTCGCAACGGTGCTGCTGGCGATTACGAACCCGCTGCACAACCTGGTCTGGGCGGTCGAGGTCACCGGCGACGGGATCCGTTTCACCGACGCGGTCGAGCACGAGTGGTTTTCCTGGGTGCACGCACCCTACGCGTACGCGCTGTTCGGCTACTCGGTCGTCGCGCTCGCGAGCCGCCTGCCGAACATCGCGCTGGCACACCGGCCAAAGGTGAAGCTGTTCCTGCTGGCCGCGGTGCTGCCGCTGCTGGTCAGCTTCGGCAACACCTACCTGGAGCTCGGTCCCTACGACTTCCCGTTCACGTCGCTGACGCTGACGCTGCTGCTGCCGCTGTACTGGTGGCTGTCCGTCCGCCTCAGGGTTTACGATTTCAGTCCGCTCGCGTACCAGACGCTGCTCGATCACATACGTGACCCGATCATCGTGCTCGACCGCGAGCAGCGTATTATCAGCGCCAATCGCCCTGCACAGGAGCTCCTCGAGGGCACGGAGCGCGAGCTCGCGGGCAAGCACCTGTGGAACGACATCCCGGAGGCAGCCGTTTTCCGCGACTACCTGCAGGACGACGACCTGGCCGACACGGTGCGCATGCGGCGCGACCGCTACTTCGAGGTCTACACGGCGCCGGTGAAGGGCCCGTCGGGCCAGGAGCAGGGCACACTGCTCGTGTGTCGCGACGTGACCCAGCGCAAGCGCGCGCTGCGCGCGCTTGCCGACAGCGAGCACCTGATCCGCTCGCTGGTCGAGAACTCCTCGAACGGCATCCTGCGCTTCGCGCGCGACGACCGCGACAGCGAGCGGCGCTACCGCTGCACCTTTGCGAACCGCGCCGCGGAACGCTACCTGCAAACCGGCGGCGCCAGCCTGATCGGCATGCCGCTGGAGAAGCTCGAGCTGCTGGAGCCTGCGCGGTTGCTCGCACGCTTTGACCGGGAGGATCATGCCGACAGCAGCGTCAGCTACGAAACGCAGGTCGAGAACGGCGACGCCGAGTGCTGGCTGCGCGTGGTCGGCGAGCCGGTGGGCACGGATTTCTCGGTAACGCTGATCGACATCACCCAGCGCAAGCAGAACGAGAACAAGATCCTGCAGGATGCGCTGCGCGACCCGCTGACCGGCGTGCTCAATCGTCGTGGATTCGAGAAAGAGGCGACAGCCTGCATCGCAGGCTGCTCGCGCGCGGCCGTGCTGTATCTCGACCTGAACCAGTTCAAGTCTATCAACGACCGCTTCGGCCACCAGGCCGGCGATGCGCTGCTGAAGGCTTTCGGCCACCGACTGGAGTACTGCCTGCGCCCGGAGGACGTGCTGGCACGACTCGGCGGCGACGAGTTCGCGATCGTGTTGCCGGACGTATCGGTGGACGACGCGAAGCACGTGGCCTCGCGCCTGGTAGAGACGGCCTCGGAGGCCTATATCATTGCCGGGCAGGAGATCGACTGCGCGGCGAGCGTCGGCATCGCGCTGATGCCTCAGCACGGTGCCGAGCTGTGGGAGCTCGTATCGGTCGCCGACCAGGCGATGTATAACGTCAAGTCGATGGCGCACGACGCCGCCAACGACCGCGCCGCTTATGTCGACGCCGCGGTCGCCGGCTGACGCGCAACGCCACTGTCACCAGCGGGCTGCTATCCTGCCGGGATGAATGCCACCCCGATTACGGTCCTGTTCCTGTGCACCGGCAACTCGGCGCGCAGCATACTCGCCGAGGCGCTGCTCAATGCCCTGGGCACGCCCCGCTTCCGCGGCCTGTCAGCCGGCAGCCACCCGACCGGGCAGCCCAACCCGCATGCGCTGGCCGCGCTTCGCCGTGCAGGCATCGCGACGGACGGCCTGCGCTCGAAGAGCTGGGACGAGTTCGCCGACGGTCCGCGCATCGACCTGGTCATCACCGTCTGCGACAGCGCCGCCGGCGAACGCTGCCCGCTGTTTCCCGGCGAGGGGACGAAGGCGCACTGGGGGATCCCGGACCCTGCCGGGGACGCCGACCCGGACACGGCCTTCGCGGGCGCATTCGACGTGCTCAGGCGGCGTGTACGACGGCTGGTCGACCTGCCGCTGGAGCGTCTCGATCCGGTCGGGCGTAGCGCGGCGCTCGACGGCATCGCGAAAGCGGAGCCGTGGCGTCCCTGAATCCCGGCGCCGTGTCGCGACGGGATTTCCCCCTGGCGGCGCTGCCGCCGGTCGCCCGCGCCCGGTCCGGCAACTAGGGCGCGTTCCTGACGACCTCGATCGACAGCACGTTGGGATCGGCCGTCTCGAGGACGAAGATCTCGACGACGTCGCCGTTCGCGACCGTGACGGGCTCAGGCCCCGCCAGGATCGCTTCCTGGTCGGCGCTCTCGGTCACGGTCAGCTCGTACTCCCGCGCCTCCACGGCGCCGAAGCCCGTGCTCTGGGTGAAGGCCAGGAACGCGCTGGACGGCACCGCGCCGTCGACCGCCGTGCCGGCGGGCAGCAGGTAAACGTCGATCGTGTCGCGGCCCGAGTCGAGGTTGACGAAACCGACCCGGCCGCTGGTCGAGAAGCCCCGCCGGATGCCGACGTAGTTGACGACGTCCGGGTCGGACTCGGGCCCGACGAGCACGAGCGTCTCGAAAAAGCCGAGCGTGATCGCTTCGTCGGCCTCGGCGATCACCGCGCCCGCATTGCCCGCGTCCGTGAACGTGTAGCTGTTGGTCCCGCTGCTGAGCGGAGTGTCCGCGGACAGTTCCCCGAAGGCCAGGTCCGCGGCCACGAGGTTGGCGAAGTCGTCGTCCTCGGCCAGGTCGACGTTGCCGATCCCGACGGCTGCGTGCAGCACGCGACCCAGTGCCGGGAAGCGCGGATCGCCATACTCGATGCTGTCGCCGGCGGCGGTGACGAGCCTTACGCCCAGCGCGCCGGTGCGCGAGGGGTCCGCGTCCAGCAGCATCAGCGTGTCGGTCGAGGCCGGCTGGTAGTTGCGAACCGGTGACTGAAACAGGATCGTTTGCGGGTCGCCGGCGGGCGTGATCGTCACGACGTAATCGCCCTCCGGGAATTCGACCGGGCCTTCCCGCTCGCCGTTCGCGACCGTCGCTGCCTCGCTGCCGGCCGCCGGCGCGACGCCGTCGGCGGCGACGTAAAAGTCGACCGGCCCGGTGCTGTTGTTCAGGTTCGCGAAATTCAGTTCGAAGACCGTCTCGCTGCCGTCCCACGCGCGTTCGGGCTGCTCCCAGAGGATGATCTCGGCGTCGTCAACGCTCGGTCCGGCCAGCACGAACTGGTAGTCCGTGTCGCGGACGACGTCGAGGAAACGAGACGCCAGCCGGCGCGCATTGGTCTCGCCCGGAATCGTCACATCGAAGTTGAAGGTATAGGACAGGTCGTCGTAGCGCTGTGCCTGGGTGGAGCTGCCGTAGCCGATGTTGCCGAGCGTGCGCTGCTCGATCCGGAACGCCACGTCGGGTGCCGTGACGATCGCGTTGACGGCGCGGATCGCCGCCTTGCCGGTGGCTTCCTCGCGCGAACTCTCGACGCAGCCGCTGGCGGCGATGCTGGCGAGGACGGCGAGCAGGATCAGTTGTGCGCGTGCGGTCATCTACAGGTGTCCATTTCAGGGTTCGGGAAGTGCCCGGCGCGCAAGAGCCGGCCGGGCTCGTGTGTCTGCAGGAGGGCGCCGGGCGACGAGCGTCGTCGCAGCCCGCGGCCCCGGGGTCGGCTTCCTCAGCCGGCCTTGCGTGCCTCGAAGCCGTAGACCGATTTCAGCTCGAGAAATTCGTCGATGCCGTGCGGTCCCCACTCGCGGCCGTTGCCGGACTGCTTGTAGCCGCCGAACGGGGCCTGCGCGTCGAGGGCTGCGCCGTTGATGTGGACCATCCCGGTACGCAGCCGCGCGGCCACGCGCCGGGCCCGCTCGAGGTTCGACGAACTGACGTAGCCGGACAGGCCGTAGGGCGTGTCGTTGGCCATCCGGATCGCGTCCTCCTCGCTGTCGTAGGGGATGATGCACAGCACGGGCCCGAAGATCTCCTCGCGAGCGATCGTCATGCCGTTGTCGACGTCGGTAAACACGGTCGGACGCACGTAGTAGCCGCGCGGCAGGCCGTCCGGCCGCCCGGTACCGCCGGCCAGCAGCGTCGCGCCCTCGTCGATGCCGGCCTGGATCAGGCCCTGGATCTTGTCCCACTGTGCCTTGGAGACAACGGGCCCCAGGTGCGTGCCCTCGGCCGCCGGGTCGCCGACGACCGTTTTGCCTGCCGTTGCGAGGGCGATCTCGTTCGCCTGGCCCAGCAGTTTGCGGGGCACGAACATGCGCGTCGGCGCGTTGCAGGACTGCCCGGAGTTGTCGAAGCAGCCGCGCACGCCGCCCTTGACCGCGACGGCGAGGTCGGCGTCATCGAGGATGACGTTCGGCGACTTGCCGCCGAGTTCCTGGGCGACACGCTTGACCGTCGGTGCCGCGTTCTGGGCGACCGCGATCCCGGCGCGCGTCGACCCGGTGAACGACACCATCGCGATGTCCGGGTGCGTCGCCAGCCGGCTGCCGACGGTCGGGCCGTCGCCGTGCACGAGGTTGAATACGCCCGCCGGCGTGCCCGCCTCGTCGAGGATCTCGGCGAATATCATCGCGGAAAACGGGGCCAGTTCGCTCGGCTTCAGGACCATCGTGCAGCCGGCAGCCAGGGCCGGCGCAACCTTGACCGCGACCTGGTTGATCGGCCAGTTCCACGGCGTGATCAGCGCGGCCGGCCCGATAGGCTCCTTGACGATCGCGGTCGTGCCGTGGCGCTCCTCGAAGGCGAAGGTCTCGAGGGCCTCGTACGCGGCGCCGATGTGCTGCGGGCCGCTCGCGGCCTGCGCGTGCTTCGCGAGTTTCCACGGCGCGCCCATCTCTTCCATGATCGCGCGGGCGACGTCGTCGTGGCGGCGCGCGAACACCTCGAGGATGCGCTTCAGCAGGGCGCGGCGTTCCTCGCGGCTGCTGGCCGCCCAGGCCGGCGCCGCGGCGACGGCGGCGGCGACGGCGCGGTCCGCGTCGGCCTCGCTGCCCAGGCTGATGTGCCCGCAGACCTCTTCGGTCGCCGGGTTGATGACGTCGTGGGAGCGGCCGCCGACCGGGTCCACCCACTTGCCGTCGATGTAGAACTGGCGCCAGTCGCGCATGCAGGACCTCCTCGGGGAAGCCGCGCATCATAGCGCAATCCGGGTCTTGTTTTCAGCGGGCGCCGCGGCCCGGCGCACAGCGCATGCCCGGGCTTCGTTCTCAGCGGGCGTGGCGGCCGGCAGGGCGGGCCGCTAGAGTAGGGCCGGCCTCTCGCGCGCGGACCAGCCA
>ERZ869936.761-NODE-761-length-27390-cov-4.810829_pt1 | contig 27390 bp, 26 predicted proteins | sample MGYA00520876_ERZ869936 | MGnify/ENA primary metagenome ERZ869936 (study PRJEB32218, sample SAMN09650985) | biofilter metagenome | isolation source: enrty point of leading RO module | place: Saudi Arabia: Thuwal, RO plant located on Red Sea | collected 2016-02-17 ... | reverse complement strand
TCGCCCGGGACACGCGCCCTCACCGCCGTCCCTCCTTCCACGTCGCGGTTTTGCGCATGAGGTTCGACAGTTCGGCCAGGTCCAGCGTCTCCACGTAGTCCGCAATGCGTTCCGCTTCCTCACCCACGGCCCGCAAGCCCTTCACGAGGTCGGGATGGGAATGGGCCAGGAGATCCAGCCACATGGCGGGGCTGCTCGACGCCAGCCGGGTCATGTCGCTGCCCCCGGGCCCCAGGCTCGACGGTCTGACCTCCTCGGCGGCCAGCACCGCGGCGAGGGCGTTGGAGACCAACTGGGGGAGGTGGCTGGCCAAAGCCATGGCGCGATCATGCTTCGACGCGTCGACCTCCTGGACGGTGGCGCCCACCGCACGCCAGAGCGCACGCACCCGCGTGACGTGGGCCTCCGTCGCGGTGCCGCGGACCATCCACACCCGAGCGCCCTGATACAGGTCCGCCCGGGACGCCCAGAAGCCCGAAGACGCCCCCCCCACCATGGGATGTCCGCCCACCCATCGGTCCTCGGCAGGCGTGCGGCGGACCGCCTCGGCGAGGGGCTGCTTCAGGCTGACGACGTCGGTCAGGGTCGCCGACTCGGGGGTGGCCGCCGCGATGTCGTCCAGCATCTCCAGGCAGGGCCCCAGAGGCATGGCCATGACCACGATGTCGGCATCGGACACGGCCTGGCGCCAATCCGCGCTAGCGAAGCCCACCGCTCCCGCCGTGAGAGCGGCATCCCGCTCCGTCGAACGGGGCGACCATCCCGTGACCCGCTCGGCGGTCTCGAGGGCTGTAAGCGCACGTGCCAGAGACCCGCCCATGAGGCCGAGCCCCAAGATCGTCACCCTGCCCAGGGGCCGCTCAGGCATCCGCGGCCCCGAAGACGTAGACGAGCCTCACTTCGGCCAGGAGGGGGTCGGACGACGCCGCCACCATGAATCGCTGCTGCCGCCTGTGGTGGTCGGCGAGGTCCCGGAAGGGAACCTCCAAGCGAAGAAGGCCTCGCAGAGGACCGTCTGCGCGGATCCCGGTAGCCGCCATGTCCGTAACCTCGCCGAAGACGGATTCCGCGAGTTCCCGGGCGCGCCACTGCGCCGCCCTCACCTCCCAGCGAGCCCGTTGTTCCGCCGGTGTGAGAGGGCGCTGCTGGAGTCGCGGTGCATCCCGATCCGACGCGACGCCCGGCGGCCGTGAAGGCAGGAACGCGCTCACGACCGCGACTCGGCGTGCGCCGACGACAATGCACCGGACTCCTCGTCGCCCTGCCGGACGGTCACCTCCACCGTCATGCCGTCCTTCGCGACTCGCGTTCGGCGAAAGATGGCCCGCGCCTCGGCCTTCAGGCCGCGCGGATCATCGGAGTACCGGGCCGACAGGTGGGTCAGGTACAGGCTCTCGACTTCCGCCTCCGCCGCGACCCTCGCCGCGTCCTCCGACGTGCTGTGTCCAGTCTTCCGCGCCCGGTCCGCTTCCTCGGCCCCGAACGTCGCCTCGTGGATCAGGACGTCGGCGTTCCGCGCCACCTCCACCGTCTGGGCGCAGGGTCGGGTGTCGCCCGTATAGACGACTCGCCGACCCGGGCGGGGAGCGCCCACCAGGTCGGTGGCCCGGACGAGGCGCCCGTCGACTTCCACGTCCTCACCTCGGTGCAGACGCCCGAAAAGCGGGCCCTCCGGGATCCCCAGGTCCCGAGCCTTGTCCACGTCGAAGCGGCCGAGTCGCTCGTCCTCGATGAGAGCCCATCCCACGGCAGGGGTGCCGTGGCCGTGGCGTACCTCGTAGGCCTCGATGGCGTAGTCGTCGGACCGGAAGCCCTCTCCGGGTCGGCACTCGACGACGTCCACCGGGAACGGATTTCGATCCTGCCCCAATTCCACCAGCGCGCGGAGAAGTGGCGCCGAGGTCGTCGGGCCGTAGATGGTCATCGGCTCCGTCCGGTCCTGCAGGGCCATGGTTCGGAGCAGTCCGGTGATCCCGAGGACGTGGTCGGCGTGGAGGTGGGTCACGAAGATGGCCTGCACACCGAACCCCGAGGCGTAGCGCATCATCTGGCGCTGCGTCCCCTCACCGCAGTCGAACAGGAAGAGATCGCCCTCGCGCTGGACCGCGATGCCACTGACGTTCCTTCCGACGGTGGGGCGGGCGGCTGCAGTGCCGAGGAAGGTGAGGCGGATCATCGGTGCGAAGGGTGGAGCGGGTCCTGGTAAGGCACGCAGCGACGGAGGGGTTGGTCGGCGAGCCCGCAAGGTAGCGTGTGTAGCTCATCGACATAAGGAATCTCACCCCCGGCTCTGCAACCGTTCCGTCCTTCTCCCTGTCGAAGGAGACGAGCGGATGAACCCAGAGGAGGAGTGCGGGATGAAGCGATGGACGATGGCGGCGGCGGTGGTCGGTGTGGTGGCGTTGCCGCTGAACGTGGAGGCGCAGTGGGTCCGGTCGGATGAGGGGTGGTGCGACGACTCGTGGGGCAACCGCGACCAGGACCGGGAGTGCTTCGTCCTGGAGGCCGATTTTCCCGCCGAGCGGGCCCTCCGCGTGGATGGTGGGCGCAACGGCGGTATCTCCATCGAAGGATGGGAGCGCGACGTCATCGCGGTTCGCGCCAAGGTCTGGGCCAACGCCTCGTCGCTGGACCGTGCGCGGGCGCTGGCGGACGACGTCCGTGTCCGCCTCGACGACGGGCGTCTCGAGGCCGATGGGCCCAACACCGGTCGCCGTGAGCACTGGGGCGTGAGCTGGGAGGTGATGGTGCCGCGGTCCATCGCTCTCGATCTGGAGACCCACAACGGCGGCATCGACATCGCGGACGTGCGAGGCGACATCCGGTTCGACGCCCTGAACGGTGGAGTGGACCTCCGCCGCGTCGGCGGCGACGTGGTCGGTCACACCACCAACGGGGGCCTTCACATCGAACTCGACGGATCCCGGTGGAGCGGCGAAGGGCTCGATGTCGAGACCACGAACGGTGGGGTCACCCTCATCGTACCCGATGCCTACTCGGCCCGCCTGGAGACGGGCACGGTGAACGGTGGCATCGACATCGACTTCCCCATCACCGTCCAGGGGCGGATCGGACGACGCCTCTCCACCACCCTCGGCGAAGGTGGACCCACCATCCGCGCGACGACCACCAACGGCGGCGTGGAGATTCGCCGCGGAGGACGGGCGATCCGCTAGGCGGATCGGGCGCCCTCGAAGTGGCGGGCGGACCGTAGACACAGTCCGATTCCGGCGGTTTCGTGCTCGGGCCGGCCATCGACAGTGGCCGGCCCGACGCCTATTCTGGGACATCATCGCCGCCACGGAGGCCCCATGCAGAGTCGTCGATCGTTCCTCGGTACCGTGTCCCTTCCCGCCGCTGCCGCCGCGGCCGGCTTCACGTTCCGGCCCACCGAGTTGCGAGCCGAGGCCCTGGACATCGCCGCCACACTCGCCCGCCATCCGGGCACGGCATCGGACGTCGTCGCCGACGAGGACTTCTGGTTCGAGGTCCAGGGCGCCTTCACCGTCGATCGCACCCTGGTCAATCTGAACAACGGGGGCGTGAGTCCGGCGCCGAAGCTGGTCCAGGACGCGATGAAGAGGCACCAGGACTACTCGAACCTGGCTCCCACGTACACCATGTGGCAGATCCTCGAGCCGCAGCGCGAGGCGACCCGCGAGCGCATGGCCCGAGCGTGGGGCGTGCACGCGGAGGAAGTCGCCTTCACGCGCAACGCGTCGGAGAGCCTCCAGACCATGCAGCTCGGCATCGACCTGCAGCGCGGTGACGAAGTCCTGACCACCACCCAGGACTATGGCCGGATGATCACCACCTTCAAGCAGCGGGAACGCCGGGAGGGCATCGTTCTCAAGCAGATCCAGATCCCGGTGCCGGCGGAAGACCCTGCCGAGGTGGTCCGGCTCTTCGAGGAGGCCATCACCCCACGAACGCGGATGATCCTGGCCTGCCACATGATCAACCTCACGGGGCAGATCCTGCCGGTGAGCGAACTCACCGCCATGGCGCGCCGCCACGGCATCCCTCTGGTCATCGACGGCGCCCACGCGCTGGCCCACTTCGACTTCGATCTCGGAGCGATGGACGTCGACAACTACTCGACCAGCCTCCACAAGTGGCTGTTCGCGCCCCACGGAACGGGGCTGCTGTACGTGCGGCGTGACAAGATCGCGGACGTGTGGCCGCTCATGGCCGCTCCCGAGGCCAGGGACCACGACATCCGGAAGTTCGAGGAGATCGGGACGCACCCGGAAGCACCCTACCTCTGCATCGGGGAGGCGCTCACCTTCCACGAGGGACTCGGTCCCGCGCGGAAGGCCGCTCGCTTGACCTACCTCCGGGACTACTGGGCCAAGCCGCTCCTCGAGCACGACAACGTCCGCCTCCACACCAGCCTCGAGCCGGGCTTCGCGTGCGGCATCGCCAACGTCGAGGTCGTGGGCCTCGAACCCAATGACGTGCGCGACTACCTGTGGGATCGGCACCGGATCATCACCGTGAGTATCAACCACGCTGAGTTCCGCGGCCTCCGCATCAGTCCTTCGGTCTACACGACGTTGGCCGAACTCGACCGCTTCGTCGACGTGATGAGCGGCGTAGCGAAGCACGGACTGCCTTCATGACCTTCCTCGCCTCCCTGCTCTCGCCCGGGCCCACCGTGCTCGCCGCCATGGTCGCCGCGGGACTCCATGCCCCGGACGCCGCGTGTGCGCCGGCCATGGGTCCGGCGGTGGACGACGAGCTCCGCGCCATCTACCACGCGGGCCGGTCGTACGCGGACTTCCTCGGGGCGGCTACGCGGCGGACCGAGCTGTGGGAAGGAAACACGGAGCGGGCATCGGAGATCGATGCCGAGATCATCCAGCGGGCCCGGGCCGTCGGAGGCACGTGGTACTTCCTGGCCGTCGCGGTGGATTCGTGCTCCGACTCGGTGAGCACCATTCCGTACTTGGCCCATCTGGTGGACCGCGTGGACGGATTGAACCTGCGCATCGTCGACTCGTCGGTGGGCCGATCCATCATGGAGACCCACCGCACGCCCGACGGCCGGGCCGCGACCCCGACGGTCCTTCTCCTGGATCGTGAGTTCGACGAGGCCGGCTGCTTCATCGAGCGTCCGCCCGAGCTTCAGACGTGGATCCTCGAGAACTCGGAGTGGTCGGGGCAGCAGGTCTACGAACGGAAGATGGAGTGGTACGACGACGACGCCGGACAGGGTACGGTGGAGGCGTTCGTGGAGATGCTCGAAGCAGCGGCCAGGGGAGGCGACGGCATCTGCCGCTGAGCGGCCCGCGCTTCCCTTCCGTGTTCGCGGATTCGAGACCGGGACCACCGCCGAAACCGGGACCACCGCCGAAACCGGGACGGCCGCCGACCGGCTAGGAGGAGACCTGGTTCCTCCCGGCTTTCTTGGCCCGGTAGAGGGCTTTGTCGGCCCGCTTCAGGACCTCGGACGCAGCCGCGGCGTCCTTGGCGTTGTCCGCGATCCCGATGCTCACGGTCACGCTGAGCTTCCGGGGTGAGCGTGCCTTCTTTTTCGACGCGGCCTTGGCCTTCTTCTTCGCGCCGCCCTTGGCCTTCTTCTTCGCGGCCTTGGCGGCCTTCTTGGATTGGGCCTTCTTCGCGTCGGGCTTCTTCCGGGGTCGGCGCCACGACCGGAGGGTGAATCGGGCCCCTTCCACCGCGGCCCGGACCTCCTCGAGATGCGGCAGGGCATCCTTCTGGACACGACGCGGACAAAGGAGTGTGAATTCCTCTCCGCCGTAGCGGTACGCCTTGCCTCCGCCCGGCGCCTTCCCGAGATGCGACGCCACCAGCTTGAGCACCTGGTCACCGACGTCGTGTCCGTGGCGATCGTTGAACATCTTGAAGTGGTCCACGTCCACCATCGCCACCGTGTACGTCCCCTCCAGGCCGTCGAGGTACTGCATGAGGGCCCTGCGGCCCGGGAGTCCCGTGAGCTCGTCCCGGTAGGCCATGACGTACGACGTCTCCACTACGGACAGAGTGAGCGTCAGACCCGCGGCCAGGAGGAAGAGCGACGCGTGTTCCAGGGCGACCCCGTCCAGGAGCGCCACGAGGAGAAAAACGGCCGTCCAGGCGAGTCCCCGCTCGATGGGTCCGCGGTACCGTTGAAGGACGTACGCGAGGGCCGCCGCGGACACCAGGGCGACGAAGGTGGTGATGCGCGGAAGGCCGAGTAGGGTCATCTGCGTGAGCGGCTCCACCTCCGGGTGGGTGGCCAAGCTGGCCATCCGCTCCTCGTCGAGGGCGAAGAGCACCGCGACACCGGTCGTGGAGACGGCGGCCAGAAGCTGAAGCAGCCCGATCCGCGAGCCGACACCCCGGTCACGGAACAGCGCGAAGAAGCCCACCAGCGCAACCACCGTCGTACCCATGGCGAGGGTCACGAGGGGCCGGCTGGATGGCTCGATGAGCAGGCCCTCGGTGAACTCCGAGATCCGGCCCACGGGCGCTCCACCCACCACGACCACATCGAGGGCTGCGACCAGGAGGAGCACGATGAAGGCCCGGCTCCGGTGGAAGATCCAGGACAGGATCATACCGGCGGCGTACACCACCACCCCATACGTGCCGGCCAGCCAGTCCAGAGAGTCCGGCGCACCCCAGTACAGCAGCGCGGCGAGGACCGAGACGGCCAGCCCGGGAGCCATGGCGACGAGGAAGCGCTTCATCGGGATGCCCGGAAAGGGGCGGAGAGGGGAGTCGGGGTGTGAGGCAACGAGGACGAATCGTATCGCCGACCGCCTGTAGCGAAGGTAGGTCGGTGCTTCTGGCGTCGGAAGAAACGCGTTCCCGAGGCGAACGGATCGGAACCCCCTGAGACGCCCCGGGGTTGGATGGTCGTGCCGGACGCACCATTCGGCCGCACCGCACTCGTCGCCCCCGGAGCCGACTCCATGATCATCCGACGCCCGCCCGATATCCCTTCGTCAGAGATCACGCCAGAGGGCGTGTACGTGAACCGGCGGAAGTTCATCAAGGCCGCGGCTGCGGGTGCTGCCGGGTTCGCGCTCGGGCCCTCCGCCCTCGAGGCGTCGGAGCTCCAGCAGAGTCAGGAGATCCCTCCCCGCTTCGCCCGTCTCCAATCCGAGCTCGACGAACCGCTGAACTCGTACAGGGACGTCACCACGTACAACAACTTCTACGAGTTCGGTCCGGGCAAGGACGACCCGCATCGCAATTCGGGTGAGTTCCAACCCGAGCCGTGGACCGTGTCCATCGGTGGCGAGTGCAACAAGCCGGGCGACTACCATCTGGAGGACCTCCTCTCCGGCGTTACACTGGAGGATCGCGTATACCGCCTCCGGTGCGTCGAGGCGTGGTCCATGGTGATCCCGTGGTACGGCTTCCAGCTCTCCTCGCTCATCAACCGTGTCGAGCCCACGGGCAACGCCCGTTACATCCGCTTCGAGACGGTGGTGCGGCCCGAGGAGATGCCCGGACAACGGCAAGCGATCCTCAACTGGCCCTATGTCGAGGGCCTTCGCATGGACGAAGCCATGCACCCGCTGACCATTCTGGCCACCGGGGTCTACGGCATGGACCTTCCCAACCAGAACGGGGCGCCGCTCCGCCTCGTGGTGCCGTGGAAGTACGGCTTCAAGGGCGTCAAATCCATCGTCCGCATCGACTTCGTCGAGGAGATGCCTCTCAACACCTGGCAGCGGCAGAACGCGTTCGAATACGGCTTCTTCGCCAACGTGAATCCGAACGTGAGCCACCCCCGGTGGAGCCAGGCCCGCGAGCGCCGCCTGCCGAGCCTCTTCAAGAACTTCGACACCATGATGTTCAACGGCTACGCCGACCAGGTGCAGCACCTGTACGCGGGCATGGACCTGGAGCGCTGGAAGTAGCAGCGCTCCTCGGCCCATCATGAGCACGAAGAAGGCCGTCCTGGGACTCAAGACGGTACTGTGGATCGCTGCGCTGCTTCCGGCGGCGTGGCTGGCGCGTGGCCTCATGCAGTCCGACCTGGGTCCGAACCCCATCGAGACGCTCACGCGCGTCACCGGTATGACGGCCCTGGTCCTCCTGCTGGTGACCTTGGCCGTTACACCATTCAGGCGGGTGACCGGGTGGAATCCGGTCATCAAGCTCCGCCGTCCCCTGGGTCTGTTCGCCTTCTTCTACGCCCTGATGCACTTCAGCATCTGGTTCGTGTTCGACATGGTCTTCAACGTCCAGTACATGATCGAGGACATCGCGGAGCGGAAGTACATCACCGTGGGAATGGCGGCGCTCCTCGTTCTCATCCCCCTCGCCGTGACCTCGACCCGGGGGTGGATCCGTCGCCTGGGCAAGAAGTGGTCGACCCTGCACAAGGGCGTCTACCTGGCCACGGCCCTCGCCGTGGTCCACTACTTCTGGCTGGTGAAGGCCGACACTCGCCTTCCCGTGCTCCTCGCCGTCTGCCTCGTCGCGCTCCTCCTGGTCCGCCTGCCGGTGTTCGCACCCGGGGGAACATCGAGGAAGGGGCGCGAAGGGCGCAGAGGGGGCTCGAGCGGACCGACCGCCCGGCCCGCGGGCCCGAGCGAGGGCGAGGCTCCCGCGTCAGTGGGTCAGGGCGTAGAGGACGATGTTGATGCCGAGGGCGTACGCATCGGGTGAGAAGGCGTAGAAAAACTCGTCGTCCTCCCCTTCCCGCTCCCAACCGTCGGCGATGTCGGTGTTGTGCGTCATGAGTACGAGGGGACGTCCATCCTCGTCGAAGATGGCACGGAGGTGCGGCTCGGCGCTTTCGGACCCGCGCTCGGAGGTCCTCGAGCGCCCGGTCCGTCGCCAGAACTGGATGGACGGCACCTGCGGGACCTCGGGTACCCTGTACAGCGCTTCCATGATGGTGTGGCCGGGCTCCACGTCCACGATGGGATGCTCGGGTAGGATCCGCGCCAGCTGTGCCGCCCAATGGTCCCACGCCCAGTCGCCCCAGAAATCGTCGGCGTACATCAGGCCGCCTTTCCGGAGGTAGAGCCGCAAGCGCGCGATCTCCTCGTCGGAGAATCCCGCCGTACCTGCATCCGAAAGGAAGAGGAACGGGCACTGGAACAGCTCGTCCTGGAGGGGCCGCACGACGGCGTATCCGGGTTGTCCGTCGGCCCACGTAGCGGGGCGGGTCGTGGTGAGCTCCTCGAGTCGCTCGAGGAAGTTGTGGTCCGAGCCGGGGTAGTCCGTATTCCAGCCGTGGCCCATCTGTTCTCGGCGCACGCTGGTGTACAGAAGGCGACAAAAGGTGAATCGCCGATCGATGACCCCGTTGTCGGCGGCGGGAAGTCCCTCCCTGTACGGCTCCGGGCGCCACCCTCCCCCACCCCAGAAGCGCTGCGGCCGCACCTGGAACCCCGTCAGAACGAGCACGACGAACGCGAGCACGAGTGCCGCCCACGGCCTCCGGGTCATGCGTCGCCGAAGACGACGTCCAGGAAGCGCTGGAGAATGCCGTCCACGTGGTCGAGCTCCGGGGTCATTTCGCCAAGGTGCTCCAGGCTCGTAGCCCCGGCAAGCGGCAGGTACGCGGGGTACCGACCGATGCGCAGCAGCAGTCCCGCCCGATCGAGTTCGGGATGGAACTGGGTGGCGTAGATGGGCTTGCCCGGGAACGTGAAGGCCTGGTTCTCCACCCGGTCCGACGACGCCAGGAGCCGTGCAGAGGCCGGGAGGTCGACCACGATGTCCTCGTGTCCGCTGACCGCCTGGAAGCGGGGGGCCAGGGGTCCGAGTACCGGATCATCCCGCCCGGCCTCCGTGAGCTCGAGCCACGTGACGCCCACCTCCGCACGATCGTGGTCGGTGACGACGGTGCCCCCCATGGCGCGGGCCATGGCCTGGAAGCCCCAGCACGACGCGAAGGTCGGCTTGGACGTTTCGTAGAGCCCCACCATGGCTTCGAGGGCCGCCGGAAGCCACGGACCGCCCCGAGCCACGGAGTAGTCCCCGCTTCCGCCCAGGAGAACGACATCCGCCCGGTCGATGGCGTCGGCCGTCGGCGCCGAGCCGAGAAGGTCCACCACGTCGACCTGACCCGGATGGAGGCCGAAGCCGCGCTCGAAGCATTCGATCTCGTGACCCCGCATGGGGTCGTCGGCGTTGCGTACCTGAAGGAGAAGGAAGCGCAGGTCGCGTAGGGATCGGGTCAAGGCGGAGTGCTCGATGGGTGGCGGAGGCCGAGGAGCTTAGACGACTCGACCCCTCCCTTCAACGGCGCCTGCATTCGGGCCGGCCTGGCCGGTTCGCGGCCTGGGCCGTGTACTGGGGACCTGTGTTACGATTTTTCTTCTACTAAACATGAATATTACTCTTGAAATCCCGGACTCGCCACCCGATGTTGCTCCATCCAGAAACCTACGGATCCCGGTCCTTCGGACGGCTCGACCTCCCGCGACGCCGACGTCTGCCGCGCCTTCATGACCAAAGAAGAAGACTCAAGTCGCCTCGCCCGTCTCGTCCGGTCTTTCGTCCTGTGGTTCGACTCGTCGGCCGTAGACCGGGAGGCGATGACCGATACGACCGTGGTCGATTGGTTTCGCGTGGTCCCCTTCATCCTCGTGCATCTGGCCTGCCTGGGCGTGATCTGGGTGGGGTGGAGCTGGACGGCCGTCGGGGTCGCGGTGGCGCTGTACGTCGTCCGCATGTTCGCCATCACCGGCTTCTACCACCGGTACTTCTCCCATCGGTCGTACAAGACCTCACGCGCCGCCCAGTTCGTCTTCGCCGTCGTCGGCGCGAGTTCGGCGCAGCGGGGGCCCCTGTGGTGGGCTGCTCACCACCGCCATCACCACCGGCATTCGGACACCGAGCACGACGTCCACAGCCCCCGGCATCACGGATTCTGGTGGGCGCACATGGGGTGGATCACCGCGCCCGGAAACTTCCCCACGGCGTTCGAGCGCGTGCCCGATCTCACCAAGTACCCCGAGCTTCGGTTCCTCGACCGCTTCGACGTGCTCGTACCCATCGCCCTCGCGGTGACCCTTTTCGTCGTCGGCGGTGCTCAGATGCTGGTGTGGGGCTTCTTCATCAGCACGGTGGTCCTCTTCCACTGCACCTGCTTCATCAACTCCCTGGCGCACCAACTCGGGACTCAGCGATACGAGACGGGTGACGACAGCAGGAACAGTCTCTTCCTGGCGCTTCTGACGTTCGGCGAGGGCTGGCACAACAACCACCACAAGTATCCGGGATCTGCTCGGCAGGGCTTCTTCTGGTGGGAGATCGACCTCACCTACTACGGCCTCGCCTTCTTGCAGCGCCTCGGCATCATCAGCGACCTGCGCCAGCCTCCCGCCCGCCTTCTGGAGCGGCCCTGATGCGCGTGGCCGTCGTCGGTACCGGGGTATCGGGCCTGGTGGCGGCGCACCTGCTGAAGGGGCGGGCGGACCTGACTCTCTTCGAAGCGAGGAGCCGGGTCGGCGGCCACGTGGCGACGGTGGAGGTGGAAGCGCCTGACGGCCCTCTCGCCGTGGACACGGGCTTCATCGTCTACAACGATCAGAACTACCCGCTCTTCTCCCGCCTCCTCGCGGAACTCGGAGTCGAAACCCAGCCGTCGGACATGAGCTTCAGCGTCCGGTGCGACCGAACCGGCCTCGAGTACAACGGATCCACGCTCCGGCAGCTGTTCAGCCGACGCCGCAGTCTCCTGGATCCGGGCTTCTATCGGATGCTCTTCGACATTCTCCGATTCAATCGCGAGGCAGTGGGCGCGTTGGACACCGGTGCCGCCAACGCCACGCTCGGTGAGTACGTAAGCGCGGCGGGCTACTCGAAGCGACTCGCCCAGCACTACCTGGTGCCCATGGGATCGGCCCTCTGGTCGATCCCGCGCAGCCGCGTGCTCGAGATGCCCGCCGCCTTCTTCGTCCGCTTCTTCGAGCACCACGGCATGCTCACCGTGGATGACCGTCCGGAATGGAGGGTCGTGGCGGGGGGCTCCCAGCGATACGTCGAAGCGCTCGTCGCCCCGCTCCACGACCGGATTCGGACCGCCACGCCCGTCCGGTCGGTGCGGCGGACGACCGAGGGGGTGCTCGTCGACGGAGAAGCCTTCGACCACGTCGTGCTGGCGTGTCATTCGGACCAGGCACTCGGACTCCTCACCGACGCCAGCGACGCCGAGAGGGACGTCCTCGGCGCCCTACCCTATCAGGCGAACGACGTCGTCCTGCACACCGACACGTCTGTGCTGCCGCGCCGGCGACGCGCCTGGGGATCGTGGAACTACTGGTTGCACGGCGACGACGACGCGCCGGCCACCGTCACCTACGACATGAACCTCCTGCAGTCCCTGCCCGGCGAGACCACCTACTGCGTGACTCTGAACGCCACCCACGCCATCGACCCGGAGTCGATCCTGTACCGGGCACGCTATGATCACCCGGTCTATACCCGGTCGGGGTTCGCGGCCCAGGCCCGGTACGCCGAGATCGGCGGTCGCGGGCGTCGCACCCATTTCTGTGGAGCGTACTGGGGGTACGGCTTCCACGAGGACGGAGCGCGGAGTGGGGTTCGGGTGGCCCGGGACCTGGGCATCGACGTGGTCTCGGCCCTGGGTCCGTCCGCCCGGAGGGCTGCGTGATGGAGAGCTGCATCTACCGGGGGCGGGTCTCGCATGCCCGACGTGAGCCACGCGCCCACGGCTTCAGCTACGACCTGTTCATGATGTACGTGGACCTGGACGAGGTCGACACGCTCTTCGAGGGTCGGTGGCTCTGGTCCGCACGCCGCCCCGCCCTCGCGTGGTTCCGGCGGGCGGACTATCTCGGCGACCCCGACGTGCCCCTCGCCACCGCCGTCGCCGACGAAGTGGAGCGGCTGACCCGTCGCAGGCCGGACGGACCCATCAGGGTGCTCACGCACCTCCGCTACTTCGGCTACGTGCAGAACCCGGTGACGTTCTACTACTGCTTCACCCGCGGGGGGGAACGAGTCGACACCATCCTCGCCGAGATCACCAACACGCCCTGGAACGAGCGGCACACGTACGCGCTGACTCCCTCCGACAGCCTCTCGCCGGTGGACACGGCTCATCGGTTCGACAAGGCCTTTCACGTGTCTCCCTTCATGGACATGGATCACGAGTACGTGTGGCGCTTCTCGGCACCCGAGGAACGTCTCTCGGTCCACATGGAGAACCTGCGGGGCGGAGAGCGTGTCTTCGAAGCCCGGCTGAATCTGGAGAGGGTGGAGATCTCCGGCGCCAGCCTCGCCTCGGCACTCGCGCGCTACCCGCTGGTGACGCTCCAGGTGGTCTGGGGGATCTATTGGCAGGCCGCCCGACTCTGGTTGAAGCGCGTTCCCTTCTTCGTCCACCCCGACAAGAGGGAGGACCGGCCCTCCTCCACCCGGAAGGCCGCATGAGCACCCGAGACGGGAAGGTCATGGGGCGCGTGGACGGACTGGCGCGGCGAGCCGTTCGCGCGAGACTCCGGGACCTCTCCCACGGTCGACTCACCGTGTCGGACGTCGACGGAGTGACGGTCTTCGGCTCGGGAGACGAACCGTCCGCTCGCGTGGACATCGGGGACCCGGCGTTCTACCGGGCCGTCGCCCTGGGAGGCCACGTCGGTGCCGGCGAATCGTACGCCGCCGGCGAGTGGACGACCCCCGACCTGACGGCACTCGTGCGCCTCCTCGTGCGGAACCGTGACGCGCTCGACGGTCTCGAGACGGGGCTGGCCCGGCTGGTCCAACCCGCCCGGGCCATCCTGCACGCCTTGAACCGCAACAGCGTGTCTGGGAGCCGGAGGAACATTCAGGCCCACTACGACCTTGGGAACGACTTCTTCCGCACCTTCCTCGACGAGACCATGACGTACTCGGCGGGGATCTTCCAGACGCCAGGAGGCTCCCTCCGGGATGCGTCCACTGCGAAGTACGACCGACTCTGCCGCAAGCTCCAGCTCGACGCCGAGGATCACGTCGTGGAGATCGGGACCGGGTGGGGCGGCTTCGCCCTGCATGCCGCCCGCACGTACGGATGTCGGGTCACCACGACCACCATCTCGAAGGAGCAGCACGCTTTGGCGACCCGGCGCGTGGAATCCGCCGGACTGTCGTCCCGGGTAGAGGTGCTCCTCGAAGACTACCGAGCGCTTCGCGGTCGCTATGACAAGCTCGTCTCCATCGAGATGATCGAGGCCGTGGGCCACCACTACTTCGGTACCTTCTTCGAGCGGTGCGCCGGGCTCCTGAAGCCGCACGGTCTGGCCGCCATCCAGGCCATCACCATCCAGGACCACCTGTACGAATCGGCCCGGAAGGAAGTGGACTTCATCAAGCGCTACATCTTCCCCGGTAGCTGCATTCCCTCGGTCTCGGTCCTCTCGGGGGCAGCGGCGCCCACCGACCTGCGCATGGTCCACCTCGAGGACCTCACGCCCCACTACGCCGAGACGCTCCGGCGGTGGCGCCGTCGCTTCATGGCCAACTGGTCGCGAATCGAGGAGCTCGGCTTCGATACGACGTTCAAGCGGCTCTGGGAGTTCTACTTCTGCTACTGCGAAGGCGGGTTCGACGAGCGCGTTCTGGGCAGCGTGCAGCTCACCTTCGCCAAGCCCGAGGCCGCAGCTCCCACCGTGGTGGAACTGCCGAGCCTCGGCCACGCCGTAGCATGACTGCGGGCGTGGCCATCGAGTTGGCCGAACGAGGTCTCGTTCCCCTCGCTGGATTGCGATGGGGCGTCCGGCGGCTCCTCGCCCGGCGTCTCGTCGACGCGGGCAGCGGGCCCGACGTGGACGCCTTCGAGCAGCAGCTCCGGGCCAGCCCCGTCGCTCTCGTGCCCGAGAAGGCGAACGAGCAGCATTACGAGGTGCCTCCGGCGTTCTTCGAGGCGGTGTTGGGCCCCCATCTGAAGTACTCCGGCGCCTACTGGCCGGACGGCGTGGAGACGCTGGCCGCGGCGGAGGAGGCCATGCTCCGGCTTTCGGCGGAACGCGCGGAACTCGCCGACGGGCAGTCGATCCTCGAGCTGGGATGCGGATGGGGCTCCATGACGCTCTACATGGCCCGCCGATTCCCCGGGTCGCGCATCACGGCGGTCTCCAACTCGGCTCCCCAACGGAGGTTCATCGAGGCTCGGGCCCCGGACAACGTCCGGGTGATCACCGCCGACATGAACGACCTCGCCCTCGACGAGCGGTACGACCGGGTGGTGAGCATCGAGATGTTCGAGCACATGAGGAACTACGAGGAGCTGTTCCGTCGCATCCGCGGGTGGATGACCGAGGAAGCCCGGCTCTTCGTGCACGTGTTCTGCCATCGGAGCCACGCCTACTCCTTCGAGACCGAGGGCTCGGACAACTGGATGGGTCGCCACTTCTTCACGGGCGGCATCATGCCCAGCTACGACCTCTTCACCCGGTTCGACGACGACCTCGTGGTGGAGGCCTCGTGGCCCGTGGATGGGACGCACTACCAGCGAACCGCGCGCGCGTGGCGCGAGGCCCTGGAAAGCGGACGCGAGTCCGTCGTGCCCATCCTCAGGGAGACGTACGGCGCCGAGGCCCCTCGGTGGTTCCACCGGTGGCGACTCTTCTTCCTGGCATGCGAAGAGTTGTTCGCGTACCGGGGCGGCGACGAGTGGTTGGTGGGTCACTACCTGCTGCAACCACGATAGTCCTCGGTCTCGGCCCTACCCGTCGTCCAGCGTCGAGACCTCTACGGACGGCGCGCCCTCGGGATCGAGGGTGACCCGGACAGACCACGGCTGGCAGCACACCTCGCAGTCCTCCACGTACTCCTGCGTCTCGCCACCCACCGGGTCGATGATGAGTTCGACCCCCGCCCCGCAGTACGGACACGAGATCTCCACACTTCCGGCGAGCTCCGAGTCCATCTCGTCGTCGATGTCGAAGTCTTCTTCGTCCTCGTCTTCGAGATCGTCGTCGTCCTCCTCACCGTCCTCGTCGTCGTCCTCGAGGTCGGGGTCCTCGAAGCCGTCTTCGTAATCGTCTTCGTCGAGGTCGTCGTCGACGCCCCATTCGTCGAAGAGGTCGCTCATGCCACCACCCTCGTCCCCGCCGTGCCCGCGACCAGTTCCTCGAGCTGCTCGAGGCTACCGATGCTGGCTCGTGATCCTCCGCCAGCGACGAAGGCGCACGCCGCCTCCACCTTCGACCCCATGGAACCGTCCGGCAGGTCGAGGGAGGTGAGCTCCTCCACTGAGGTTTCCTGGATCATCCGCTCGTCGGGTTCTCGGTAGTTCACGTATACGCCCTCCACGTCGGTCGCCAGAACCAGCAGATCGGCCTGCAGTTCTCGGGCCAAAAGCGCACTCGCACGATCCTTGTCCACCACGACCTCGGCACCCACGAGGGTCCCGTCAGGCGTGTACATGGTCGGAATGCCGCCCCCTCCCGCGCAAATGACCACGGGGCCGTCCTCCAGGAGCCACCGCATGGGTCGGATCGCGAAGATTCGCTGCGGCACCGGCGACGCCACCGCCCGCCTCCAATCCTCACCGTCGGGGGCGACGCTCCATCCACGCTCCTCAGCCAAGCGCCGGGCCTCGTCTTCATCGTAGACGGGTCCTATGGGCTTGGACGGCGCGTCGAACGCCGGATCGGCAGGGTCCACTTCCACCATGGTCAGGATGGTGGCGAGAGGTGTGTCGAAGGGCAGGACGTTGCCCAACTCCTGTTCGATGACGTAGCCGATCATGCCCTCGGACTCGGCGCCGAGCACATCCAGAGGCGTGGCCTCGGAGCCATCGGACGTGGCCATGGCCTGGAGCGCCAGAAGCCCGACCTGGGGGCCGTTGCCGTGGGTCACCACGAGTTCGTGTTCGGCGGCCACGGGCGCCAACGCCCGAGCCGCGATACGCACGTTCCCTCGTTGGGCGCTCGCCGTCATGGGCTCGCCCCGGCGGAGGAGCGCGTTCCCGCCGAGGGCCACCACCACCCTCACGTCAGCGTAGCGACCAGGATGGCCTTGATGGTGTGCAATCGGTTCTCGGCCTGATCGAAGACCACCGAGTGCTCGGACTCGAATACGTCCTCGGTCACCTCGAGCCCGTCGAGCCCGAACTTCTGGAAGACCTCCGCCCCGACCTTGGTGTCCCGATTGTGAAAGGCGGGCAGGCAGTGCATGAACTTGGCGTCGTCCCGCCCGGTGGCCGCCATGACGTCGGCGTTCACCTGGTAGGGCGCCAGCAGGTCGATCCGCTCGGCCCAGACGGAGTCGGGTTCGCCCATGGAAACCCACACGTCGGTGTGGACGAAGTGGGCACCGTCTACTCCCGCGTCGATGTCGTCGGTGAGCGTGATGCGGGCTCCAGTGTCGTCGGCGATGGAGCGGCAGCGGGCCACCAATTCCTCGGCAGGCCAAAGCGCCTCCGGTGCGACGATCCTCACGTCCATGCCGAACAGCGCCCCTCCGATGAGCAGCGACCTGCCCATGTTGAACCGGGCGTCACCCAGGTAGGCATACGCCGTCTCGCCGAGATCCTGGCTGCCGTGCTCGTCCATGGTCATGACGTCGGCCAGAATCTGCGTCGGGTGGTACTCGTCAGTCAGCCCGTTCCAGACTGGCACGCCCGCGTGCTCGGCCAGCTCCTCCACGGTCTGCTGGCCGAAACCGCGGTACTCGATACCATCGAACATCCGTCCCAGAACCCGGGCCGTGTCCTTCATGGTCTCCTTGGTTCCAATCTGGGTTCCCGTGGGTCCGAGGTAGACGGCATGCGCTCCCTGGTCGAGGGCGGCAACCTCGAAGGCGCATCGCGTGCGGGTCGATCCCTTCTCGAAGATGAGGGCCAGGTTCAGCCCTTCCAGGCGCCTGACCTCTGCTCGCGAACGTTTTTCTTCCTTCAACTGCCCCGCCAGGTCGAGAAGGAAGTGGAGCTCTTCAGGGGAATAGTCGAGGAGGGTCAGAAAGTGGCGACCGGTCAGATCGACGGGCATGGCGATGACGTGTGCAGGAACGAGAAGGAACCGCGGGAGCCGAGTGCACCCGTCGGTCGGGCCGAATCGCCTCTACGTTTGCGTCACACGGGATCGCGAAGCAACGGGCACGTCATGCAGTGTCCGCCACCGCGCCCTCGACCGAGCTCGGACCCGTCGATTTCCAGGACCTCGACACCGGCACGGCGGAGCTTCCGATTGGTGTACTCGTTCTTCGAGTAGCCCACGACCACCCCGGGCTCCAGGGCTACCACGTTGTTTCCGTCGTCCCACTGCTCCCGCTCGGCCTGGTATTCGTCACCACCCGTGGTGACGACCCGCAGTTCGTCGAGCGACAGGGCGTCTTCCACCGCGCCGAGGAAGCTGTCTTCGCGACGGATGTCGAGGGTTCCTTCCGCCTCGCCGGGGCGGAGGCTGTACGCCACGATGGCGTCGACCACCTTGGGATAGACGGTCACGGCGTCCCGGTCGAGAAACGTGAAGACGGTGTCCAGGTGCATGTGGGCGCGATCCTTCGTCATCTGGCAGGCGATGACCCGATCCGCCGAGCCCTTGGCGAACAGGGCCAGAGCGAGCTGCTCCACCATCTGAGGCGTCGTCCGTTCGCTGCACCCGATGAGCACGGTCCCGTTGCCGATGGGCATGACGTCCCCGCCCTCCAACGAGGCCTGCCCGAAGTCGTCGAGATCGAAGCGCGACTCCCTCCCGCCGGGTGGATACCACACGTGGAAGGGGGCATCCACGAAGGTCGGGTGATGCCGGTAGATGGCGCCGACGTTCAACACCTCGAGCTGGCGGACCTTGCTGTACATCGGGTTCAAGGAAACGCCGTCATAGATCCAGCACGACGAGTCGCGGGTGAACAGCGAGTTGGGCAACGGCGGCAGCACGAAGTCCCGGTCCGAGTACATCTGGCCGGTGAGCGAGCGGGCCAGGTCCAGATCCGGGATCTCGCTCTTCGCCAACCCACCGAGGAGGTGGCGAGCCAGCAGGGCCGACGACATCTCCGCCAGGTACGCCCGAAGGTCGTCGGCGAGTCCCACGCCCACGGTGAGTTCGTGGACGATGGTGTCGAGGATGTGGCGCTTGGCCTCGTCGCTGTGCTCGAGGGTCTCAGCGAGGAGTTCCTCGAGGAGAAGCACCTCCACGTCGCGGGCACGGAGCAGGTCGACGAACTCGTCGTGCTGTTCCCCGGCCTTGCGGACCCAGAGGACGTCGTCGAAGAGGAGCTCGGACGCGTTGGACGGAGTCAGGCGTTGGAGGCTGAGGCCCGGGCGATGCACCAGCACCTTACGAAGGCGCCCCACTTCGGAGTCGACACGAAAGGTCGTCATCGTGGGATCACCGCCTCCACCGTGAAGGACTGCTGTGGATTGCCGAGTTGCGTGGCGGTGGCATCGCACGCGCCGCATCCGGCTTCGGCCACAGTTTCCTCGTTCACCATGATCCGGACCCCCCGGACCGAGCCCCCACCTTCATGCCCCGTGGCGGTGAGCCGAATCGCGGTCCGCTGAAGGGGGCGGAGTCGCATGCGCTCCCTCCACGACCCGGTGGCGACGTCCTGACCTCCCCTCGGCCCCACTTGATAACTCACCCGGCATCGCTCGCACGCGACCTCGAGGACCACATCGTAGCTGCTCACGCCCCCCGACGACCCGCCGCCGCCGGCGAAAGGGTCCGCACCCGGACGGCCGGGCGTCGTACACTGGGAAAAGAGCCCAATGAAGAGGAGTGTCAGGAAGATTCGTCCGGCGCGAGTCATGACGTGCTCGTGGGTGACAGGTGGGTGTGCTCTCGGGTGACACGGTGAGGCTCGAACCTTTGCTGAGTGTCGGGTGCCCCGGAGACATCGGCAGCATGAACAACCGAGCGATCTCCCGGTTAGGAAGCAACCTTGCCCCGTGGCATGCCGGAGCCGACGATCTTCAACCCGGACACTCCGTGCACATCCACCAGGCTGGACGACCATGCCCCCCTCCCTCCGTCGCGGCATCCCGAGCGTCTTCACCGCGGCCGCCCTGATCGCGGCCTCGGCCGCGTGTGCCGGCGAGGCCCCTGAGGCCGACCCGGGTGTCGAGCCGAATCTGGAGGAGCGGATCGCGTCCCGTCTAGACAGCCTCGACGCCATCACCACGCTCTGGGCCAAGCACCTGCCGACGGGTCGCGAGGTCGCCGTACGAGCCGACCGCCCGATGAACACACTGAGCGTCATCAAGATTCCTATCATGGTCCAGGCGTTTCGCGACGCCGAGTCGGGGCGGCTTTCCTTCGACCGCCGCTACGCCATCGGACCCGACGACCTCCGCCGCGGGAGTGGGCTGATCCAGACCTTCGACGTCGGTCTCGATCCCACGCTCCGTGACCTGGTCACCCAGATGATCATCACGTCGGACAACACCGCCACCGACCTGGTGCTGGACGCCGTCGGACTCGAACGCGTCAACGAGCTGCTGGATGGTGCCGGGTACCGTGAGACCCGGGTGAAGATGTCCACCGGGGATCTCTTCCGTGAAGTGTGGGTGCGGGCGGACCCATCGCACGCCACGCTCTCCGACCGGGAGGTCTTCGAGCGCGGCTTCCCTTCGGACGAAGGCGCCTCGGCCCGGTCGTTCGCCTTGGAAGGCGACTCGACCGTATGGCTGGGACGGACGACCGCCCGGGAGATGGGCCGCCTCCTGGAGGAGATGCTGAACGCCGAACTCAGCAGCGAGGCATCGGCGAGGCAGATGGTGTCCATCCTTCAGGCCCAGTTCTACACGAGCCGACTTCCCCGCCTGGTGCGTTGGGAGGGGGTGGGCGTGGCGCACAAGACGGGAGACTGGCCCCCCATCGCCGGCAACGACGTGGGCATCCTCTTCTACGACGGTGGCCCCACCGTCGTCTCGGTCTTCACCAACCAGAACACCGGTGACTTCCTCGAACTCGAGGCGACCCTCGGGCAAATCGCCCAGGATCTCGTGGAGGCATGGCACTGAGGGCGTACGCCCGGCCCCCTCCTGCGCGTTGACCCCTACCACCACCTCCGCGAGCTTCCCCCTCGTCGGCGCGCCTTCGCCGCGCCCCTCTCGCTCGGCCCCCTTCCTGTTCGACCCCTTCGTACCATGCTCAAGGTTGGAATCGTCGGTCTCCCCAACGTGGGGAAATCGTCCCTCTTCAACGCCCTGACGGCTCAAGGCGCCCCCTCCGAGAACTACCCGTTCTGTACGGTGGAGCCCAACGTCGGCATGGTGGAAGTCCCGGACGCGCGTCTCGACCGCATCCACCAGCTCATGCAGTCGAAGAGCCGCGTGCCGACGGTCATCCAGTTCGTGGACATCGCCGGGCTGGTGAAGGGGGCATCCGAAGGCGAGGGCCTCGGCAACAAGTTCCTCGGCAACATCCGCGAGGTGGACGCCATCGCCCACGTCCTGCGGTGCTTCGACGACCCGGACGTGACCCACGTCCTCGGTGAGGTCGATCCGGTACGGGATCGCGAGATCGTCGAGACCGAGCTGGCGCTGGCCGACCTGGAGAGCCTGGAGCGCCGTCTGGAGCGAGTGGAGAAGAAGGCGAAGTCGGGGGACAAGGAGGCCGTCCGCGAAAAGGGCGTCCCCGAGTCGTGCCTCGCCGCCCTCACCGAGGGCCGCCCCATCCGGAGCCTGAAGCTGGGCGCCGAGGAGCGGAAGGTCCTGAAGGGCTTTCAGCTCCTCACCGCCAAGCCCGTGCTCTACGTGGCCAATGTCGCCGAGGACGACCTGCCGTCGGGCGAGAACGCCTGGGTCGAGTCCCTTCGAAACGCCATCGAGGCCGACGACGAAGCCGCCCGCGGGGACGAAGGTCTCGTGACCATCTGCAGCGCCATCGAGTCGGAGTTGGCGGAGCTCGAACCGGAGGAGCGCCAGGCGTTCCTCCACGATCTCGGGCTTTCCGAGACGGGCCTCAACCGACTCATCCGCGCGGCGTACGAACTCCTGGGGCTGCTGACGTTCTTCACCACGGGAGAGAACGAGAGCCGGGCGTGGACCGCTGGGGAAGGAAGCACCGCGCCCCAGGCAGCCGGCCAGATCCACACCGACTTCGAGCGCGGTTTCATCAAGGCCGAGACCATCCACTTCGACGCCTTCGAGGAAGTGGGCACCTGGAAGGACGCCCGGGATACGGGGAAGCTCCGGCAGGAGGGCAAGGAGTACGTCGTCTCCGACGGCGACATCATGCTCTTCCGCTTCAACGTCTGAGCGACCCGACCCTCGCAGGCTGAGCCGTGGACCTCTCCATCCTCGACCTCCTGCCCGTCGCGTCGGGAACGACTCCGTCCGAGACGCTCGTGCGCTCGCGGGAGCTTGCGGAGCTCGGAGACGAACTCGGGTACCGGCGGATCTGGTATGCCGAGCACCATGGGCTGCGGAGCATCGCCACGACGTCGCCCGACCTCGTCATCGCCCACGTGGCGCCGTTCACCCACAGGATCCGTTTCGGCTCCGGCGGTGTCATGCTCCCGAACCACGTTCCGCTGCAAGTCGCTGAACGGTACCGAACCCTCGAGGCTCTCTACCCGGGACGTATCGACCTGGGCATCGGAAGGGCAGCCGGCACGGACCCCAAGACGGCTCGGGCGCTTCGATCGGTAGCCGGTGAGCATACGGCGGCGCTCATAGGTGAGCTGCTGGCGCTGGAGCGCGGCGCCTTTCCCGACGACCACCCCTTCGGAGCCATCGAAGTCGTGCCACAGGACGTGGCGTTGCCGCCGATCTGGATGCTGGGCTCCAGCGGGGGCAGCGCTCGCCTGGCCGGGCAGATCGGCGCCGGCTACGCCTTCGCCAGCCACTTCAGCCCCGCTCCGGCCACGCCTGCGGTTCAGGCATACCGGGACGAGTTCGAGCCCTCGGACCGCTTCCCGGAGCCCAAGGTCATCCTCGCGCTGTCCGTGGTGTGCGCCGAGAGCACCGACGAGGCGTACGAGTTGTCCCTGTCCATCCAGCTCCACTTCCGGCGTATCCGGAAAGGGGAGACCGCTCCCATCCCGAGCCCGGAGGAGGCGCGCGCCGCCGGGTGGACCCCGCGGGGTTCGAGGGGAGGGCCGGTGGGCGGCCTCCTGGTCCTCGGCGATCCCGGCGAGGTGCGCGAGGAGATCGAAAGGCGCGCCGCTGCCGTCGACGCGGACGAGGTCATGGTGATGACGGTCATCCACGATCCCGCCAAGCGACTCCGGTCCTACGAGTTGTTGGCCGACGCGTTCGGGCTGGACGTCGGGTAGGAGCCCGGTAGCAGCGCCTATCAGCCTGTGGGCCGGACGCCGGGAGTCCGGCAGCGGCGGTCAGCCTCCGGGCACCCGCCTGCGGGGTACCGGCCGCACGGGCTCGGGGGCATCCGTGGTGAAGGAGCGCCAGAGCCGATCGAGGAAGCCTCCGAAGCCGCCCTTCGGGCACTGGCTGCGATCGTACCGCCCGGACAGGACCCATGCCTCGTGGTACGGACTGCCCGCGTCGACGCGACAGTGCGGTCCGATGACTTCCCCCGAGTAGGGGTCGTACCGCACCCGCTCCACACCCGACGGCGGGATCCACGCTCTTCGCTGCGGGATCACGCCCTGGAGGCTTCGCATCCACGTCGCCCAGATGGGCGCGGCGAGGGCGCCACCGCCGCGCTCGGCGACGATGGGCTGGGGCGTGTCGTAGCCCACCCATACACCCGCCACGAGCTCGGGCGTGAGCCCCACGAACCAGGCGTCGCGGCCGTCGTTGGTGGTTCCCGTCTTTCCGGCGGCGGCTCCCCGATACCCCCAGCCGCGGACGGATCGACCCGTGCCGCGGTCGACCACCGCGCGCATGGCGTCGAGGACGACGAAGGCGGTGGGCTCGTCCATGACGCGGGCCGCTGCCGAGTCGGGCCGCTCCCAGAGCGTCGAGTCCCGCCCGTTGTCGATGCGGGTCAGGAGATGAGGCCGGGGGCCCATCCCGCCGTTGCCGAAGGGTAAGTAGGCCGAGGTCATCTCCAGCAGCGACGCATCGAAGGCTCCGATGGAGCTGGACGGCAGCGCCGGCACCGCGTCGCCGAGTCCCACGCGCCGGCCCACCGACCGCAGCTCGTCGAGGCCCAGATCCACGCCCAGGTGGGCTGCCGCCCGATTGGAGGAGCGGACGAGGGCCTCACGCAGCGGTAGCTGGGTATCGAGGACGTGGTCGGCCGGCAGCCAGCCGCCATCGTCCGTGGCGATGGGAATGGTATCCGCGGACACCATGTCCACGATCCCGTAACCGCGTTCCAGGGCCAGCGCCACGAGGAAGGGTTTGACCAGGGAGCCCACCTGCCGGCGGGACTGGTCCACGCGGTCGAACTCGGACCGGGCGAAGTCGCGTCCCCCCACCCATGCTCGAACGGAGCCGGATCGGGAGTCGAGGGCCACGGCGGCCCCTTCCAGCACCGCGGCGGAGTCCGAGGTGAGGAGCACACCGTACCGTCCCCACTAGGTTTACGCCAACTGGGCGAGGAGGGCTTCCTCCGCCTCGGCTTGGATCCGGGCATCGATGGTCGTATGCAGCGCGAGCCCCGGACGCGATGCCAGTTCCGGCGCTACGCGACGAAGCTCCCTGGTCACGGCGGCCGTGAGGTGGCTGCGCTCGCCGGAGGGCGCGTGGACCGAGTCCAGAGGCACGACGCCGAGGTCACCGCTTCGGGCGGTCTCGGCGTCGACGTCGTCGATGAGCCCTGCATCCACCATCCGGCCCAACACCACGTCCCGGACGGCCTGGGCGCGCTCGGGGTGCCGTCGTGGTTCGTAGTACTCCGGCGAGCGGGTCATCCCCACCAGGGTCGCCATCTGCCCGATGGTCAGCTCCGATGCAGGGGCACCGAAGTAGTACTCGGCGGCCCTCTCCACCCCGTAGATGCTGTTGCCCAGATAGATGGCGTTGAGGTACAGGGTCAGCACGCGGTCGTGCCCCAATTCGTCGATGAGGCGGGGCGCGGTGCGGGCTTCGATGACCTTCCGCCGCCACGGCCCCACCTCTCTCAAGGACTCCGACCAGAGGGTCCGCACCAACTGCATGGGAATCGTGCTCGCCCCTTCCTCGATCTCGCCGTGCCTGAGGTTCGTCACCGCCGCGCGGAGGATACCCCGCGCGTCGACACCCTCATGCTCCCAGAATCGCCGGTCCTCCACGGCCACGAAGGTGGCAGCGAGAAGCTCGGGGATCTCGTCGGGGGCCAGGGCACGGCGGGCGGGTCCGGCCACTTCGGCCATGAGCCCGCCGTCCCGGTCGTAGATCCGCAGCGCCTCCGGGAGGTCGGCGCCGTCGCGGAGCTCGCCGAGGGTCACGCACGGGGTGCCGTCGGAGCAGGACACGCCGAACGCCCGTGAGAGAGCCACGGCTGCCACCACCAGCACGAGGGTCGCCGCCAACCCGAACGCCATCCGAGGGGAGACCCGACGCCGCACCGAATGGAGGGCGTCGCGCGTCGCGCGTCGCACCCGGAAGAAACGGTAGCTCAACATGTACACGGAAGAGATGAAGGAATCGTGCCACGACTCAACGCTTCCGCGGACCCACAGGTCCTGAGAGGTGGTATATCCGTGCTGAGCTTCATCGACTCGATGTCACGGTTTCACGACCTGATATGCATAGATCTTTTCGCCCGCTCCTCCTGGTCGGCCTCCTGACGGGGCTGATGGCGCCCGACGGGGCCGTCGCCCAGGCCGATACCATCCGGACCGACACCACGGTCTTCCGCATCGAGGGAATCCAGGTCCAGTCGCAACGACCTGTGACCACCATCGGCGGAGCGAGTGCCGTGGAGGTCCAGGTGGACATGCTCCCGATTCCCGCGGCCCCCACGGGGGCCGAGGTCCTGAAGGAGATCAACGGCGTCCACGTCCGGACCAACTCCCGCGGGCAAGCCGAGATCTCCGTGCGCGGCTCCGAGTCCCGTCAGGTGGCCGTGCTGCTCGACGGCGTGCCCCTCACGCTCGGCTACGACGCCCGGACCGACCTCTCCATCCTGCCTGCCACGGCGCTGCAGGAGGTGAGCTTCGTCCGGGGAATGTCGACGCTTCTCCACGGACCCAACGTCCTCGGTGGGGTGGTGGAGATGGGCGTCGCCCGGGTGGGCCGGTTTCCGGATACGCGCTCGGCCCAGTTCAGCGCTTCCGTAGACCACCTCGGAGGCTACTCGACATCCGCCTCGGGCACCCTGCCCTTCACCACCGACGACGGTCGCGGGATGGTCCGGGGTGGCGTGGGCTTTCGCGACAGTCCAGGCATGCCTCTGCCGGGGGGCATCACCGAGCCGGTGCCCACCGGAGACGCCCTGAGGCTGAACACGGACATGAACAACCTGGACGGCTTCCTCGCCGCCCGGTACATGGCCGACGGTGGAGCCTGGGCCAGCCTTTCGGCGACCAGTCACCGCGCCGAGCGGGGCATCGCGGCGGAACTGGAATCCGACAATCCGAGACTCTGGCGCTATCCCGACATCCGCCGGACCATCGTAGCGCTGTCGGGGGGCACCGGAGACCGGACGACCCCGCTGGGGCGCGGAGATCTCGAGGCGAGCATCGGCTACGACACGGGCATCACCGACATCCGCTCCTTTTCGAGTCGCTCCTACGACGTCGTCGACGGAATCGAGGACGGCGACGACCGGACCCTGACGCTCCGCCTCCTGGGCGACCACACCCTCGGGTCGCGGGGTGACCTGCGCTCGTCTCTCACCTACGCCGACATCCGTCACGACGAGACGGTGGACGGGACCTTCCGCGCGTTCCGCCAGAAACTTCTGAGCGCGGCGGTGGAGAACGTCTGGAGGCTCATCGACGAGCCCATGGGACCCTTCAGCTCCCTCCGGTTCAGCTACGGTGGGGCCTACGACCGTGGTTCGACTCCGCTGAGCGGAGGATTGCCGTCGTTGCCGACCATCCACGATTGGGGCGCGCGCGTCGGCCTGTCCGGGCTCGTCAACGACGGCAACACCATGGTCCACGTGAGCGCCAGCCGGCGCGGGCGCTTCCCGGCCCTGCGTGAATCGTACTCCGAGGCGCTCGACCGCTTCGAGCCGAACCCCGACCTCGAGCCCGAGCACCTTCGGGCGGTGGAGGTCGGCGTGACGTCGCGGGTGGGGTCGGGTGAGGTTCAGGTTGTGGGCTTCCAGCAGACCCTCACCGGCGCCATCCGCCGCATCTCGCTGCCCAACGGACGGCGGCAGAGGGTGAACTCCGAGGAGCTGGCCAGCCTCGGGCTCGAGATCCTGCTTTCCCAGTCCCTCGGTCCTCTCGACGTCGGCGGGGAAGTCACGCTTCAGGCCGTGGAGCTCACCGATCCGGCGACCATGGTCAACACCGAGCCGGAGAACGTGCCGGAGCAGGCGGCGAGCGCCTACGTTCGCTTCCCGTTGGGTGGAGGCGTACGATCCACCCTCGAGGCCGACTATACCGGAGCCCAGTTATGCATCGATACGGCCAGCGGAGCCGCCGGGCGGGCCGGCGACGGGTCCGGGCACA